>OCTW011610235.1_pt1 | contig 21010 bp, 18 predicted proteins | sample 1539671 | NCBI WGS metagenome assembly OCTW01 (sample SAMN02144230, study PRJEB22623) | gut metagenome | biome: sheep rumen | host: Ovis aries | place: New Zealand
ATGCTTCGAATGATTATGAACACAACACGTCATTGCGAGTGCATAATACGTCATTGCGAGCGAAGCGAAGCAATCCATGCATCACTCCGTTATCCTGAGCGAAGCGAAGGATCCAGTCACATTTAGAACATGTACGCCCGCTTCTTTAAACGCCCCCTCGATTTTTTCTGCGCTTTGGCAGCCATCCTCTGCCTGAGCCCGCTGCTGCTCGTGCTCACCGTCCTCGGTGCCGTCAAGATGCATGGCAACCCCTTCTTCACGCAACCGCGCCCGGGCCTTAACGAAAAAATCTTCAAACTCATCAAGTTCCGCACGATGACGAACGAGAAGGACGCCAACGGCAACCTGCTCCCCGACGACGTGCGGCTGAACGCCTACGGCAAGTTCCTCCGCAGCACGAGCCTTGATGAACTCCCGGAACTGTTCAACATCCTCAAGGGCGATATGGCTGTAATTGGGCCGAGACCGCAACTTGTTCGCGACATGGTCTTTATGACTTCCGAACAGCGCAAGCGCCACACCGTACGACAGGGACTTAGCGGGCTTGCTCAAATCAGCGGACGCAATGCCGTTACTTGGGAAGCTAAAATCGGCTACGATCTTGAGTACATCAAAAAAATCACTTTCCTTGGCGATGTGAAGATCATTCTCACTACGCTTGGCAAGGTTTTCAAGCGTGACGGAATTACTGAAGAAGGTTGCGATACGGCAACCGACTTGGCTGATTATTTGCTTGCTGATGGCCGCATTACTCGCGAACAGTACGACCGCGGACAAGCCGAAGCGAAGAAGCTTATTGTGGAGGCATGCTAATGCCTGCAGAACTGCCGAAATACAGCGTCTTGATGTCGCTCTATGTTAAGGAAAAGCCCGAATATCTCAGGCTTGCCATCGACAGTATGCTCAATCAGACCGTCCAACCCGACGAAATCGTCATCGTAGAAGATGGCCCGCTAACGGATTCCCTTTACTCCGTTTTGGACGAATACAAGGCAAAATACCCCCAGATTGTTCGCACAATCAAAAACGAGAAAAATCTAGGGCTCGGCCTGGCGCTGAATGTCGGACTCAAGGAATGCAAAAACGAACTTGTCGCCCGTATGGACACCGACGACATCTCTAAACCGGATCGCTGTGAAAAACAGCTGAAGTTTTTTACTGAAAATTCAAATCTGGATATAATTGGTGGTAATATTTCTGAATTTATTGATTCGGTAGATAATAAAGTCGGTGCAAGAATTGTTCCCCAAACGGATTCAGAAATAAAAGAATATCTCAAAAAGCGTTGTCCGTTCAATCATATGACGGTGATGTTCAAAAAAGATTCGGTCCTAAAAGCAGGCAATTATATTGACTGGTTTTGGAACGAAGATTATTCCTTGTGGATAAGAATGTGTTTGGCTAACATGACCTTTGCCAACATTCCCGAAGCCTTAGTGAATGTTCGTGTTGGTAAAGATATGTATCAGCGCCGTGGCAGTTGGAAATATTTTAGGAGTGAAGCAGGAATACAATGGTTCATGCTAAAGAATGGAATCATTTCTTTGCCTCTGTATTTTTTTAATACATCAATACGATTTTGTCTACAGGTCCTTATGCCAAATTGGTTACGAGGTTGGGTGTTTCAAAAATTTGCAAGAACGTAGAGGAATGGGAAATGAGAATTGGAATTATCACATATTATGGTGTACATAGTCATGGGGCTGTTTTACAAGCAAATGCACTTAAATCAGTTCTTGAAGATTTGGGTCATCAAGTGGAATTTTTAACATTTGATAGAAACTATGACTTTATTCCTAGGGAAAATTCAAAAAAATATAAGATTGGCTTGAATAGCATTCCTTTTTATACAAAGTATTTGTTTGAAAAGGGACCTGTAAATATTGCAAGGAACATTCAAAAAAATAATACATTGAATGCATACAGGCACACCCATCTTAAAATGGGGGCGAGGTATTCAGATTTTGATGGTGATTTGGTAATTGTCGGAAGTGATGAAGTTTTTAGTCTTGAAATTGGCGTTAATCCGTTCATGTATGGGCATGGATTAAAAAAGATACCTGTTATCAGTTATGCAGGGTGCTTTGGACCAACGACCTTTGATGATATCGTTAATCTGGGCGAACAGGAATTGATTTCATCTGGACTTGGAAAGATGAAAGCGGTTAGTGTACGTGATGAAAATTCCTTAAGCATTGTTCAAAAAATTACAGGTAAAAAAGCAGAATTGGTTTGTGATCCCGTTTTTCTTTATGGATATCCGGAACAGTTAAAACTTTCAAGACCTCAAAAAGAGAAATATATATTAATTTATTCTTATGATAGAAATATGAATGAATGTGCGGAAGTGGATAGTATCAAACGCTTCGCAAAAGATAATAATAGTAAGATTATAGCTGTTGGATATCCTCATAAATGGTGTGATCGTTATATAGATGTTGATCCGGATGAATTAATTAGATATGTAAATCATGCGTCTTGTGTAATTACAGATACGTTTCACGGCTCTGTCTTGTCTATGCTATGCAATACATCGTTCCTTGTTAAATTAAGAGGAAACAGGAACAAACTTGAGTTTTTACTTAAGCAGCATAATCTTGAAAGCAGGATTATACAAAACATGGCTGACATTTGTAGTCGTTCTTGCTTTGATATGAATTTTGAAAAAGTTAATCAAACTATTAATGAATTGCGAAATAAATCACTCGATTTTTTAAAAAATGCAATCGGTTGATGAGCCTTTGCTAGGGATATGTTCATGTATCAATATGCTTATGCTCTGAAAAATGTAAAAGAATGCTTGAGTTCTTCGGGCGGTGCATTTCCGTCTATTGTAAAGCAATTCACTTTACAAACGGATGAAAGTAGGCTTGCTGTATATGGAGCAGCATTTGACAAGAATTTTAATGTGTCTCATTGCCGAATAGATGATATAAAAGACCTTCCTTTATTGTGTGGGAGTAAATATGTAGGTAGTGATCTTAATGGTATTTTTGTTCAAGTAAAACAAGATTTGACAAATGAGTTGGATGTTGTTTTTTCTGGTACCCCTTGTCAAGTTCATGCGCTAAACAAATATTTAGAAAGCTATCATACTCCTACGGAAAAACTTTTAACGATTGACATTGTTTGTCATGGTACTATAAAAAAAGAAGTTTGGCTTGATTTTAAAAAATGGTTGGAATACAAGCATAAATCAAAAATATGTGATTTTTCATTTAGGTATAGCAAAACAAAATGGCAAAGCTATCCTAGTATGGCAAGATTTGAGAATGGGAAAAAAATCGTAAATTCTTTTTTCTTAAGAAGATATACCGATATTTTTTATTCTGATATGGCTTTGAAAGAAAAATGCTATTCGTGCAAATTTGCAAATGCTGATAGGGTATCCGATATCACTATTGGGGATTTTTGGGGAATTAGAAAAGTTATTCCAAAGTTTCCTTATCATGAAAGAGTGTCAGAAGTGTATGTGAACACAGAAAAAGGAAAAAAGATAGTAGATTCTATGTTGAATGATAAGGATCTGATTGTTAATCCGTGTTTGTCTGCTGATGCCTCTCGGTATCAACAAGCTATGAATCATTGTGTTGAAAAACCGAAGGAAGCTAATCAATTTTGGATTGATTATAAGAACAATGACTTTGAATTTGTTTTGAAAAAATATTTCAATTATAATATTCCCGGTTTCTGCATTCATGCATTTCGCAGGATTGCTGGCGAACTCGGTTTAATTACCTTGGCGAAAGAAATTCTTAAAAGGTAATCGTTTAAGTTGATTAGATGAGGTGATAAGTGCATAGTCTATCGGTTATAGTTCCATGTTATAATGCTCGGCAGTACATTTTAAGATGCTTAAAGTCTATTGAAACGTCTTTGATGGATGTTGAAGTCGTTATTGTTGAAGACTGCTCAAAATATAAAAGTGAAGATTTAATTGCTGAATACGCGAAAAAATCGAATCTAACAATAAAATACGTTGAAAACGAAAAAAACTTGGGTGCAGGAGAGTCTCGAAATAGGGGGGTTCTTGAAGCTACTAAAGAGTATATCACTTTTTTAGATAGCGATGATGAATTTAGCGATGATTATTTTGAGTGTATAAAAGAAATTGTTGGTCAAAAATATGACATAATTGTATATGATGCTATTAGGTTATTCCAAAATGCACGTAAGCAGATGATGAGTATGTTTTTCTCGTCAAAGATACAAGAAGGGCCTGTTGATCCGAAATCAGCCCTTGTGTATATAAAGGGGTGTACTTGCGGCAAAATTTATAAGACTGATATTGTCAAACAGAATTATGTCAAATTTGGAAAAATTCCAAGAAACGAAGATTTGGTTTTTACTAAAACCGCAATATCATATGCGAATAATGTATTCTATATAAAAAGGTCGTTGTATATTTATAACGATAACGAAGCGTCCTTAATGAATAATAGTTCGTTGAATAATTCAAACAATGCTTTAACGGCTTACGAACTAGTCTATGAAAATTTAAAGACTCGAAATTTTGAATCCGAACTGAATAGTATATTTTTTATTGAAATTTTATACTCTGTAATCAGTACTTTGATATCATTGAAATATTCTAATGAAGAAATTGAGAAAAACTATAGAAAATATCGAAAAATATACAATATAAAAGATAAATACAGAAAAAAATATTCTCTACGATATAAAGTGCCTTTTTTACTTTTTGAATTTAAGTTATTTCGATTGTACAGTTTTTTGAGAAATTTATACAAGAAAGTTCAGTAGAATTTGATTTAAATGCTATACATAATATTATTTGGACTGTTGTTTCTTTTTGCGTGTTCTAACGAACGCGTTAATGATTTGCTATTTAAAATATCTTTTTTATCAATCCTCTTTCTAACTTGTTTTCGTTCACCTTCTTTGGGCATCGATACTGCTGGAGGCTATTATTATTACTTCCAGTATATTCAAAATGGAATTAATCTATCTTGGGTCGAACCATTTTGGATTTTCTTAAACAAATTAGCAATATGGACTGGTTTAGAGTATCAAGGCGTATTAATTTTTTCTGGAATTATATCATTAGTACCAATTTATTATATCATAAGCAAAACATGTGTTAACAAGAGCTTCGCTTTTGCAATATATTACGGCTTGTATTTTATTCTTTATTCTTTCAATCTAGTTCGGCAAAATATAGCAATTTCAATTGCATTGCTTTCAATACTTATGTATTTGAAACAGAAATATTTTATAGCGTTTTTATGTTTTATTGCTGGCTTTATGTTTCATCATTCGATATTGGTTGTTCTAATTTTTTTACTTGTAAAAAAAATAAATCTGAGTTTTGGTAAGTTTGTCGCCTTGTTAGTATGTTCCTATGCTTTGGGCATTATACTCAGTAATCAATTTTTCTTTTTTATTGCAGGCGGTTATGCTAAGAATCTCTTACTTCATGACAGTTATTCTGGATTTAGATCATCTATCATGAAACCAGCAATTTTTACATTAGCATTCAATATGTTTTTTTTAACGATAGTATTTTCTCAATTTGAGAAAATAAAAAAAAATTCATGGTTTCTTATGGTTTTGATAGGCATCATTGTTATGAATTTAACAATGCGGTTGGGACAAGGTTCTAGAGTTGTACTTTATTTTTCTATCGCTCAAGCTATTTTTATACCAAATTATATTAGAAATATTGATGAAAAAAATGATAAGTTTATTATAAGTCTGCTGTATGTCGGCTTTTTAGGTATTAATTTTATCAGAATACTAATTGACCAATGGGATACAGTTTGCCCATATACATTTTTTTGGCTGTAAAAAGCCGAGGTTTTGCTAAATCGTAAAATTTTTCATCATTGTAAAACGGTTTTTATGAAAGTAAACATATACCTATCATATTATAATGGCTCAAAGTATATTGATGAGCAAATAGCAAGTTTGCTAAGCCAAAAAAATGTTGATGTACATATATACATTCGAGATGATGGCTCTAATTCAACAGAAGCTGCGTATATTGACAAATATCAGAACAACAAAAAAATTGAAATCATTCATTCTGAAAACCTTGGCTTTGGAAAAAGTTTTATGTGGTTGGCTAATAAAATCACAGAAAAAGCAGATTTCTATGCATTTTGTGATCAAGACGACGTTTGGCTTGATTTTAAATTAGAAAGAGCGTGTAATCGATTAAAAAACTATACTGAACCAGCTGTATATAGTGCACTTCCTCAATATGTCGATTCAAATTTACATCTGTTGCAAGGATGTTCATCCGTGATTGATCCTCTACATTTGGGCGAAATGAGTGTGGACGATGCTATTGGATATCAGTTTTTAGGACTAGGATGCACTTTTGTTTGGAATAACGCTTTAAATGACATCCTGCGTAAAATTGATTTCAATCATTATTGTTTTGCTCACGATAATTTTTTGAGTGTACTTGGTCCTAGTATAGGTGCTTTCTATAGGGATAATTTACAAGTTCTTCTTTATCGCCAACACAACAAAAACGCTAGTGGGAGCAAACAAAAAAAATGTAGCTATTTAAAAAAAATAAAAGATTTTTTGAATGGATACAAACATCCCCAAATGTTCTTGATGCGAAAGTACATTTTTGAGAAATTTGGGCAATACATTCATCCAGACAAAAGAGAGCTTTTAAATTGGTCTGTAAATTATCGCGCAAATTTCTCCTATAAGATGAAACTAATAAAGAGAGTGATGAAGTTAAACGATTGGAATAGAAAAATAAAGAACATAATCGAAATTATGGCGAATTGGTATTAAAAAGGGTAATGTGTATGCGTTTTAAAAATTGTATAGAGTTAATTGAAAAACAAAATGAAGAAATTCTTCATTTGCATAATCTTCTAAGAAGAAGGAAATACACCTTAAAATACTTTCTCAATCCTAAAAATACTTTTAATCTTTTTTGTGACTATTGGATTGCAAGAAAAATACGAAAATTGAAAAAAAATGATTGTGAAGAATTTTTTTATGCAAATGGCGATGATTTAGACAACGAAAAAAAAGTTGCTGTTTATAGTTGTATAGTAAATAATTACGACAAGTTATCTGAACCACTTTTAAATGATTCATTATTAGACTACTATTGTATAAGCGATTCGAAAAATAGTACACAATCAACTTGGAAAAACATCAGCATTCCTCTAACTGTAAATTGTAGTAAACCAGGAATGATAAATCGGTATTGTAAATTAAACCCTTGGCTTTTTTTTGAAAATTATGATTTTTCAATTTATGTAGATGGTAATATCGAAATTGCTTCAGATATCCGTTGTTTATGTTCAATAGCGAAAAAATCCAAAACGGGTATTGCGATGCATTCTCACTATTATCGCGACTGCATTTATAATGAAGCTATTGCATGTAAAATCGCAAAACGAGGAAATATAGAAGCAATCAAAAAACAAATGATACGTTATCGACAAGAGGGGTTCCCTGAACATTTTGGAATGGTCGAAGCAACCGTTATTATTGTTGATTTGAAAAACGATATCGCTAAAAAAATAATGACCGAATGGTGGGACGAATTGTTGAAATCTGGTAGCGAGCGCGACCAGATTTCTATCCCATATGTCTTATGGAAAAATGGTTATAAAATTTCGGATATTGGTTGTTTAGGGAATGATGTCCGAAAAAATCCCAAGTTCCGAGCAAAAATACATTTGTCAGAAACAACAAGGAGTAAATAAATGTTTAAATTAATACAAGCTTTAAAATCTTGGGTAAAAAAATACATACCAGATAAATTTTATTTAAAAAGATGTTATAAAATAAATTTTGGTAAGAAATTAGATTTGCGACACCCACGCACATTTAATGAAAAACTTCAGTGGCTTAAACTATATGATCGAAATTCTCTTTATACAACACTTGTTGACAAATATGCCGTAAAGAAATGGGTCTCAGAAAAAATTGGAGAACAGTATGTTATCCCGACTTTAGGCGTCTGGGATAAATTTGAAGATATAGACTTTGACAAACTACCGAATCAATTTGTTTTGAAATGTACTCATGATTCTGGAGGACTTGTCATTTGCAAGGACAAAACTAAATTTGACATAGAATCAGCAAAAAATAAACTAAACAAATCGCTGAAACAAAACTATTATTACTCATTACGCGAATGGCCGTATAAAAATGTTCCTCCACGAATTCTTGCTGAAAAATATATGGAGGATTCTTGTGATGCTGAATTGAGAGATTACAAATTTTACACATTCAATGGCGAACCAAAATTTTTGTTACTGGCAACAAATCGGCAAAGCAAAGATTCCCCCTTATGCTTTGATTATTACGATATGGATTTTAACCATTTGCCGTTAACAAATCACTGGCATCCAAACAATATTTCTAATCCTCCTCATCTGCCTCAAAATTTTGATGAGATGAAAAGGCTATGCCGAATTTTGGCAGCAAATATCCCTCATGTAAGGGTTGATTTCTACGAGGTTAATGGGTTAATCTATTTTGGGGAAATGACTTTTTTCCCACAAGGCGGTTTTCTAAAAATTCATCCGGATTCCTGGGAAAAGGAATGGGGTGATTTGATTAAACTTTAAAAAAAGGAGAACTATGTTTGGAATAAATCGTATTCGTTTGTTTTGGGCGAACAGATCATTTAAATCAAAAAGAGACTATTTGCTAAAACAGGGAGCTATTATTGGGAATGGTACTAGACTTATTTCGCCTATATCTGCACTTGGGTCAGAACCTTATTTAGTAACAATTGGGAAAAATTGCTTGATCTCGTCTGATGTAAACTTTTTTACACACGATGGGGGGGTAAAAGTATTGAACTCATTGAATTATTTTAACCAACGTCATGATAAAATGGGGCTTATTAGAATTGGAGATAATTGTTTTATCGGACATGGTGCAATAATTCTTCCAAATGTTTCAATAGGCAGTAATTGTGTTATCGGGGCAGGAAGTGTTGTATGCAAGAATATCCCATCAAATGAAGTTTGGGCTGGGGTTCCTGCAAAAAGGATTTGTTCCATAGAAGAATACTATAAAAAGAATCTAGATAATTTTTTCCCGACACCAATGCTAAAACCAGAAGAAAAGCGTTCTTATTTAGAGGAACATCTAAAAAAAGATAATTTGTAAAGAAGTGTCATGCTTTCTCAAAAACAAAAACTTCATCTTACATCGGGATTTGCTCTATTTTTGCAAGTCTTTACAATAGTATATGGTTTCGTTTTGCCGAGGCTGTTTCTTGAATACTTCGGTTCTGCTGTTAATGGATTGGTTTCATCTATTTCACAGTTCTTGGGTTTTATAGCATTGGCTGAATGTGGTGTGGGAGCCGTAGTCCAATCCGCTCTTTACAAGCCTTTAGCAAAAAAAAACAATGTTGATTTAACAAGGATTATAGTTTCCGCAGAACATTTTTTTCGGAACATAGCAAAGTTATTGTTGCTCTATACTTTTATTCTTTTGCTCATTTATCCTAATTTTGTTAATGGACAATTCGATTACTTATATACAGCGTCATTGGTTTTTATCATAGCGATTAGTTCTTTCGCTCAGTACTATTTTGGAATAACATATAGACTTTTGCTTAATTCAGATCAACTCGGTTTTATTCCATATATTATTCAGATTGTAGCTCTTTCGCTTAATTTGGGTATAAGCGTGTATCTTATGAAAGCTGGAACATCAGTCCATGTTGTAAAACTAGCTTCGTCGACCGTATTCTTGCTTCAACCACTGATGATTTCATTCATTGCTCATAAATGGTACCGTTTCGAACGTGACATACAATGGGATAAGTCCGCAATCCCTCAAAAGTGGAACGGTCTTGCACAACATATTTCTGGAGTTGTCCTGCAAAGTTCCGGGGTATTTGTTCTTACGATTTTTTCATCACTTGAAAATGTTTCTGTTTATGCCATATACAACATTGTTATTCAGGGTGTAAGAAGTTTAACGATGTCGATAACAAATGGAATGCAAGCCTTTTTGGGGAATCTTTTTGCAAAAGGCGATATGTGTGCTTTCAGAGTAAATTTTGAAAAATTTGAGTGGAAACTCCATTTTGCCGTCACGCTTGTATTTTCAACGACCGCAATTTTGATTGTCCCTTTTGTGAATGTCTATACAAAAGGAATTACGGATGCGAATTATACAGTTCCTTTATTTGGAATCATGCTAACCGTTGCATGGGGAATGTATTGTATTCGTTTGCCATATAACATAGTAGTTCTGGCTATAGGTCATTATAGACAGACGCAGACCAGTGCGATTGTCGAAGCAATTCTTAATCTTGCAACCGCAATAGTTTTTGTTTTAAAATTTGGTTTGGTAGGTGTGGCCGTAGGAACATTCGTTGCTATGGTTTACCGAAGCTTTTATTTAGCTTGGTATATTTCACGAATTGTAATTAATCGAAATTTTGGAGCGTTTATTCGTCATCTTTGCGTGGACATTGTCTCTGTGGCTTTGTTTGTTGGCTTAGTGCATTTTGTTTTGGGACCAATAAAAGAGTTTCATGCTTCGACATACTTAGAATGGGGAATATTAGCTTTTAAAACTGTTTCTTTAGGCTTTCCTGCAATTGCTTTGGTAAATGGGATTTTTTATTTTAAAAATTTTGCCATATTTTTGAAGTCAAGAATAGAAAATAAACATTTGTCAGAAAATGTATAATAGCATTTTTTTTGAGGAAAATATATGCTGGAAAATTGTAAAACTGTCAAAACTTTTTTAATGCTACTAGTGATTTTAGGACATTCATGCTTGTTTTGGACTGGGGAGTGGATGTCCTCAATGAAGCCTATTTTTTCTTGTTCTGCTTTAGGTGTATTTGCTGTATGGCTTACGTCGTTTCATATTTATGCATTTGTGTTGATTTCTGGGTATATTTTTTATTATGTGAAATATGAGAAAAAAAATGAAAAATACTGGTGCGTGAAAAAATATATACGAAATAAATTTACACGTTTGATAATACCTTATATTGCTATTTCTGCAATATGGGTTGTTCCGATTTCTTTATATGTTGGTGCTTTTAATTCTTCTACTAATTTGATTTCAAAATTTGTTTTGGGAAAAGCTCCAAGTCAGTTGTGGTTTCTTCTGATGTTGTTTGTTGTTTTTATGATTTCTTATTATTTTGTGGATCTTTGGAAACGGAATAGTTTTTTTGGATTTGTTGTTGTAATTGTATTTTATTCTATCGGCATTTGTGGGATAAAAATGAATGTGAATTATTTTCAATTCTTTTCAGCGTGTACATACATGATATGTTTTTTTATTGGATTTAAGATTAGACAACATTTTTCGTTTGCTCAAAAATTGTTGCGTTGGCCTTTGCTGTTGTGGGTGGCAGTAGATGTTTTATTGTTTACAATGCCGTTGTATGGTTCTGATATTTTCCCGCAATTATTCTGTAAAATTTTACAGCCATTTTTGCTTCATGTTTGGGGCGCCGTTGGAGCATTTTTTTTCTTGCAAAAGTTATTGATGATTTGTCCTTCAATTAATAGATTTTTTTCATCCCTATCTAAATATACAATGCCTATATATTTACTACATCAGCAGATTATTTATGTGGTGATTTATAATCTAAATGGTCTTGTAAATCCCTATTTCAATGCAATCGCTAATTTTGTGATTTCGTTAACAATTTCAACATTGGGTTCTGTTATTCTTATGCGGTTTAAATTGACGCGTTTTTTATTAGGTGAGAGATAGAAGATTGAGTTGGGCATCCCTGCGATTGTGGGTGGGCTTACAAAGTGTAAAGGAGAAAAGTATGAAATTCTTTGTGACAGGTGTTGGTGGCCAGCTGGGTCATGCTTTATAAATGTTGTTTTTTACTTAAAAAATTTTTAGCATTACTTAGGAATCGGTTAAAATGACGAAAGATGAATATTATGTAATCGATTAAAGCCCACGGCGTCATTGTCGTGGACTTCTGCATTATAGAGATTTTGGAGGCTTTTTGGGGATGGCTCTGTTCGGCCGGAACGGTGGCTCCGCATTTTCCGGAAGGGTGGCTTTCTAGCACCGGACTCGTGGCTCAAAGTACGCCGGAATAATCATTCCTCGCAAATCAGCGGTCAAGTCATTATGGGGAAGCTTACTGGCTCATTTACAAAGGAGGGGCGTTAGCCCCACCACCACACCATAAAGAGAATTCTCCTGCCCGAATTTCTTCAGGCAGGAGATGTTTTGTTTAAAGAATTTGAATTCTCTTACGCTCTGTGGAAGTCGTCTTCGACGCGGATGATATCGTCTTCGCCGGTGTATTCGCCCACCTGGACTTCAACGATAACCAGCGGGAGCTTGCCTTCGTTTTGCAGGCGGTGAACTTCACCCACCGGGATGTAAGTCGATTCGTTCGGACGCACGTAGAAGACATTCTTGCCGACAGTTACCGTAGCAGTCCCGCTCACGACCACCCAGTGTTCCGAGCGGTGCAGGTGCTTTTGCAGGCTAAGACGCTTACCCGGCTTCACCACGATACGCTTCATCTTGTAGCGTTCGGTAGATTCCAGCACGGAGTACGTTCCCCACGGGCGGCTCACGGTCTGCGGCACGTTAATGAGGTCGGAACCGCGTTCCTTGAGTTCTTCCACCACCTTCTTGACCTTCTGGCTACTGCTGAGCGGAGCGACCAGGAGGGCATCCGGAGTGTCGACGATGAGCATCTTGTCGAGGTCAATCGTCGCAATGGCACGCTGGGTACCCATCACCAAGGAATTCTTGGAGTCCACGGCAATGTGACGCGGGTTCACGTTGTTGCCGTTTTCATCATGCGGGTATTCACCATAAAGACTATCAAAGCTACCAAGGTCGCTCCAGCCGATATCGCTGGGAACCACCTTCACCTTGTTGGACTTTTCCATCACGGCATAGTCGATGGAATTGGCCGGAATAGCCAACATATCTTCGCGATCGATACGGATGGGTTCGCCATCTTCGATTTTAGCATTAGAAAGGGCCTTCTGGGCCTTTGCCAGCATCTCGGGAGAGTGCTTGCCGAGTTCGGCGAGGAATGTCTTTGCCTTGAAGCAGAAAATGCCGCTATTCCAGTAGAAGTTTCCTGCCAGCAGGTACTTTTCGGCGGTAGCGCGGTCCGGCTTTTCCACGAAGCGCTTCACGCTGCCGCTGTTTTCGCCATCGGCTTCAATATAGCCATAACCCGTTTCGGGGCTAGTCGGCGTGATGCCGAAGGTTACCAGGTTGCCAGCCTTCGCAAGTTCTTCAGCACGGAGCAGAACCTTCTTGTATTCTTCCTTCTTGCGGATCACGTGGTCCGAAGGAGACACGAGCACGATCGTTTCCGGATTCATCGTAAGGCAAGCAAGGGCAATCGCCGGGGCGGTATTACGGCCCACCGGTTCCAGCAGGAACTTACTTCCAGTCATGCCTTCCGTTTCCAGTTGGTCCTTAGCCAGGAAGAACTGGTCGGCATTAGAAACAATGAACTGTGATTCGCAAACGGCGGAATTGGTAACCACCGTCTTGCGGAAAAGAGACTGACCGTCAAAAAGCGGCGCGAACTGCTTAGGCATCAGGGAACGGCTCACGGGCCAAAGGCGCGTGCCCGAACCACCACAAAGAATCAAGTTAATCATAATTAAAAACTCATTTTAAATAGACTTTTAAATCAGAAAAAACATACGAATATTTACATAATGTTCATCAAAGAATCCGCATTCTCCGCTAAAACCAAAGCTTTCTCCACGGAAATTTATCATCGGCATTAAAGAATAATGAAGTTTTGCGCCATGAATAAAATGCTTTCGTTCCGTTTCATACGAATCATAAATATCACTTCCATTACCTTCGCCCTTCCATTTCCACTTATTGTGGGCACCAATAAAAATATTCATTTTGCCATTCAACCAATATTTCCCATACAGAGTCCAATCTATGGTCAAACTGTTTGGTCCATTGGGATTACCAATGGGGTTGCCTTGATGAGCCATTAAGGCCGGAGCATAATCATAATGGCAATAGGTATAAGGTTCAATGCGAACAATCTCGAATATTGAGCCCAATTGTAAAAGGCTATGTCCGGCACGAACATCGTGAGCAATTTGCGCACCGAACATAGCAGCCCAACGGTTATTGCTATACTTATTTTCATAAAGCGATACGGGCGATACCATGTCATCTAAAAAGAATTCTCCATATAAGCGCAGAAAATAGAGAATGCGATAGTTCAAATCAATCGCAAGTGCTCCATTATTCACTTGTTCAGTATAATTTCCTTTTTCAATAAACAGCGGAACAATTGGAGCGAAAAGCCATGGTTTATTTTCTCCATACAACAATTGAATTTCACTTACCCCCAAAGACAAGTCTCCCAACGCAATTTCATAACGATGAGCATAGAGATTTCGCTCATTTACTTTTTCTTCCCAAGATCCTTCATATAAATTAGCATATGCACTAAAAACACGCAGAGGGCCAAAGGCGAATTCAAGATTCACCATATTATACAGAGTTGCGCTTTGATTAAAAACCAAGTTATTGTAGTAGCCTGGCCCCCAATGCAAAACATCTCTAGCTATAGAAATACGAGTCCAAGCATAGTTAAAGCCTACATGTGTTCGAAAATCTCGTCTATTATTTATCGCTTTTGGTTCATAATGCGTTTCTAAATACAAACGCGCATCCAAATCAAAATCCAACGAATCGACAAAACCGCGCAAATATACTCCACCATTAAAACTAGATTCAATTGCATCTGTGGGATTATCATCTCCATGATAATACAAACCTAATATAGGCGAAGCAGCAAAAGCATAATTATGCAAAGTACCCGAGTTACGTATTGAATCAACATAATATATTAACGAATTTCGTTCTTCCTTAACGAAATCGGTTGCGAAATTTTTATTTCTGCAAGGGAACGTATAAAATTGTTGATCTTTACCAAGCGTTCGCTTATGATACTCAAAAAAAAATCTAGAATTATCCAGCTGTTGAAAACGAGGATTCTGTGCCGAGCCAATAATAGAACTTGCATGCGTTCGTAAAATACCACAACAAACACATAGCGATATAATCATTATTGGCATTTGTCTATAACACATTGGCAAACGCAATCATCCCTTACAGATGAATCTTATCCTTAATAAATTGCCAAAAAGGCCTTGGATCATTTCTATCATATTCCATAAAGTAATCCGTTCTTTTCCAATCCCTCAGCCATTGAGTTATTGAAACCATTCTCTGCAACACAAGCTTAAAGTCTTGAAATTCGGGCATCACTACAATATTATCAGGAGTTTTTACTTCAGAGATATAATCCTCTCCTAAACAGGCTTTCACCCAAATAACAGGGAGATTAACACCAGCTTTAGTTACACACCAAGCATTTCCATCATTACGAAAATTGATTTCAAGAAACCAAACTTTGTCATCTTTACCCCTCATAACCTCAAAACTAAAAAGACCTGAATATTGACAATCTTTTATGTATAATTTAGCCTTTTCCACAACCTCATCGTAAAAGGAATCTATCGGACCATATTCCAAAAAACCTGTATTTGTATTTGGCTGAGAACGAAGTACCTTACTCATTCCAGGAATAATTACAGTCTCACCACCATTCAAAGAACACCCAATAAACTGGACTTCCTCCCGTTTATCTATATATGCTTGAGCAAAAATATCATCTGCATTGTTTGCTAAAAACTCTTCAAACTGCGATTTATTTCTACAAATTACAATATCATATTTGCCCCCATGACTACTTACATGAGCTTTGGTAATACATGGAAATGTGACTAGATCTATTTCAGAAGGAATAGACCATACTACAGGAGCAGAAATTCCCCTCCTAGACGTCATAGCAATCATGGTAGTCTTGTCCATTAATTCAGCCATTTTTCCTTGTTCAGGAACACCAGGAATAATATAACGTTCAGTCAATTGATTATAATTAAGATTTAGCTGTTCTGTCACACAATCAGAACATGATATTATTATTTCCTTTTCTTGGCTTTGGGGATGACGCGTTAAAAGATATTCGGAAATTTCCCCTGCATTAGCAAAAGCCATATGGGAAACAATGTATTTACTTCGGGCTATATAATTTTTTTTGAGATTACCATGAGAAATTAATTCTACTTCGTAATTTCTCTCCCCCAACGCCCGAATAACACCTAGAGCATTGTGATGATTTCCGCCACCAATTACAATTATTCTCATTTCATTTACCAATATTTATGTATGTGTTAACTATACCTTGTGCAGCAGTTTTCCAAGAATAAGGTCCATCATTTGCATATTTAGAGCTAATATTCTTACTCATGGCATTCAAATCCATTTCCCCCATTCTATCAATGGCTGCTTGAAGATCATTCACATCACTAGGCATACAAATTATTCCCGTCCGTTCATGTTCAATTTCTTTTGGCAAATCACCAACCATCGTCGCAACAACAGGTTTATTAAAAGCATAGGCCGACATTACACATCCGCTCTGTGTTGCAGATACATATGGCAGAACAACATATTTACAATGACGGATAAGATTCGCAAGTTCATCATTATCAATATATTGATTTTTCAACACAATATCATTATCTAATTCCAATACATTATGAAAAAGATTACCTTTGCCAGCAATAACAAGTTTCACGCCTCGTTTTCGTTCTTTACTTTGCAAATAAGCATCAATAAGATTATCAACGCCCTTATAAGGAACAATGTTTCCAAAAAACAACATATAGTCGCCTAAAACATTTGATTTTTCATTGTAATATCGAAGAAAATTATAAACACTAAGTCTAGAAAAAAACACATTCTTTTTCAAAATTCCATATCGTTCACAAAAGGGTTTTAAAAGAGAATCGCTCAACAACAAAAGATTCTTATAGCTTTTGAACGTAAATTTGTACCTAAGCAAATCATTTAAAAACGAAAGCTTCTTATGAGAAATCGGGTCATGAACTGTATACAACGTATTTCGAGTCATCCATGCATACGGAAGATACATTATTGCTGTTTTGCAGTCTGTTGTAGAATGTAAATGCGTGAAACCATTCTGAGTGTAAAATTTATGTATCTTATAAGCCAATGATATACTATGGAAAATCGAATTATCGGGATTATTGGCTATAAACCAATCCTCCAAATCAAGCATTTCACTATATTTATTCATTCCCTGATATTTTGTAGCAGGAATGATTTCACACCGTCTATCTAATTTATCTACTGCAAATGCTGATGAGTGCATGGATTCCGGAGAAACGATCATCATTACTTTCACATCAACAAACTTCTTTAATTCACGAATCAAAGAAATTTCAAGATCAAAAAAAGAAGGGACGGTTAAATATAAAACTTTCATATTGTTCTCGTACATTCAAACGTTCAGCAGGATTTTCACCCCGCACATCATTATCAGGATCATTCTTTAAATCTCATCGTTTCTCGACTATTATAGTTTCAACAAAGTTTTCAATTTTTTAACATTATGTACGCCAACAGTCTCTTTTACCAAATTTTTCAAATCACATTTAACACTCTTCTTAATACTCCACAAATCCTTTAACGCCTGATTTTCATCATCAATTTTTGTAAACACCTCAAATATTATAGGCTTATCGGTCATTTGATGTGTTACGAAACGTTCATATTTTTGCAAGAATTCATTTTTAGACCACGCTTGCATATATTCAAAGCCTAAGTCGGTGGCAAAATGCCTAACTAAATCAGGCGACTGATGACCATTATGTCCACCAGCAGAAATGTATCGGTCAATTCCATTAACTACTGTGCAATTTTCCTGCTTGAATAAATGAAATTCAACACCCACCGAGTTATTGATCAAAAGGATTCTGACATTGCGGCCGATATGACGATTGCCTAAAATATTCATATCATAGAAAAACGAAAGGTCGCCAACCATAGCGTAGAATATTTTATCCGGATGAACCATTGATGCACCAATCATTGTGGACATGTTGCCATCAATGCCAAAACCACCCTGATTACAGTAAATTTCAATATCCTTGTCTATCGGGAAATAGCTCCACGAACGCAAAGGGCTCAAAATTCCCAAATGAATTGTGCAGTTTTGGGGAAACTTGTCATACATTTGCGAAGCAACCCAAATTTGCGAGAATGGCAATTCAGGAATGCAATTCCATAATTCACGGCATTCGCTAATGGCAGTTTCGTAGCAATTCGTCTTTTGACAAGGTTTGTCATCTGAATATTTTTCAAAAAAGACTTCTTCTGGCATCTCAAAGACTGTTGAAAGCTTTCTGTATCGGTCAATAATCTTCCCATCTTCAGAAACGCGCCAAACATTTTTTGGATTTCCCACAATCCCACACATATCGCTCATTTCACCGATGTGTATAAGTAAATCAGGATTTTTCGCACTACCAGGACTCTGTTGACAAGCTACAATCGCATATGGAACAGCGTACTTCCCTTGATAGTTGGAGCAAGGTTCAACAAAAACCAAAGCGTTGTAAACTTCACAAAAATGATCAACGGCTTCTGTCAAGCGAGATGTCCAACGAACATGCGAGCCCACATAAACAGCGATTTTATTCACATTTATTTTCGGGAACTCATCAAAGAAAGTTTTTCTCTCAATCTTATGCGCAACAGGCAGTTCTTTCGTAAGGAAATTATTACTGTATCGAGTAGCAAGATTTATATGGACGGGGCCTTTGCCGTGATAATCAAGAGCAAGAATGGCCTTATTCGCCTTGATGGTCACATCCCATTCATCGTCTACGTCCTTGACATTTTGCAAATGCACACTTTCTTTTACGATATCGAGAGGCTGTTGAGAGCGGTCTAAAACTTGCGGAATCAAGTGTCCGATTTTGCATTCATCTTGAGTTGATGTTATGGCAAGAATAGGAATTTTCCTATAGAAAGCCTCAGTAAGTGCAGAAAAATAGTTTCTACTCGCAGTTGCTCCCGTACAAGAAATTGCAACAGGTTCTCCGCTTTCAGCAGCGAGTCCACATGCAAAATAAGCAGCACTGCGTTCATCAACGCAGGAATACATTTCAAAATACGGATCCTGTTGCAAAGACCCAACAATTGTTACATTGGTTGAACCAGGCGAAGCGACAACCTTTTTAACTCCGTGCTGTTTTAATAGCGAAATCAAAATTTGTACATTTCGTTCATCGGTGTAGTACTGTTCCATAAGACCTCCCTATTTTAAAGACTTCGGAGTGAATAAACCCAACCGAATTACCAAGTATTTTATTTTATTTCTTACGCCAGAAATGTTTAGCCATTCGTTAAAAGATATAAATTCTTTTGTTTGTCGATCTTTTAGAGCTTCTTCACCCCAGTTAATACGCAACCAAATGGGCTTTTTTACAAAATCATGAATACACTGATGAATCGCGTCTCTAGTTTTCTTAAACTGAGCCTTATCAACGAAAGAGCTTATTTTGTCATTATTGAAAATACGGTCATATAGACGATCATATTTAACTTGCTGCAAATTTCCACCCATATATGATTCATATTTTTCTTTTTCCATTACTTTAGGACGACACCCTAATTCTTTTTCTAGAGCATCAAGATAAAATTTTAGGATATCTGACCAAAAATATGACTCATCCGTGGTGATATGAAAAGCTTCTCCCAAAGCACTCTTTTTACCGATTATAGAGGCAATACCTTTAGCAACATCGGCTCCGTATGTAAATGTAGTTTTACAACGTGATAAATCTTTTGGAAAAACAATAGTCCGTCCGTGCATGGCTCTATATAGCCACGATTCTTTTTCTTCACAAGAAAGTTGCAACCTGTACTCACTAAATGTTACATACGGTCGAATAATTGTCCAATTTCGTTTTCCACTTTGCCTCAATAAATTTTCCTGTCGAGCTTTAGCCAAAGCATATTCATCCGTTGAAAGATACTCTTGATCAGGGCACACATCCAATAGTCTAGGTGAATTTTCGGTAAGTCTTTCTTTAGACGAAGCATAAACTCTTGAAGAGCTAAGAAATACATATTGCTTCGTTGAATTCAAAAAAAACATATATTTTTTCTGAAATTCCGCCGTGTGATACGCCATAAAATCAACAACGGCATCCCATTTTTTTTGTTTAAGTATCGTATTTAAGAAAGTCTCATCATGCGAATTTCCAACAAGGTAGCTAATACCGTCAGAATTCGTTCGGCTCGATCTCGTCGTTACAAAAACAGAATACTCCGCATTGGCTAATTTCTTAGCCAAATACATTCCCATCGCTCCGGTTCCACCTAAAAGTAAAATATTCATTTTTTAAGCCTTGCTAATTTTGATTTTGTCATAGACAAAATTGTAGTCCGTTCGCTTTTTGAAAGTCCAAAGAATAAAGAGCCACATGCAACAGATAATATACTTGAGCAAGAAATAATAAATAAACGAAGGACAGACCGATCAAGCTGTAGATATATCACCAAAGGAACAGAAAAGGAAAAAAGAGTTACAGGTAAGATTTTCAACAAAACATCTTTAATAAACATCTTGGCAGAAAACGAAATAAGATTTCGAATAACAAATATTTTCACAAAAATTAAAACAAAATATATCAACGCAAAAACGACGTATGAGGAATGCGCATCGCAGCCCAATGCAAAGCAAATCCACGAAATTGGGAAAACAAGACAACCAACGCTGCTTACAATGATGTAATATCGTTTAATATTTCCCGTAGCCCAAGCTGCATTCGCCATTGAATTGCCTAGCATGTCAAACATCGTTCCAATTAAGGAGAGCTTTAGAAACAACGGAGCTTCTTGTGGATAATTTTTCAACCAAAGAGACAATACGATCTCCGCTTCAAACATTAGCGGAACTACAAAAAACAACATTAACAAATAAGAAAATTTCGCCCCCCGACAAACAAGACTATGCATATAGTCTAAATTACCCGATGCGTAAGATTTAATAATTTGAGGATTTATCGCTGTTGTAAAACTAGTAACAAATTGTTTTACAACGCCTTCAACCTGATTCGTTATTCCACGCGCAGCATTTGTCGCAACACCAAAG
>OCTW013386455.1_pt1 | contig 21007 bp, 16 predicted proteins | sample 1539671 | NCBI WGS metagenome assembly OCTW01 (sample SAMN02144230, study PRJEB22623) | gut metagenome | biome: sheep rumen | host: Ovis aries | place: New Zealand
GCACCGCGCTACAACCTCGGCGGACAGCGCGTGGGCGACAACTACAAGGGCATCGTGATACAGAGGAACAAGAAGACGGCAAAATAAGAGAGGAAAGGAAGCCCCCAAGCCCCCGAGGGAGGTGAAGCCCCCCAAGCCCCCGAGGGGGATGAAGCCCCCCAAGCCCCCGAGGGGGATGTCTTGGAGAGGAGAGTGGAGAGAGGACACCTGTTGCGTGTTCTTTTTGCGTCGAGTAAACTGCAGTATATGCCTGCAGCACCTATTCACGTGTAACCAGATTTTCAGATGCCTGCGACACCTATTCACGTATAACCAGATTTTCAGGAACGATAAGTCTTCCCCCTCTCTTTGTTATTTTATAAAGATTTTAAAACGATTTTGTGTCCAAAAACATTCATGCCAAAAAAGAAATCTACGTAAACCCGACCACCAACCTTTCATGCAAGGAATAGACGTCGGATTTACGTAGATTCACGTTCGAGAACATAGAGTAATTAACGTAGCAACGTCAGAGCCCCGTGGACTGGTGCAGCTGCTCGAAGTTCTGCTGCCAGATGTCGCGCAACGACTCCTCGTCCTCCGGCAGCGCGAAGTCGGTGACCACCAGTATGTAGTCGCCGGTGATGTCGCTGCGCTCGATGAGCATTTCCCAATAGGCGTCGCTGTCGGTCTCATCGTCCCATACAAAGCGGATGCGCTCCTGCCGGCTCTCCTCAACCACATGCGCGGTCTTTATCTCATGGTTGCTCCATGTCTCGCCCCATGTAAACGTCATCTGCTCTCCCTGGCGCGTCACCTCGTCGGCAATCCACTTCTTCAGTCCGGCATCGGTAGAGAGCAGCGGCCATATAATGCTGGCATGCTTACATCGCAACTCATGCTCTATGTTTATCTTCTTTTTCTTCATAAGTTATACTAATCTTAACGTGCAAACGACAAAAAATGGTAAGTTTCGGCGACAAAAGTACAATTTTTCCATGTTCTGACAAAAATATTTCTGCAATTCTTTTGGTCATTAAAATTTTTTAATTACCTTTGCACCCGCAATTCGGCAATGGCCGGTTGTCCACATCTCGGATGTGGCATTTCGGGGCGAGGTAGCTCAGCTGGTTAGAGCGTCGGATTCATAATCCGGAGGTCGTGGGATCGTGACCCACCCTCGCTACAAGAAAGTGGGAACAAGTCAACGAGACTCCTGTTCCCACTTTCTTTATGCAACCGGAGGTGAACACACGACGGTGGCGCGCAGCAAGGTTTGGACAGGAGCTGTTATAATTCAACTTTCGCATGTCTAAGGAGTTTAGGAGTTTGAATAAAGAACACAGAGACACAGAGACGCAGAGTTCTTGTTAAAAGAGAAAAACTCTGTGCCTCTGAGTCTCTGTGTTCATTTATTCAAATCCCGAAAGTCTAAGGAGTTTGGGAGTTTTCGCGGCCGTTGAGACATGCCCGCGAATTGATATAAATAAATAATGTGGGGAAAAGAAAAAAAAATGTGGGAAACATGTGGATTGTTTCGCGCTAATTTTGTAATTTTGCAGTCCAATTCACATTTTTGCAAGCACGAACATTTTCAAACGATAGGTAGAAAGAAATTATGGCTGGTACGAAAAAAATGAAGACCGCGCTGGTGTCGGTCTTTCACAAAGATGGTCTCGACGAACTCCTTGCCAAGCTCAACAGCGAGGGCGTGAAGTTCCTGTCGACAGGTGGCACTCAGAAATTCATCGAGGGCCTGGGTTACGAATGCAAGACGGTGGAGAGCGTGACAACGTATCCCTCTATCCTTGGCGGACGCGTGAAGACGCTGCATCCGAAGGTCTTCGGAGGCATTCTGGGAAGACGCGACGACGAGGGCGACCAGCAGCAGATGGCGCAGTATGAGATTCCCGAGATCGACCTGGTCATCGTAGACCTCTATCCCTTTGAACAGACCGTGGCCAGCGGAGCCAGCGAAGCCGACATCATTGAGAAGATTGACATCGGCGGCATCTCGCTCATCCGTGCCGGCGCAAAGAACTTCAACGACGTGGTCATCGTGCCGTCGAAAGCCGAATACGGCGTGCTGCTCGACATCCTGAACAAGCAGGGAGCCGAAACCACACTCGAACAGCGACGCATGCTGGCCACCAGGGCCTTCGGCGTGAGCAGCCACTACGACACGGCCATCCACGCATGGTTCGAAAAATGACAGGCGAAGAAGGAATAGCGAAGAATCTGGAAAAGAAAAGCGACTCCTGAACCTCTGGGCTCATGAACAGCTGAGCACCTGATTTACAAGATTACATATAAAAAAAGAAATACAGAAAGAAACATGGGATTTTTTTCATTCAGACAAGAGATTGCAATGGACCTCGGAACGGCCAACACCATCATCATCAGCGATGACAAGATTGTGGTTGACGAGCCGTCTGTGGTGGCCCTCGATCGCCGCACCGACAAGATGATTGCCGTGGGCGAGAAGGCCAAGATGATGTATGAGAAGGAACATCCGGGCATCCGCACCATCCGCCCGCTGCGCGACGGCGTCATCGCCGACTTCACTGCCTGTGAGCAGATGATGCGCGGACTCATCAAGATGGTGCACACGGGAACACACCTGTTCTCGCCCTCGCTGCGCATGGTGATTGGCGTGCCCTCTGGCTCAACGGAAGTGGAGCTGCGCGCCGTGCGCGACTCTGCCGAGCATGCCGACGGACGCGACGTCTACCTGATTTTTGAACCCATGGCAGCAGCCATCGGTATCGGCCTCGACGTGGAAGCTCCCGAGGGAAACATGATTGTAGACATAGGCGGCGGCACAACGGAGATTGCTGTCATCTCGCTTGGCGGTATCGTGGCCAACAACAGCATCAAGGTGGCTGGCGACGACCTGACCGCCGACATTCAGGACTACATGAGCCGTCAGCACAACGTGAAGGTGAGCGAGCGCATGGCTGAGCGCATCAAGATCAACGTCGGCGCCGCACTCACCGACCTGGGCGAAGATGCGCCCGAGGACTACGTGGTTCACGGCCCCAACAAGATTACCGCACTGCCTATGGAGGTGCCCGTCTGCTATCAGGAGATAGCCCATTGCCTTGACCGCACCGTCGCCCGCATTGAGACGGCCGTGCTCAACGCACTGGAGAACACACCGCCAGAGCTCTATGCAGACATCGTGAAGAACGGCATCTACCTCACTGGCGGCGGCGCACTGCTGCGCGGTCTCGACAAACGTCTGACAGACAAGATCAACATCCCATTCATCGTGGCTGAGGACCCCTTGCACTGCGTGGCCAAAGGTGCAGGCATTGCACTGGAGAACGTTGACAGGTTCTCGTTCCTGATGAGATAACGGCGAAAGGACAGCTATGCGGAATCTCTGGGCATTTCTGGCGAAATATCACCATTGGTTCCTGTTTGTCCTTCTCGAAGTCATCTGCGCTGTGCTGCTCTTCCGGTTCAACAGCTACCAGGGCAGCGTGTTTGTCTCCTCGGCAAATGCCGCGGCTGGCAAGGTGTATGAGCTGGACGCTCAGGTGGAGACGTTTTTCAGCCTTACCAAAATCAACGAGCAGCTCACGCAGCGCAACCTCTATCTGGAGCGCGAGGTGGCACAGATGGCCGAGCAGATGGCCGTGCTCACCCGCGACAGCAACTTCCTGAAGAACAACCAGCTGCGCCTTCTGGCCGACTACAAGCTCATCCCGGCCAAGGTGATTACCAATTCGCTCGACAAGAAAGACAACTTCATCACCCTCGACAAGGGTAGTGCCGACGGCGTGCACCGCGACATGGGCGTGGCGTGCGGCAACGGTATTGTGGGAGTTGTCTATCTGGTGTCGAGCCATTATTCCATTGTCCTGCCCGTGCTGAACAGCCACACCAACGTGAGCGTGGCCATCAAGAACCGCGGGTATTTTGGATACCTGCGATGGACAGGCACCACCACGGCCGACACAGCCTACATGGACGAGATACCTCGTCACGCGAAATTCCGCAAGGGCGACAGCATTGTGACCAGCGGCTACAGCAGCATCTTCCCGCCGGGAATGCTGGCCGGACACATTGCAAAGATTTACAACTCGAGCGACGGTCTCTCCTACCGGGCGAAAGTCAAGCTGAGCACCGACTTCGGCAACCTGCGCGACGTCTGCATCATTGACGACGCCCGCATGAAAGAGCGCATCGAACTGATGCGTGCCGCCGAGGACAGCATCAAGCCGCAAACCACTCCCAAACCTTGAAAGATACATGACGACCGATTTTTTCAAACGGGTATGGGCGTTTCTGCTCTTCTGTCTGGTTCAGGCGCTTGTCCTGAACCATATCCATCTGTTGGGATATGCCACGCCTCTGCTGTTCGTCGACTTCGTGCTGTCGTTCAGACGAGGCACGGCACGGTGGGCCATTCTGCTCTGGTGCTTTGCCCTCGGCCTGTGCATCGACATCTTCTCCAACACGCCTGGCGTGGCTTCCGGTTCCATGACACTGATGGGACTGCTCCAGCCCTACCTTCTTGAGCCGTTCGTTCCGCGCGACAGTGCCGACGACCTCGTGCCATCAATGCGCACACTGGGCGTAGGCAAGTTCATCACCTACGCACTCATCATGGTCGTCATCTTCACCGTCACCTTTTTCGCGCTCGAGGCCTTCAGCTTCTTCAACTGGCAGCAATGGCTCATCACCGTGGGAAGCAGCTTCGCACTCACGTTCATCTTAATATTGGTCATCGAGAACATCTGGAACAAATGAAAGGCGACTACGAACTTGAAAACAGGAAGTTTGTAATCGGTGGGGTGGCTATCGTCGTAGTGATTGTCTATCTCATCAGGCTCCTCACGCTCCAGATTCTGAGCGACGACTACAAGAAGAACGCCGACAGCAACGCCTTTCTCAAGAAGATAGAGTTTCCGGCCCGCGGCATCATCAGCGACCGAAACGGCGAACTGCTGGTGTACAACCAGCACTCCTACGACCTCATGGTGGTGATGAACGAAGAGAGCGGACGCCTCGACACGCTGGAATTCTGCAGCGCACTGGGCATCACCAAGGAATACTTCATCAAGAGGATGAAGGAAATAAAGGCGCTGCCAGGCTATTCGCGCTACACGCAGCAGCTCTTCATGAGCCAGCTCTCGGAGAAGGACTTCAGCATCTTCCAGGAAAAGATGTACCGCTTCCCCGGCTTCTACATCCAGCACCGCACCCTCCGTCAGTATGTTTATCCCTACGCTGCCCACGTGCTGGGCGACGTGGCAGAGGTGTCGCCCTCCGACATTGAAGAGGACGAATACTACCAGATGGGCGACTATATTGGCAAGCAGGGAATAGAGCGCAGCTACGAGAAGGAGCTGCGCGGCGAGAAGGGCATCCAGATATTGCTTCGCGATGCCCACGGACGCATACAGGGAAAATACATGGATGGCGCGCTCGACAGCAAGCCTGTGCCGGGCAAGGACCTCAAGCTGAGTATCGACATCAAGCTGCAAGCGCTGGGCGAAAGGCTCATGGAGGGAAAGATTGGCAGCATCGTCGCCATAGAACCTTCCACGGGCGAGGTGCTGTGCATGGTGTCGTCGCCCACCTACGACCCACGTCTGATGATTGGTCGCCAGCGAGGCAAGCGCCACAGAGACCTGCAGATGGACCCGCAAAAGCCTCTGCTCAACCGCAGTATCATGGGCCAATACCCGCCGGGCTCGACATTCAAGACCTCGCAGGGCCTCACCTTCATGACCGAAGGCATCATCGACCCCGAACATACGGCCTATCCCTGCCACCGAGGTTTCGTATTCAAAGGCCTGCGCGTGGGCTGCCACGGCCACGGATCGCCGTTGTCGCTGGTGCCGGCTCTGAGCACTTCGTGTAACGGCTATTTCTGCTGGGGACTCTACTACATGCTGGGCAACAAGGCGAAGTACGGCAGCGTGCAGAAAGCCATGAACACATGGCGCGACTACATGGTGAGCATGGGCTTCGGCTACAAACTGGGCATTGACCTGCCAGGAGAGAAGCGCGGACTCATTCCCAACGCCGACTTCTACGACAATGCCTACAAGAAAGACTGGAGCGGACTGACGGTCATCAGCATCAGCATCGGTCAGGGCGAGGTGAACCTCACTCCTCTCCAGATTGCCAATCTGGGCGCCACCATCGCCAACCGAGGATTCTTCTACACGCCTCACGTGGTGAAAAGCGTGAAAGGCGAGCCACTGCGCAAGGAGTTTACTGAGCGCCATTACACCAAGGCCAGCCGCGAAGCCTACGACTACGTGGTGAAGGGCATGCGCTCGTCGGTCATGGGCGGTACGTGTAAAGCCCTCAACCGCTCCGACATCATCATGTGCGGAAAGACGGGAACGGCCCAGAACCGCGGCCACGACCACTCCGTGTTCATGGGCTTTGCGCCGATGGACAACCCCAAGATAGCCATTGCCGTGTACGTGGAGAACGGCGGCTTCGGCGCACAGTTCGGCGTTCCTATCGGCGGACTGATGATAGAACAATACCTCAACGGCAGTCTGTCGTCGGCTTCCGAGAGCCGCGCTGCCTCCTTCCAAAGCAGACACATCTCCTATGGCACAACCGAACGATAAGCAACCGGGCGTCTTGCGCTCACTCGACTGGTGGACCATCGGCATCTATCTGATGCTGCTGGCCTTCGGATGGATCAGCGTGTGCGGAGCCACCTACACCTTTGGCGAAACCGACATCTTCAGCTTCGACAGCAATTCGGGTAAGCAACTGGTGTGGATTGGCACAGCCGTGGTACTGGGTCTGTTCATCCTACTGCTCGACGACCGTTTCTTCGACACGTTTGCCTATGTGCTCTATGGTGCGCTCATCCTGCTGCTAATCGCCACCATCTTCAATCCCCACGAGATCAAGGGCTCACGATCGTGGCTTGTTCTGGGACCGTTGCGCCTGCAACCCGCCGAGTTTGCCAAGTTTGCCACGGCGCTATGCATCTCCAAATTCATGAGTTCCTACGGCTTCTCGCTCCACAACATGCGGCAGTTTGTCATTGCCTGCGGCATCATCATCCTGCCCATGTGCTGCATCGTGCTGCAGAAGGAAACGGGCTCGGCACTGGTCTATATGTCGTTCTTCCTCATGTTCTATCGCGAAGGAATGACGGGCAGCCTGCTGTTCACAGGAGTTGCCATGGTCATCTACTTCGTCATCGGCATCCGCTTTGAGTCGGTCATGCTTTGGGACACGCCCACGTCGGTGGGCAGGTTCTGCGTGCTGGGGCTGGTGCAGCTGTTCACGGCCTTCATGGTGTTCACCTATTGCGGCGACCGGCATAAGTTCCGCACCATCATCTTATCGTGCCTGGGCATCACGCTGCTGGCACTGCTGTTCTCCAAATACGTCATCCCGTTCGACATTGTGTGGGTGCAGATGGCCGTCACCGCCGCCCTGATAGGCTATCTTGTGTATCAAGCCATGGCGTCGCGCATACGAAACTATTTCTATATTGCCTTGTTTGCACTGGGATCGGTCATCTTCTTCAACACTGCCGACTACGTGCTCAACAACGTGCTGCAGGAACACCAGCGCACTCGTATCAACGTCTTGCTGGGCCTCGACAACGACATCAAGAAGGCGGGCTACAATGTCCATCAGAGTGAGATTGCCATTGGCTCGGGCGGTCTTATCGGCAAGGGTTTCCTCAACGGCACGCAGACCAAGCTGAAGTACGTGCCCGAGCAGGACACCGACTTCATTTTCTGCACGGTGGGCGAGGAAGAGGGTTTCCTGGGCTGTGCCATTGTGCTGGGCCTGTTTCTTGCGCTCATTCTCCGGCTCATCCATCTGTCTGAGCGACAACCGTTCCGTTTCGGCCGTGTCTATGGCTACTGTGTGCTCAGCATCTTCCTGTTCCACCTGTTCATCAATGTGGGCATGGTGCTGGGCCTTACGCCCGTCATCGGCATTCCGCTGCCCTTCTTCAGCTACGGCGGTTCATCGCTGTGGGGTTTCACCATCCTCTTGTTCATCTTCCTTCGCATCGACGCAGGCCGAAACCTCGTGCGCACCTAATCTCTGCCCGGCGCATAAGGACACAAAAAAAGGCTTCCTCCCGGAAGCCCTTTCAATTGTATTTGCCAGTGAAATGCTATTGATTACTCAGCAAGGCTGATTGCCTCAGAGGGGCAAACACCTGCGCAAGTGCCGCACTCTGTGCAAGCATCTGCATCAATTGAGTAACGCTCGCCCTCGGAGATTGCTCCAACGGGGCACTCATCAATACATGTACCACAAGCGATACAATCTTCACCAATTACGTAAGCCATATTATTCTTTCCTTTTGTTAATTAATAATTGTTTTTTGATTGTGCAAAGGTAAGAAATAATTTCACATATACCTACTTTTAGGTATATATTTTTCTTGTGTTTAACAAGATTTCACACATTATTTGGTATTACCACGACGTTTCATCTGCTTTTACACAATAAAAAAGCCCTCGCGCGCGTTATACATATATAATATGTCGCTTCTGACAAGCGAAGGCGAAACAGAAAAGGAAATGAGAAGACACATCATAGCCCTGGGGCTGTCACTGCTGATGGCCCTACATGCTGCGGCACAGGAGAAGCGGGTGATGAACAGGCCCTATACAGACCTGCGCCCGTTCCACTTCGGCGTTGTGGTGGGCACCCACCTCCAGGACATTGAGTTCGAGAACATCGGCACGCAGCTCATCACAAATGAGGATGGCACCACGACCGAGAAACTCATCACGTGCGACCAAGACCGATGGGACGGCGGCTTCACCGTGGGCGTGCTCGGTGAGGCGCGACTGGGCACCTATTTTGCAGCCCGACTTGCCCCCACCCTCTATTTCGGCAACCGCCACCTCACCTTTCACAATTTCTCCGACACGATGGAAGACGGCCAGCCTCTCATCCGCAGGCAGGATATGAAAAGCATCTACATTGCCACCGACATCAACCTCATCTATAGTGCACAGCGCTTCAACAACCACCGCCCCTACATGCTGGTGGGCCTCAACCCCATGGTGAACCTCTCCGGCAAGGACGAGGACATCGTGCGTCTGAAGAAGTTCGACTGCATGCTTGAGTTAGGCGTTGGTTGCGACTTCTACCTGCCTTTCTTCAAGCTCAGACCTGAGCTGAAGTTTGGCTACGGACTGATGAACACGCTCGACACCGACCACACCAAGCTGATGAAGGACCGCAATCAGATTGTGTACAGCAACTCCGTGCGCAACGCACGCAGCAAAATGGTGTGCCTCACGTTCTATTTCGAATAATCTACGACCCACCCCGACCCTCCCGAAGGGAGGGAGGGCAATGGCATAACTCACACCAGCCCTGCCGATGGGGCAGAAGGGAGGGGGGGCTTTGGCATAATCAACCCAAACCCTACAAAGGGGCCGAAGGGAGGGAGGGCAATGGCATAACTCACACCAGCCCTGCCGATGGGGCAGAAGGGAGGGGGTGCTTTGGCATAATCAACCCAAACCCTACAAAGGGGCCGAAGGGAGGGAGGGCAATGGCATAAACTCACACCTGCCCTGCCGATGGGGCAGAAGGGAGAGGGTGCTTTGGCATAATCAACCCAAACCCTACAAAGGGGCCGAAGGGAGGGAGGGCAATGGCATAACTCACACCTGCCCTGCCAAAAGGGGGAGGGGCAATGGCGCAGAGTTTTTTTGCTTAAAGTTTCGTAATAGCATTACGGGATAAAAGAAAGAAGGGATGTCATGTCCCTTCTTTCTTCGTTTATTTCGTGTTATTCGTTGTCGAAATATCTTTCGCTATCCGTTGTCGAAATACCTTTCGTTATCCGTTGTCGAAATATCTTCCGTTGTCGTGACTACTTCTTGGAGAAGTTGAGCACCATGCGCCCCACGAAGATGGCATGTTTGCCGTTCTGGTCAACGGGAATCTCCTTGCCATCGAGGTTCTTCACATAACGCAGCTCATCGAAGAACGTGTGCGAGTGCCCGCCCAGCACGAGGTCGATGCCGCGTGTCTGCCCTATGAGCTGCTCGTCGTTCGTTCCGTTGGTGGAGTCCCACCCCAGGTGCGACACGCAGATGATGACATCGCATTTCTGCCGTTGCAGTTCGGCCACCATGCGCCGCGCTGCTTCTATGGGTTCCTCGTAGACCACACCCGCGCAGTTGTCGTTAGACACAAGTCCCTGCAGCTGCGGCGACAGTCCGAAGACACCAACGCGCAGTCCCTTGCGCTTCAGTATCACATAATCCTTCGTGAGTCCCTCCACTGGCGTTCCCTCGAAGTGATAGTTGGCGCAGACGATGGGAAAGTTCAGTTTGCGGAACAAGTGTGCCATGGTCTCCAGACCGAAGTCGAACTCATGGTTGCCGATGGTGCCCGCATCATAGCCCATCATGTTCATCAGTTCCACCTCCACGTCGCCTTTGTACATGGTGAAATAGGGTGAGCCCTGACAGAAGTCGCCGCTGTCGAAGAGCAGCAGTTCGGGATCTTTCTTCCGCTCGGCCTTCAGCATGGCGATGCGACGCATGAAGCCGCCGCGCCCCGCACGCATGGTGTCGCTCAGGTTCGGGTTCAGCGGATAGATGGTGGAATGGGTGTCGTTGGTGTGCAGCACGACGAGTTGTTTCGACTTCTGCGCACTGGCGCCCAGTGGAAGGGCCAGCAGTGCCAGCAGCACGACACAAAGCTGTATGTATTTGTTCTTAGTCATAAGGCTGTCTGTTGTTTTTAGGGTTCTATCACGATTCGTCCTTCTATCTCACGGTCCACCACGATGCCTTTCTTCATCTGCTCGCGGAAATAGTCCATGATGATATAACGCAGGTTGTTGCTGTCTTCCTGCGGCGAGTTCACCTGCGTCTTCTTCAGGAATGCCTCCAGGTGGTCGTTACCTTGGGTGAGATAGTCGATGGTTGCCACACGATAGTTGCGCGACAGGTCTATCTCCTCACCATTGAGTCGGGCCGACTTCAGGTGCTTGTCGGCGGTGAACACCAGCTGCACGCCGTGGCTCACGGCCTCACCGCCCGTGCCGGCCATCTGCTCAAAGAGTTCCATGAGCACGTCGCCCTTCAGCGAGACAAACGCAATCTTGTTCTCAAACGGTGCCACGTCGAGCACATCGCCCGCCGTCACGTCGCCCTTGGCAAGAGCAGCGCGGATGCCGCCAATGTTGTACAGGCCCATGTCGGGTGTTTCACCGTAGTTCTTGCCTGCCCACACCAGGATATCGGCGAGGAGATTCGACAACTCGCTCTCCGGACGGCTGGCCGCCATGTAGCGCGCCACCTGTCCCACCACGGGCGACATGATGCTGTCCACGCGGTGCTTATAAGGAGCCATCAGTTCATTCAGGCTGTTGTCTATCTGCGCATCGTAGCGACTGTCCACCAGGATGCGCGTCCGTTCTATGCCACTCAGTGAGTAGTGAGAGCGACAAGAGCAGAACAGCGAGGCCAGACCTACCAGGCCCGCCACGCACAAATACTTTCCTTGTTGCATGTGGCAAAGATACGAAACTTTTGTCAGACCGCAAAAAAAGTGACAGAAAAACACACCTTTTCTCCCCGATTATTTGCACGTTTCAATTATTATCCGTAATTTTGCACTCAGACAAGCAACAATACAGCCTAACCTAAGAATATCCTGTACATTATATTAATAACTAAAAACAATATTCACATGAAGAAAACATTACGCTATTTGTTACTCGCCGTGCTCACCACTATGTTTGGCGCTGCACAGGCACAAGACATTGTCATCGACTTCAACGCGATGAGCGAGCCAACCATTCCTGGTTTGTCCGCTACAGGCGTGTCTGATGGAGACATTTCCGCCGAAAATGGACTCGCCAATGGTTGGTCTTACAATCAAGATGGTGTTACCATCATCGTTTCGCCCAAGGAACAGAGTAATTCTAATGAAAACCGTTTCTGGGGAACGAGCAACGGCCCGCAGCTTCGCTGCTATTCAGGCACCATCACCATCTCTTACACCAGCAGCATGAAGAACATCGAATTTGACGCAACCAGCAACTTCAACATGACTGCAAACACCGGTGTCTTAGAGGGTAAGACATGGGAGGGAAGCGGCCAAACCACAAGAGTGGTCTTCTCGGTCAGCAAAAACACCCAGATTAACAAAATCACCATTACTCCGGGTGTAGGTAATGCACAAGGTGGAGGCGGCGAAGAGCCACCCGTGGATGAACCCACCTTCGACTTCACGCAGAATGATTACGGAATGACTGCGACTTCCGACGGCAATAGCTACGAGGACAATCCATGCACATTCTCTTCGGGTGATGTATCTGTGACGGTAACTGGTGATAAAGGCTGTCGCCTTTGGATAACAGAATCTTCTGGCGCTCAGGACTTCCGTTTCTACAAAGCAGGAACAATGACCATTTCCGTTCCACAAGGAAAAGTTGTCCAGAAAGTCGTCTTCACAGGAAACAGAGTCTCGGCAATGTGCGGTCCTGATGGAAAAACGCTGGTTGATGGCACATGGGAAGGCTCACTTAACGCCCCGTCTTTCACCTGCACAGCGACACAATACATTAACACCATCACCGTCACATACGGCACAGGCTCAGAGACTCCTATCGTAGTTACATACACGGACATGACCATGAGCGAGGCCACGGCTAAATCGCTCGAAGGGACGGCCATGAAGAACATCAACCTCAAGCTCAACAACGCCCTCGTAGTCTACGACTTCGTGAAGGGCAACAACGAGGGATTCTTCGTCCGCGAAGGTGACTATGCCATCGAGTTCTACAACACCGGTCTCGGACTGAAGGCCGGACAAACCATCACAGGTAGCATCAAGTGCAACCTCTCGCCATTCAACTACACGCCAGAAGTGGTGAAGGCCGACGATGCCAGCGTTACCAACCTCAACGACGTTACACTGGGCACAGGCACAGTGACTCCTCTTGAAATGACTGCCGACGAAGCCTACAACGGCGAAACCCATCTGGGCGACCTCGTGGTAGTGAAGGAAGCACCCGTTGTCACAGAGGAGAATGAAGATACGGGAGCCTTGATGTACTACGTGCAGTGCACAGGCCACCCCCAGTATGATAAGGACAACAACTTTACTGGTTATGGCGAAATGCGCATCTACGACTATTTTGGCGGATTCACATTCCCGGATATTCCTGCCAGCTACGTTCCCACCTTCGACATAAAGGCCATCTATGTAGCTAACAGCAAGACTACACGCCGCCTCTGGGTTCTTGACATGAAGACGCCCGGTCAGGAGGATGAGGCCACCGCTATCCAGGCTGTGACAACCGAGCAGACCGACGGTGCCATCTACAACCTCCAGGGACAGCGCATCAGCCAGCCCGAACGCGGACTCTACATCCAGAACGGCCGCAAATACATTGCGAAATAAGATTGACCAAACACTCAGGACAATCGTTCCATAAGGTGGAGGCATGCTCGCGCATGCCTCCACTTCTTTTTCCTCCCCTTCCATCATCCTAAGCCACTGACAGCAAACACTTTTCTTATAAAAACATCTTAAATATTTGGCTGTTTCAAAAACTCTTCGTAACTTTGCAGCCGATTTGCCGTTTTAGGGCATGTAGGAACGAAAATCCAAGATTATAATTCAATAATCAAATAATTAAAACATTCATCTTATGACAAAAAAATTACGCTTTTTAATGACCGCACTGCTCATCTGCGTGTGCGGGATGACGTGGGCTGGTGAGGAAACCGTCACATTCAACAACGCGTCAAGTGTTTCTGGAACATCTGCAACCTTTACTTTTGCAAAAGGTGATGGAAGCACTAATCCAGCTGTCAATAACGGTCAATTAAGGCTGTATGCTAAAAACACCATGAAAATAGAGGCCAACGACGGCTATACTATTTCGAAAGTTGTTTTTACAATGAAAGTCAACAAAAACAATAGTGGTAAATATCCTAACGCGATTACCTCAAGTACAGGTAGTATCGCCCCAACACCTATCGAGCTAAGCACGACTACCATCACGTGGACTGCAGGTGACGAACCTGCCGAGGAAGTGTTACTGACTCTTGGTGGAACAGCAGGAAACATTCAGTTTGCGACAGGAGTAATTACCTACGTGCAGGCTTCTGGCCCCGTGAAGAAGACACCGACAGTCACCATCAGCAGCAGCGTGATTGAAGTGGGTGGAACAGCCACGGTTTCTACTGACGGGCCGGCCGTAACGCTGACGTCCGATGATAATGACATCGCAACCGTTTCAGGGACTACCATAACTGCTGTAAGTGCAGGATCAGCAACCATAACTGCAACATGGGCAGAGAACGATGAATACAAAGGTGGTTCAAAAGAGTTTGCCATCACTGTTAATGCTGCGGAAGTTGTTGAAGACGGCGTTTTCGATTTCACTGGAACACATAAATACGGAACTACGATTGAACCAAGTACAAATAGTGCAAGCATTGATGGCCCAATAACATGGAAGGCTGGAAATGTATCTCTGACAACCACTGTCTTCCGTTATTGGTACAATGCTAATGGCAACACACTGCGCATCGATGGTGAGGGAACAGTTGTGATTTCCGTACCAGACGGCTACGTAATCACTTCGATTAAGGCAACAGGCAATAGCCTTGGAACCCTTACTTCCGATGAGGATAATCCTCAGAATCTTGATGATTGGAACGGCTCTGCTCAGTCTGTGACATTCAATCATAGCGGCAGCAACGCGCAGATTAAGACCATCACTGTCACTTACGTGGAGGCTCCTGCTCCCAAAACCGTCACCGTCAACATCCCCACAAGTGGCTGGGCAAGCTATTGCAGCAAGTATGACGTTGAATCTACCGGCGAGTGCTACATGGCTACCAAGCTGGTGAATGGTAAGGTGACCGTTGTCCCCGTGGAAGGAACCATCAAGGCCAGAACAGGTATGCTGGTGAAAGGCTCTGGCTCTGTTGAGCTGGCCGTTGCCGCAACAGCTCCTGAAGCTTACGCCGACATGACAGACAACAAGATGGTGGGCGTGCTCGAAGCCACCAGTCTCGACGGCAAGCAGTGCTACATTCTGAGCGACGGTGCCTTCTATCCCTGCACCGGTGGCACACTGGCAGCTGGCAAGGCTTATCTGGACATCGCTCCCGCAAGCGCCAAGACCATTGACATCGACCTGAACGGCGACGAGACTGCCATCAGCACCGTGAACGCTGAGCAGCAGAACGGCAACATCTACACCATCAACGGCGTGCAGGTGAAGAACACACAGCTGAAGGGCATCTACATCATCAACGGCAAGAAGGTGGTGAAGTAAATAAAACAATGTATAACAACCATAAAGAAAGAATCATAGAAATGAAAACATACAGCAAGCCCGAAATCAAGGTGAGAGTGCTCAACATGCAGTATCTGATGGCCGCATCGGAACAACTGGATGCAAAGACCGAAGGCCGTAGCGCCGAGAACGCCGATGCCAAGGAAAGCACCGGCATCAGCTGGGACAGCTTCACCGAATAAGCCACTGCAGAAGAACGTTTTTAAGAACCTAAACGAGAGAGAGAAGGAACAGCACCGAAAGGGCGTTCCCTCTCTTTCTTCTTTTTCACTACCATGACAGAAGAACAACTGGCAGCGCGCCGGCCCTATATGGAACAGAAACAGCCCTCGATGAAGCGGCGCAGCGACATCAACAACTACCACGGGCGCCACATCTATATGGTGACGCTGGCCACGGAAGGGCGACGACAATGGCTGGCGCAGGTGAGCGGCAGCAGCGAGCAGCCCGTCGTGATGCCCACCCGACTGGGACTGGCGGTGAAAGCCTGCTGGGAGGAGATAGCACGGCGACACCCGGAAGTGAAGCTCCTGGCCTTTCAGCTGATGCCCGACCATCTGCATGGCATCCTGTTCGTGCAGAGCGAGATGCAGATGCACCTGGGGCAGGTGATCAGCGGGTTTAAGGCTGGGTGCAACAAGGCGTTTCGGCAGCTGCAAGCGGAGGCGGTGCCTCCGCCTACGCACAGCCCGCGGGAGAAAGACGAAGACAGCCCGCGGGAGAAAGACGAAGACAGACCGCGGGAGAAAAGCAAAGACAGCCCACAGGGGAAAAACAATAGCAGACCGCGGGGAGAAGAAAAGAAAACATGTGAAGGCTATGCGTACGAAGCGGCACCGCCGCTTCCCCTCCCCCTTCCTTCTCAGCAGCGCCTGAAGAAGGATGACAAGCGCCACGGCCTGCTCTTCGAGCGCGGCTACAACGACCTTATAGCCAAAGACTTCGACATGCTCCCCCGCCTCATCGCCTACGTGAAGGACAACCCCAGACGCCTGTTGGTGCGCCGCGAGCATCCAGACTATTTCCGCGTGCGTTTCGGCCTGACGATAGCCGGACAGACCTACGCCGCCATCGGCAACCGCTTCCTGCTCAACCGCCTCGAAAAGCTGCAAGTGCAGCTGTCGCGCAGCCTCACCGACGAAGAGATAGCCCTCCACGTGGCCCGTTTCACGGAGGCAGCCCACAATGGCGCCGTGCTGGTGTCGCCCGCCATCTCGAAAGGCGAGCAGGCCGTGATGCGCAAGGCACTCAACGAGGGCCTTCCGCTCATCTTCCTCACCCCCTGGGGCTTCAACACGTTCTCAAAACCCGGCCACCAGTACTTCGAAGCATGCGCCGAGGGCAGGCTCTTGATGCTGGCGCCATGGCAGCACCAGAACGAGCGCGTGGACCTGTCGCGCGCCATGTGCATGGCCCTCAACGAGATGTCGCGGCAGATTTGTGACGAAAAAACGCCGCCAAAATGAGAAAAAGACGCCAAAATTTGTGTATGTCGGAAAAAAGGTGTACCTTTGCATCCGCTTTTTCGACGTAACCGATGGAAGGAAGAAGAGTAGCCTGTCTATGTTGCGCGAAACTTAATTACAAATAAAATAATCTCATAGAGAAATGGATTTAATTAAAGTTGCTGAAGAAGCATTTGCAACTGGCAAGAAGTTCCCGGAGTTCAAGGCTGGCGACACTGTGACCGTTGCTTACAAGATCATTGAGGGTAACAAGGAGCGCATCCAGCTCTATCGCGGCGTCTGCATCAAGATTTGCGGCCATGGCGATAAGAAGCGCTTCACCGTTCGCAAGATGTCTGGCACCGTGGGTGTGGAGCGTATCTTCCCCATCGAGAGCCCCAACATCGAGAGCATCGAGGTGAACAAGATTGGTAAGGTGCGTCGCGCAAAGCTCTACTACCTGCGCAAGCTCACAGGTAAGAAGGCTCGCATCAAGGAGAAGCGCACTGCCATCAAGAAGGAAGATTAAGCTATTCCCTCAGAAAGACAAAAACGAGGATATGCCGCAAACAAGGCATATCCTCGCTTTTTTGTAGTGAAATCGACAATCTCGGCCAGTAAAACCGACAGTTTCAAGAAACAAAACCATTGATTTCGTTCAACAATTCCATTGGTTTTGTTCAACAATTCCATTGGATTCGTTCAACGATTCCATTGATATTGTTGCGCAAGACTGACGGTTTTGTTGTCTGCAAACGCCACTTTGAAAGGGTAAAAGCGGCGCAGCAAGGAAAACATTTGGTAATAATATAGAAGTTAGACCTCCGCAACGTATAGAGAGGAATGAAGATTTGCATTCAGTTCCGAATGTGTCTTTCCATCTGTGCGCAGCCACTCCCCTCCCATTTTAGGGGAAAGGCTACGGGTAGGCGAGCTTTGCTCGGGCGCTCGGCCCTTTGGGACGCTTTGCTTGCAAAGAATGGGGTGCAGGGGTGGGGTACAAATCTTTCGTGGCAAGGTTCACACGCAATGGCGCGAGAGTGACGCTCACCCCACCTCTACCCCATTCCCTAAAATGGGACTACTCTTTATACACATCTGAAATAATCGGCCTGAAAGGCCAGCAGCAACCAGCCCAGGGCAACGCCCTGGGTATCATATTATGGCCTATGTACGCCCTACAGGGGCAAAAGAATTGATCATCTTCATCTGGGAAAATGCTTTTGCCCTTCTATGTTCCTTTTTCGCTGGATTGAAACCCAGGCACAGCCCTGGGCTGTTTGCTCGTTGGCCTTACAGGCCGCAACATTACCCACTTGAATCAACATAGAGCCTTTTTTAGCGCACAGCACTACTATTACATCTTACCGGAAAGGCCGATAGACAGGGTAAAGGGTACTCATATCTGTCAGGTCGAAGTAGGCGGTTAGATGGTTACTAATTGGGATGGTGACTCTATTGAAGTATTTGTACCATCAAAGGGAGGCACTACAACATGGAAGGAAGGCTGTTGTCGGTTAACAAAGTTAAAATTGGCATTCATTTTTCATCAATCTCCATGAAAAAGCGTATATTTGCACAATAAATGCAGCTTGGATGGAATGGCTCAGAATATCTACTAGTACAGCACAGGTGCGTGTCGCCACGGATGAGAAGGTTTATGTCCGTGCCGACGACAACTCTCGTGACCGTATGTTGACCCATGGAAAGAGCCGCAAGAGAACCTTCAAAAGATAGTGTGAAAAGGATACTTTTATAAGAAATACACTCCCCCAATGTGATTATGGATAATATATTTATTCTTTCAGATGATGGCAAGACCATTACAGGTATAAGGAACAAATCCGTTACACAAATTACAATTCCTGATAGTGTTACAGCTATCGGAGAATGGGCTTTTTGGGGCTGTACTTCCCTGCAAAGCATTGACATTCCCAACAGCGTGACAAGCATTGGAGATAGTGCTTTTAGCGACTGTACTTCCCTGCAAAGCATTGACATTCCCAACAGCGTGACAAGCATTGGAAATGGTGCTTTTAGCGGATGTACTTCCCTGCAAAGCATTGACATTCCCAACAGCGTGACAAGCATTGGATGGTTTGCTTTTGAAGGATGTACTTCCCTGCAAAGCATTGACATTCCCAACAACGTGACAAGCATTGGAGGGAATGCTTTTGAAGGAACAAAGTGGTTCGATAGTCTACCTGACGGAATAATTTATATTGGTAATGTATTATATAAATACAAAGGGACACTTGTGGAAAAATCAGTATCTATTCGAAAAGGTACCTTAAGTATTTCACCGAGAGCCTTTGAAGGATGTACTTCCCTGCAAAGCATTGACATTCCCAACAGCGTGACATGCATTGGAGAATGGACTTTTGCAGGATGTACTTCCCTGCGAAGCATTGAAATTCCCAACAGCGTGACCAGCATTGGAGATGTAGCTTTTGGTGGATGTACTTCCCTGCAAAGCATTGATATTCCTAATAGCGTGACAAGTGTTGGAGGAAGTGCTTTTAGCGGATGTTCTTCCTTACAAAGCATTGATATTCCCAACAGCGTGACCAACATTGGAGAAATGGCTTTTGAAGGAACAAAGTGGTTCGATAGTCAACCTGACGGAATCATCTATATTGGTAATGTATTATATAAATACAAAGGGACACTTGTGGAAAAATCAGTATCTATTCGAAAAGATACCATAAGTATTTCACCGGGAGCTTTTTACGGATGTACTTCCCTACAAAGCATTGATATTCCTAATAGCGTGACAAGTGTTGGAGGAAGTGCTTTTTCTGGCTGTTCTTCCTTACAAAGCATTGATATTCCCAACAGCGTGAAAAGCATTGGAGGATATGCTTTTTACAGATGTACTTCACTGCAAAGCATTGATATTCCCAACAGCGTGACAAGCATTGAAGGAGGTGCTTTTCATGGCTGTACTTCCTTGCAAAGTATTGATATTCCCAACAGCGTGACCAGCATTGGAGGAGGTGCTTTTGAAGGATGTACTCCCCTGCAAAGCATTGATATTCCCAACAGCGTAACCAGCATTGATATATGGGCTTTTAGAGGATGTACTTCTCTGCAAAGCATAGATATTCCCAACAGCGTGACCAGCATTGATATATCGGCTTTTGAAGGATGTACTTCTCTGCAAAGCATAGATATTCCCAACAGCGTGACCAGCATTGGAGGACATGCTTTTGAAGGATGTACTTCCCTGCAAAGCATTGATATTCCCAACAGCGTGACAAGCATTGAATGGTCTGCTTTTAGTGGATGTACTTCCCTGCAAAGCATTGATATTCCTAACAGCGTGACAAGCATTGAATGGTCTGCTTTTAGTGGATGTACTTCCCTGCAAAGCATTGATATTCCCAACAGCGTGACAACCATAGGAGAAAAAGTTTTTGAAGGATGTACTTCCCTGCAAAGAATTGACATTCCCAACAGCGTGACAAGCATTGGAGGAGGTGCTTTTGAAGGAACAAAGTGGTTCGATAGTCAGCCTGACGGAATAATCTATATTGGTAATGTATTATATAAATACAAAGGGACACTTAAGGAAAAATCATTATTTATTCGAAAAGGTACCACAAGTATTTCACCGAGAGCCTTTGAAGGCTGTACTTCCCTGCAAAGCATTGACATTCCCAACAGCGTGACAAGCATTGAAGGAGGTGCTTTTAAAGGTGCTGATCAATTAGAGGAAATTGTTTTTCATGATGGCATATCTGATTTTGGTGATGAACAGACATTTGCAGGATGCACTTCATTGAAAAAAATTCATATTCCACCCAAGGTCAAGCGCCTACCCCTTTTGTGTTTTGAGGGATGCAATGCCTTGGAGAATGTTTATGTGCCCGACAGAGAGGAATTGCATATAGACAAAAAATCATTTGTAGGGTGTATATCCCTTAGGGGACTTCATTTCCTCATTCAGAGCCCCGAGAACATTCATGTGGCTGATGATGCATTTGATGATGACATTTTTGACAAATGCACATTGTTTATTCCTTCAGGTAGTCGATGGGCCTACAGACATCATCCTGCGTTGGGAAAGTTCAAGAATATAGAAATTGAAAAAAAATAACGACTGATCACGTGAATCCAAGTCACAATTTAAAAGAGCAAAATGCATAAACATACGACGGAAGTGTTAAAATGGTCCTCCTAAAATCCGCAACTAATAGTGATGCTGACTAATTTTGCAGTTCACTTCTCCATCTGGCGATAGACTTGCCACTACAGACGTGATTAT
>OCTW013377919.1_pt1 | contig 21006 bp, 21 predicted proteins | sample 1539671 | NCBI WGS metagenome assembly OCTW01 (sample SAMN02144230, study PRJEB22623) | gut metagenome | biome: sheep rumen | host: Ovis aries | place: New Zealand
TGTAGATAAAGAAAAGATTGGGATTATTGGTATTTGTGGATGGGGTTGTATTGCCTTAAATGCAGCTGCTAATGATCCACGTATTAAAGCAACAGCAGCAATCACAATGTATGATATGCCACGTGTTGGTGCCTGGGGCTATTTTGATGAAGGCAGTGCTGATGCCCGTTATGAAACAAAAAAGACAATAGCTGCACTACGTACAAAAGAGTACTTAAGTGACACATTAGAAAAAGCTGGAGGATGCTTAGAATATCCTGCACCTGATGATGTTCCGGACTTCGTCAAACAATATAGTGCCTACTATAAGACAAAACGTGGCTATCATCCTCGTTCAGTGAATTCCAATGCCGGCTGGGTCCTACAGTCAACAACAGGCTGGATGAACAATGCCATTCTGACTCATCCTGAAGACTTAAGAAATGCCGTACTTATTGTTCATGGAGAAAAAGCGCATAGTCGCTATATGGGTGAAGACACATTCAAAAAACTGCAAGGTGACAACAAGGAATTATTGATTGTCGAAAATGCCACACATACAGACTTATATGATGGTGGTGAACATCATTATATTCCTTTTGACAAGATTAACGCTTTCTTCAACCAGTACTTAGTTGATGAAAAGAAATAAAATATCAATATGAAAAGACCAAACTATTAGGTTTGGTTCTTTTTGTTTTTACAACAACATTCATAGAGAGAGGAGTTTGGTAGAGTGGAATAAGGAAAGAGGTATAAAGAAATGAAGAAGAATGTGAAGAATAATGTTTACTGGATAGGCTATATGGATTGGGACTTACAGACATTCCATGGGGATGATTATACCATACATCATGGCAGCTCCCAGAATGCCTATTTGATTCAAGAAGAGAAAACAGTCTTGATGGATACGGTATGGGCACCACATCAGTTTGAATTCATTGAAAACTTACAATCAGAAATAGATTTAAATACAATCGACTATATTGTTGTGAATCATGGCGAGAATGATCATTCAGGAAGTCTTCCTGCTTTAATGAATCTTATTCCTGATACACCTATTTATTGCACAGCCAATGCAGTTAAATCATTGGAAGGACAATATGGTAAGCAGGGATGGAATTTCCATGTTGTCCATACGGGTGATAGCTTGGATATTGGTCATGGCAAGAAACTGATATTTGTGGAAATGACATTCTTGCATTGGCCTGATTCCATGGCTGCCTACTTAACGCAAGATAATATCCTATTCTCGATGGATGCCTTTGGACAACATATTGCCGTAGAAGGGCTATTTGAAGATCAAGCCAATCAAGAACAAATCTTCAATGAAGCGATGCGCTATTATGCGAATATTGTTGCTCCATTTTCACCATTGGTGACTAAGAAGGTTAAGGAAATTGTAGCGATGGATCTTCCAATTGATATGATTGCTCCAAGTCATGGTGCAATCTGGAGAGAAAATCCTTTAAAGATTGTTGAAGCTTATGCATCTTGGGCTAATCGTTATCAAGAAGATCAAATCACTGTTGTCTATGGCACTGAGTGGCATGGGACAGAGAAGCTTGCTTATGCGCTTGCGAAAGAAATCCATAAACAGTCACCCCAGACTGCTGTAAAGGTCTTTAATGTGGATCATACAGAAAAAGATGATATTGTTTTTGAAATCTTTAAATCAAAAGCGATTGCTGTCGGTTCACCAACAATCCTTAATGGCATCTTGGCAAGCATGGCAGGTTTCTTGTATTACTTGAAATCACTTAAATTTAAAGGAAAGAAGGCTGCTGTCTTTGGATGCTATGGCTGGAGTGGTGAAGGTAATAAAGTGCTTCGTGAAATGCTGGAAAAAGCAGGATTTGATGTCATAAGTGATGAAATCAAATCTTCATTCAATCCCGAAAAAGAAGAATATGATCAGATACCACAACTTGTCAAAACATTATTAGACTAAAAAAGGCCTCTTTGGCCTTTTATACTAGTATTCCTAACATGATACAAAATTGTGACAAAGTATTAATGCATTGTTCTTTCCAGTTTGCCTTGGCATCATGGCTATCCTGATGCTTACCAAGATAACCGAGATAAATAAGACCGGCCATACCAATCAGAAAGAACAGGTATGAAGGGAACTTTGTGATATGGGCAATGATGGCTGTTACTGACCATTTTGTATGATCAATAAACAAAGCTAATAAAGCAATCAAGAAGCCTAATGGCATAAGATAGCGCAATTGGATATTGAAGAAACGTATATCACGATGGGCTAGGGCAATAATGAGTTTCCAGCTGACTTTTAATAAACCAGCTAGAATAACGAAGAATATCCCAATAAGAAAGAGAAGACTAGGAAAATGCATAGCAATAAAGATGGCGCTGATTGTAAAGAATAGAACAGGCAGACAATCCATCAAAGCCATGGACAGTGTAAACCCTTTTGGGACACTGTCTTTTCTTTCTGTATTCATAAAATCAACCTTCTTTATTAGGCAACAAGCCATTTATGTTTTTTGACTGAATAGAGCGGGATAAAAGGAATCATGATAGGGGTACTGTTCTTATAAGCGATATATTCAGGTTCGTTGCCATAGTTCTTATCCTGACGAATCTCTAGACGACGAGCACCACCAAACATGACATAAATAATACCTAAATACCCAATAAGAGCACAGATCCATTCAAGGGCATTATGATAGACATTAAGACCAGAGACGAAGACCCCAGTCCAGAAGATCATCTCTCCTAAATAGTTAGGACAACGCACGAGACGGAATAACCCTGTATCGACAAATCGTCTTGGATTGACTTTCTTGGCTTTATTTTTCTGTAAATCAGCTGTTGTTTCTAAAATGAGACCAGTAAGTGAAATGATGAGACCAATCATACAGAAAAGATCTGTTCCCTTATGATTAACTAAACGGAAGAAGACTGGTGATGTTTCTAAAACATATAATAGTGCCGCAGAAACCCAGATACCGACTTTGGCAATGAAATTCACACTATCATTTCCCTTCACTTCACCTTTCATTCTTCGATTATAAGCTGTCTTAACTTCACGATAGGACAAATAGCCTGCTAGACGACAGCCATAGAGAATAAAGAGTATAGAAGCGAAAAGTGTGCCAATAGTAAGCTGATTTCTAAAAATCACAAGCAAGCCAGCCCCAATGAAAGCTACGGCCGCACCATAACCAATTGAGATAAACCAGACATATTTGTAGAAGCCAATCGCACTTGCGAAAAGCGACAAAACTAAAATAATGAAAAAGCTATTCATATTTTTTACCTCACTTCTTATTGTTTATTAACTTGATTGTTATATAATGATTATAGCGACAAGTGTCGTTATAATCAATAATGGATGATTTCATGCATACTATTTGCAACAACATAAGGGGGATGTCGCATTATGAGAAGAAAGAATCTAGATCACAAATTAATACAAGGCTATATCGAAGAAGCATTATTTAAACTGATGGAAAAGAAGGACTTTGAGAAAATCTCAGTCGGGGAGATTGCTGAAGTCGCAGGTGTGCATCGGGCAACATTTTATCGACACTTTACGTCAAAAGAAGATGTTGTTGTACAATATCTCTCAAACTTGCTTACTTCATCACAAGACCAAGCTCTTCTTAAGATAAATTTTAAAGCCTATATCCTTCCTGTCTTTCAAGCCCTTTATGATCATAAAAGAGAAATGCTTTGTATTCATCATGCTCATTTGTCATCTCTTTTAAGTCATGTATTAGAAGATTATTTTGATTTCCATGAGCTCTCTTTACCAACAGAAAAACAATCTCATCTTGATCAAGAAGATTATGCGATGGCTTATCGTATTGGTGGTATATATTTTTGTTTAGTGTTGTGGCTTTGTCATGATATGGGCGAAACACCAGAAGAGATGGCACAAATGGCTGCATCACTCTAAAAGAAAACAGGTATGAGCGTTCATACCTGTTTTTTAAAATACTTTTTATTGTCCTAATGTTTTAGTTTTCTTAGAATTCTATTTAAATAAGGAATCTGATTAAGCTGTTCCTCTCTTCCCTGATAGAAGAAGATAATGACAACAAAGTAGATGACGATACCAAGAAGCACACTGAGCATTAATGGCAGGAAGACACGTCTTGTCAACATGAAGAGTAATTGATAAATGCCATAGACACCTGCCCCCATAATAACTGATGCGATAATTGGAATCATGAAGAGACGCTTTGGATGATATTTGTAGTGTGTAAGCTTTTTCATTGCCCGCTGGTTTGTAATACACATCTGGAAGGCATAGACCATTGTGCCAAGAGGAAGTGTATAGACAGCATAGGCATTAGGTACAACGACAATCAATAGAACAAGGACAATCGCATGAACAATTAATGCATTGATGGCATTCTTAAGTGGGACATTGACAGCCCCAATAGCCTGCAGGATGCCATTGGATAATGTCGATAAGCCATAGAATATTGTTGCAGGAGCACCAATTGTTAAACAGAGGGAAGCCATCTTGATCGTTTCTTTCTGTGGGAAGAGGACGCCCATGATAGGATAGCTCAGAACTGCTAAGCCTACAGCACAAGGAATAATGACAAGCATTGTCACTGAAATAGCTGAATCAATGGAAGAACGAACATCTTTCATGTTTTTTAAGGCATAGCTGCCAGAGATGGCGGGAATGGATGCTGTTGACATCGCACTCGCTAGAGCGACAGGCACATTCATCAGAACAACATACTTGCCGGCATAAACACCATAGCTCTTGATGATATCAGTATGATTCATGCCCTTTAAGCCCATGCCAATCTGATAGATATACATATCGATTGTGGCAACAAGGTTATAGACACATGTGGCAATGATAATTGGTGTGACAATAGTAAGTATGGCATGAAGAATTTGTTTGCCATCTTCAACATAAGGATCAGCATTGCTTTCATCACTCATATGCTTTCCTCTAGTTAGGAACATAAAGAACAAGAAAGCTAAAGCGATCGCCACACCTGCACCTGTACCTAGCGCACTACCACCAGCACCCATGCTTGCTTTGAGATGGGGCTGATTGAGATATGGCTTGACAAATAAGTATGCGGCAAGAACGGAAATAATGGCATTGAAGATCTGTTCAAGAATCTGTGAGATGGATGTATAGACAGTTGTTGAATAAGCCTGGAAATAGCCTCTTAGAACACCAACTAAGCCGGATAGGAAGATTGTTGGACAAAGAATACGTAAGGCAAAGATGGCTCCTTTTGGCACAATCCAAGGTGCAAGCACAAAGGCAAGCAATGCGGCAATCCCAGAAACAACAGTGACATATAAAATCGCATACTTGAAAATCTTTCTTGCATGATCATATTGATTTAAGACGATCTTCTCACTAATCAGTTTACTAATGGCAGTAGGAATAGAATAAGATGATATCAACAAGACTAATGAATATATATTATATGCAGTAGAATAGTAGCCGTTACCTTCATCGCCAATCATGGCAGTCAAAGGACTACGGTACAGTACGCCAATAATACGCACAAGTATGCCAGCTAGAGCGAGAATACCGGCTTGTTTGACGATTCGCTGTGATTTATTCAAAGCAATTTCCTCCTCTTAACGCGTTGATTATACCATTATCATATAGAAAAAGCTATGAATTCTCTTTTTTGAGTGAAAAGTGTCTTTTTCTCATATAGCCCGCTTGAAATTCGCTTTTTTATGTGAGAATAAGGGAATTTCTTAAGTGTTTGTTTGCATTGGCGTGAATTATGCTATAATGTCGATAGCATGGAGGATTGTACTTATGAAAAGTAATGTATGTATTGCTTTAGACTTTCAAACAAAACAAGAAGTGCTTGATTTTTTAGATCAGTTCACCAATGAGTCCCTATATGTCAAGGTTGGCATGGAACTCTTTTATGGCGAAGGGGCAAGCATTGTAGAAGAAATCAAGAAGAGAGGACATCGTATCTTCTTGGACTTGAAACTTCACGACATTCCTAATACGGTCAAACAGGCAATGAAGCAGCTTGCAAAACTTGACGTTGACTTAGTCAATGTGCATGCATCAGGCGGCATTGCCATGATGAAGGCCGCACTAGAAGGCCTTGAAGAAGGCAAGATTGGTGCCCATCGTCCTAAGATTATTGCGGTGACATGTTTAACTTCACTTGATCAGGATGTACTTGATCATCAATTACTGATTCATGAACCACTTAATGATGTCGTTCTCAAGTGGGCAAGTAATGCGAAAGAAGCCGGGCTTGATGGCGTTGTCTGCTCACCACTTGAATCAAAGCTCATTCATGACCATTTAGGTTTAGATTTCATGACGGTTACACCTGGCATTAGACTTGCAGGAAGCTCTGTCAATGACCAGAAACGTGTGACAACACCTGCTTTAGCGAAAGAACTCACTTCAACAGAGATTGTTGTGGGACGTTCAATTACTAAGGCTGATGATCCTGTTGCAGCCTATCATCAATGCTTAAAAGAATTTCAAGGAGAATAAGAATGGAAAATAGAGAAAGAAAAATCGCAAAAGACTTATTATCAATTAAAGCAGTGTTCTTAAAGCCAAGTGATCCTTTTACTTGGGCAAGTGGCATTAAATCGCCAATCTATTGTGATAACCGTTTAACACTCTCTTATCCTGCTGTAAGAAATGATATTGAACAGGGCTTAGCTGATTTAGTCAAAGAATGCTTCCCACAGGCAGAAGCTTTATTTGGCACTTCAACAGCTGGTATTGCCCATGCAGCCTTAGCTGCTGATATCCTTGACATGCCTATGGGCTATGTGCGTGGCAGCAACAAGTCTCATGGCCGTCAGAACAAGATTGAAGGTGTCTATAAACCAGGCATGAAGGTTGTTGTTGTGGAAGATCTTATTTCAACAGGTGGTTCTTCATTAGAAGTTGTTGATGCTTTAAGAGAAGCTGGCGTGATTGTTTTAGGGTTAGTCGCTATCTTTACTTATGGCTTGCCTGATGCAGCAAAAAACTTTGCCGAAAAGAATTGTCCATATATGACATTATCAAACTACGATACACTTATTGAAGTTGCCGTAGAAGAAAACTATATTCATGAAAATGAACTCAATAAGCTTAAAGCTTGGAAAATGAATCCTCATGATGAAAGCTGGATCAATCAATAAGTGTTAAAGATTTATTTAAGGGGGTCAACACATGTTTGACAATATCAAAAAGAGCGTTAAATATGTCATAAGCGAAAACCTCAATAATACCTTCCGTATCTATTCCATTTCAAAATACGAAGTTCTTGCCACGGCAAGAGACAGTAAGCTTGGGCTTTTCTGGAACTTCGCCAATCCGGTTATTCAGTGTCTGACATACTGGTTTGTCTTTGGCTTGGTTTTTGATAAGAAGGCTGTGGATGGCATTACTTATATCTGGTGGATGCTTGGGGGAATGGTCTGCTGGTTCTTTATTTCACCATGCATTACCGATGGTTGTAATGCGGTTTTCTCAAAAATCAATATTATCACGAAGATGAAATTCCCGGTTTCCGTACTACCGGCAACAGTCGTCTTTACAAAGCTCTTTGACCACTTCTGCCTGATGATTATTCTGACAGTTTTACTGGCGTTTGGTGGCTATTATCCATCTTTGCATTGGTTAGGGCTTGTTTATTATTGCTTCTGTGCAATTGTCTTTGGTATTTCTCTGTCACTTACGACAAGTGTGCTTAATATGCTTGCTCGTGATATGCGTAAGTTAGTTCTTGCATTGATGCGACTCTTGCTTTATATGACACCAATACTATGGAATATCAAGACATTACCGGGCTATCTTCAGAGACTCATGCTGACAAACCCAATTTATTATATTGTCCAGGGCTATCGTGATTGCTTCTTCTATCATAAAGGCTTTATGTTTTATAAGTATTCGATGGTAACCTTTTGGGTTATTACAATCTTCTTATTTGTATTTGGTAGTACAATGATGTATAAATTTAAAGCGAAGTTCGTAGACTTTATTTAGGAGGTATTGCTTTGGAAACTGAGTATGCGATTGTGGCACGTCATGCCTCAAAAATCTATGAGCTAAGAGGAAAGAATAAAAATGAACAAGGCCAGAAGTTCTATGCCTTGAAGGATTTAAACTTTGCGATTGAAAAAGGTGAAGTTGTCGGTGTTCTTGGGACAAATGGGAGTGGGAAATCAACCATTTCCATTATCCTAGCAGGCATCTGTGATCCTGATGAAGGTGAAATCACAGTCAATGGCACTCAGGCTCTTATTGCCATCAATACCGGTCTTAACCAGCAGTTGACGGGAATGGAAAATATTGAGCTGAAAGGGGCCTTGCTTGGCTTAAGTAAGCGTCGTATTAATGAAATTAAAGCTGGGGTTATTGAGTTTGCAGAAATCGGTGATTTCCTCTATCAGCCTGTTAAGACTTATTCTTCTGGTATGAAATCAAGACTTGGCTTCTCAATCAATCTTTGTTTAAATCCTGATATTATGATTGTCGATGAAGCATTATCTGTTGGTGATAAAGGCTTTGCGGCCAAGTGCTTGAATAAAATGAAGGAACTGCGTGATGAAGGCAAGACTATTGTCTTTATTTCTCATAACCTTTCCCAGGTTCGTGACTTCTGTGATAGTGCCATGTGGATTGAAGGCGGTATGCTGAGAGAATATGGTGATATCGATGAAGTATGTAATGACTATGCTGAATATGTTGATTATTACAATGGTTTAAAGAAAAAAGAAAAGGATGCGGAAAGAGATCGTAAGTTTGCCAAGAGAATTATCAAGAATTCTAAACGTACTTTTGGTGATAAATTCTTCTCGGCTATCCGCACCCGTTAGTTAGGAGTTATCTCATGCGAGAAAAAAGAAATCTCATTATCACAAATGTATCAATAAAACGTATTATGGTGCATATCGAAGGAGAAAATACCAATCCTGATCTGCATATCAAACAGTTATTGTTAAGAGACTATATGACAAATGACTGTCTCGTCCCTAACAATATCAAATGGCAAGATCAGCATTTTTCTCTTTCTTTTAACTTAATGTCACTCAATAATGAAGAACCCATGCATAGTGGAGACTGGTATCTGATTGGTATCGATCAGAAGGAAAGAATGCATGAGGTCTATCCATTAGCAGACTTATGTGAGGCCATGAAGGTAAGAACCTTCAATATAAGCAATCAATACAACGCTTATTTCATTAAATCCAACAGCAATAAGTTTGTGGCAGAAAGTAAAATCGATGAAGATAATGCTTCCTACTATCTAAAAATACAATACAATATCCCAAAACCTCCACTCTCATCATTACAGAAATGGAAACGCAATATGCATAAACGCAAAACAGCGTTGCGTCAGGGGGCTTATGTCAAAGTCTTTAACTTCTGGAAGCATTTCAATAAGGAGGATGGCAACCGTATTCTCTTTACATCTTCTTCAAGAAGCGAGATTGGTGGTAATGAGAAGTTTGTTTATGACCGCATGGTAGAAAGAGGCGTGGATAAACAATTCCATATTGATTTCTCCTATAAGGAATCCATTAAGAGCTACCGTAGTCCACTCTCTAAGTTCTCGTTCGCAAGAAAGCTTGCGATGGCGAATATTATTATCTGTGATGACTATCAGCCAGAACTCTATCTTGTTGACTACTTGCCCCATGTGGATATTATCCAGTTATGGCATGCCTGTGGCGCTTTTAAGACAGTCGGCTTAGAAAGACTTGGCAAGCCAGGAGCTCCTGCCTTCAATACGCGTATTCATAAGTGCTATACGGCCATGACTGTCTCATCACAGCTTGCGGCTGATCACTATGCTGAAGCATTTGGCATTCATGAAAGCAAGATCCTGCCTCTTGGTGTTCCAAGAACGGATATCTTCTTCTCTGAAGAATACAAGAAAGCCATTATTCCTCAAGTGGAAGCAGCTTTCCCAATGGTCAAGGATGCCAAGGAAGTCATTATGTATGCACCAACATTCAGAGGGGTTAATGCGAAAAATGCCAGCTTCCCAATGGACATGATTGACTTTGATGCCTGGGGCGAATACTTACATGAATCCCACTCTGTCATGCTGATCAAAATGCATCCTTTCGTTAAAGAACCACTGAATATCCCTGAACAATATCGTGATGTTATTGTTGATGCTTCTGCATATCGTGAAATTAATAATATGCTGTTTGTGACAGACTTGTTGATTACGGATTACTCATCGGTTATTTATGAATTCTCACTCTTCCATAAGCCAATGCTTTTCTATGCCTTTGACCGCATGAAATATGAAGCAGACCGTGGCTTCTATGAACCTTATAGCGAGATGGTTCCAGGCAAGATCGTGCGAACTAGCGAAGAATTGCTTCACGCGATTAAGAAACGTGACTTTGAGTTTGAAAAGGTTGATCCATTTGTGAAAAAGAACTTCAAGTTCACTGATGGTAAGGCAACGGATCGTATTATTGATACATTAATTCTCAAGAAATAAGAAGGTGGCATAATGGCTACAGGAAAACATATCTATCCTCATCCTAAGTTTCCTACAAAGGAAACAGTAGGACTCAATCTTCATGAAACAAAGAATCTCAAAGCAACCATCTATCGTGGTAAGGGAGAGATTATTGAAGATACGATTATTTATAAAAGTGATAATCCTGAAATTGTTTCGATTGATGATCAGGGCAATGTGACAGCTCATAAAGAAGGCTATACCGAAATAACTGCCTATGGACGAGGCAAGACGGCAAGACTAGGCCTTGAAGTCTTTTCGGTTCCAAGGGGCATTAAAGGCTTTACGGCTCATCGTGGAGTCAGAAAGCTAGCACCGGAGAATACCATGGCGGCTTTTAAGCTTGCTGGTGAATATGGCTTTGACTATATTGAAACAGATATTCAGGTGACGAAAGACAAAAAGCTTGTTCTTTTCCATGACAACACATTAAAGAGAATGTATGGCTTGGCAGATAAGCATATTTGTGACTATACACTTGATGAACTGAAACAATTAAAGCTGACAGGTGGCAACGGCCTCAAAACATATCCTGATGAAAAGATTGTGACTTTTGAAGAATATCTTGCTTATATGTCAACAATTTCTTCAAAGCCCATGATTGAACTAAAGGATCCAACCCTATCCGATGAAAACAAGGATCAGCTTGTTGTTATTAAGAATATGATTGATCACTATGGCCTTGCTTCAAAAGCCCGTGTCACAAGTGCTATACTTGATAATATTGAAGCCTATGAGGCTATCAATGAAGAAAGCACTTTGGCATATATTGTTGAAGATCCAGCTTTTGATGACCTTGAACTCCTTCAAAAGCATCATTTCCTTTTCTCAATCAAGTATGAAGCTGCAAACAAGGATTTCCTACAGAAAGTGATTGACAGTGGACTAGAAGTGGATATCTGGATTATCAATGACAAGAAAACAGCTAAATCCTTGCTGAAATGGCCAATCACATCAATGACGAGCGATTTAGTTGTATTTGATCACTAATTAGACTATGATACATTCATAACGGAGGTAATTTATGATTTACGCAGAAATTCTCGCCGGTGGTAAGGGCACACGTATGGGAAATACAGAACTCCCAAAACAGTTCCTTATGCTTGGGGATAAACCTATTTTTATTCATACAGTTGAACAGTTTATGTTGAATAGACGTGTTGATAAGATATTGATCTGCTGTCCAGAAGCCTGGATCAGCTATACAAAAGATACTTTAAAGAAGTATATTGCAGATCGTTCAAAAATCGTTGTCGTTAAGGGTGGGGCAAGTCGTAATGATACAATCATGAATGGCTTGAACTTCATTGAAAGTGAATATGGTCTTAATGATGATGACATCGTCTTAACACATGATGCTGTAAGACCATTCTTAACACAGCGTATTATTGATGATAATATTGATGGTGCTATTAAATATGGTGCTGTTGATACGGTAGTTGAAGCATTCGATACGATTGTACATTCAACAGATGGTGAAACGATTACAGACATCCCAGTACGTTCAGAAATGTACCAGGGCCAGACACCTCAGTCCTTCAATCTTCCATTGTTGAAGAACTTCTTAGCATCACTTAGTGAAGATGAAAAGAATATCTTAACTGATGCATGTAAAGCACTTGTCATCAAGGGCACACCTGTTCATCTTGTCAGAGGTGAAGTCTACAATATGAAGATTACAACACAGCATGACTTAAAAGTTGCGAATGGTCTGGTAGAAGGGCAGAAAATCTAATGATTAATACAGTCTATCGTCTTATTGCACCTCGTCAGATCCGCAGTGATTTCGTTGATTTAACGATTGATGAAGAGAGAGTGATTATCAGACCAACATATCTCTCTATCTGTGCTGCTGATCAGCGTTATTATACGGGTTCAAGAGGACGCGTCGTCATGAAACAGAAACTGCCAATGGCTCTTATTCATGAGGGTGTTGGTGAAGTTGTCTATGATCCAAAAGGTGAATATGAAGTTGGCACAAAGGTTGTCATGGTGCCTAATACACCAATGGAAAAAGACGATGTCATTAAAGAAAACTATTTACGTTCTTCACGTTTTAGAGCGAGTGGTTTTGATGGCTTCATGCAGAATGTAGTCAGCATGCGCCGTGATCTCATCATTCCTTTTACGCTCGATCCTGAAATTGCTGTATTGCTTGAACTGACATCAGTTGGTATGAACGCTGTTGAAACATTCAAGAAACATGCCCATGAAAGAAGACGCACGATTGGTGTCTGGGGCAATGGGAATGTTGGCTTTGTAACAGCGCTTATTCTAAGAAAAGCCTTTCCTGATGCTAAGCTCTATGTCTTTGGTGTACAGGAAAGAAAGAATCGCTATTTCTCATTTGCTGATGAAACATTCCTGATCAATGATATACCTGAAGATTTAAAGCTAGACCATGCTTTTGAATGCGTTGGCGGAAGAGGCTCGGAAGCAGCTATTAATCAGATTATTGATCTGATCAACCCACAGGGTACAATTAATCTGATGGGGGTATCTGAGAATCCTGTTGCAATCAACACCAGAATGGTTCTTGAAAAAGGATTGACGTTGCTTGGTAACAGCCGTTCGAACTATGATGATTTCAAGAAGTCTGTGGACTTCATGGAAGAATATGATGATGTTCGTGATTACTTATCAACAATTATTTCTGAAATCGTTGATGTCAAGACGACTAAGGACATGATTAAGGCATTTGAAAATGATTCTAACAATGACTTTAAGACAGTTATGAAATGGGATATCTAGGCAAACGTTGTTTGCCTATTTTTTCTAAGGGAAGAGATTATGAAAAGACTTATTGTACGCATTAGACGAAAACTGCGCTTCTATATCTTTAAACTTGTATGCCTCGTTATTGAATGCACACATCCACTTGATGAAGAAAAAATATGCTTTCTTTCAGATAACCGTGAGGTCATGGGAGGTAATCTTAAAAGCATTTATGAGTATCTTGAAGGCAGTTCATATAAGCGTGTTATTGAGTTCAAGAGAGACCGGAGAGTCCGTCGCACATATAAAGAAAAGCTGAGCTTAGCTTACAATCTCTCGACTTCACGCTATATTCTTCTAGAAGACCTCAGTACAGCCATCACCTATTTCCCTGTTCGCAAACATCAGGACGTAGTCCAGCTATGGCATGGGCCAGGTGCCTATAAGCGCTTTGGCTATTCAAGAAAGAAGACAGGGGAAAAGATTGGCACGATTCATAAAGGCTATAAGAAATATACAAAGGTCATTACAAGTGGTGAAAAGATCAGATGGTGCTATGCAGAAGCCTTTGGTCTTCCTTTAGATAAAGTCAAGGCAACTGGTTTTCCTAGAACTGATGATTTCTATCATCAGGATTACCTCGACTATGTCAAAGAAACATTCTATCAGCACTATCCAGAACTCAAAGACAAAAAGATTATTCTCTTTGCCCCAACATATCGTGGGGTGGTCCCACGTGATGCCACCTATGACTTCTCTAAGCTAGACTTGGATGCCTTATATGAAAAGTTCCATAAAGACTATGTCATTATTTTTAAATGGCATCCTGCTCTATATAACAACATTGTCATCAATAAGGTTAAAGCACCGGATTTTGAGAAATACAATGGTTTCTATCGTGATTTCTCTTTCTATCGTGATATTCAGGAACTCCTGGTTGTCTGTGATACGCTAGTTACAGATTATTCTTCACTGATCTTTGATTATGTTCTTCTCAATAAGCCCATTGTTTATTATACTTATGATTTAGAAGACTATACGGGCTATAATGGTCGTGGTCTTTACTTTCCTTTTGAGACATATGTCTATGGGGAAGTTGCACACAATATGCCTGAACTGATCACAGCTTTACAAAAGGGTAATCTAGAAAACCAGAAACGGAAAGTATTCTTTGAGACCTTCATGAATGCCTGTGACGGGCAGGCAACTCAGCGTGCTGCGCAATATATATTAAGAGGTTAACGACATGGAAAACATCCTCAAAATAGCCGCTCAGAAACTAAGATATCTAAGCCTTACAACTTACTATAACCACTATAAGAAACAACCAATCAATCAAAAACAAGTTCTTTTCCTTTCGCAAAGCCGAAAAGAACTTTCTGGTAATTTTTATTATATCCGTCAGGCTATGCAAGATCGCTTTATCGTAAAGTCAGTCCTTTCAGATGATTCTGTTACCTATAAAATGCTGGCAAGATTGATGGCAGAGTCCCATTACATTCTTCTTGATGACTTCTATCCAGCCATCTATCCGGTGCATCTAAGAGAAGAAACGAGACTCATTCAGGTATGGCATGCGATTGGTGCTTTTAAGACCGTTGGCTACGCAAGAAAAAACAGCATGCTTACACTCACGCATCGTGGCTATACGGATGCAATTGTCTCTTCGCCATCTATCATCAATGACTATGCCAGGGCTTTTCATATGGACCCCCGGCACATTCATCCCATTGGCATACCAAGAAGTGATATCTTCTTTGATGAAACCTATGCCAAACAGATCAAAGAGGAACTCTACCAACAGCATCCCCAGCTAGAAAATAAAAAAATCATTCTCTTTGCCCCAACATTTAGAGGCAATAATATTCATCATGCCTATTATGATTATGATCAAATAGATTTTAAGCATTTACAAGAATCCTTAGGTGATGACTATTTCTGTATTATCAAGATGCATCCCTTTATTAAGCAAAGAAGTCAAGTACTTGATTCCCATTTCTTTTTAGACCTATCCAGCCAAAGAGAAATCAATGACTTGCTTTTTATCACTGATATCCTGATTACGGATTATTCATCAGTCATCTTTGAAGCAAGCCTGCTTAATATTCCTACAATCTTCTTTGCCTATGACCTAGAAAACTATATCAGTGAACGTGATTTCTTCTATCCATATTCAGAATATACCTATGGGCCAGTTGTGAAGAATGAAGAAGAACTTGTTAAGGCAATCAGGCATCCTGTTATTGATCAGCAGAAGCTTGAACGCTTTAAAGAGAAGTTTGTGGCATCATGTGATGGGCATGCCAGTGAACGTTTTGTCGAAGTCTTATTAGAAGGTGGCAAGCTATGAGTATTGTTGTAAAAATTGGTATCTTTTTTATGAATATCATCTTTGCGATTATGAAGCTTCTTCCGGTGCAAAAGAAGATTACATATATCTCAAGACAGATGGACACAACACCTGTGGATTTCTCTTTAACCATCAAACAAATGAAAAAAGATCACCCTGAATATCGTCATGTCGTGCTTGCCAAGATGATTCATCCAGGACTGAAGGCAAAAATTGGCTATGTGGGTCATATGTTTGTCCAGATGTACCATATTGCAACAAGTGAAGCTGTGATTCTTGATACTTATTGTATCTGCATCTCCGTCCTGCATCAGCGTAAAAACCTCGTCGTAATTCAGATGTGGCATGCCTTGGGTGCATTCAAGAAATTTGCTTATTCCATTCTTGATTGTCAGGAGGGCAGCTCTTCGAAAGTCGCAAAGCTTATGCATATGCATGAAAACTATACCTATGTTCTTTCAAGCTCACCTTATGCCGCAAAGTTCTTTGCCGAGGCTTTCCATGTCAGAGAAGATCAGATGCGCATCTATCCCTTGCCCAAGACAGACTTGCTGGTGGATGAAGAAAGAAAGGCAGCCATTATCAATCGTATTGATGAAGTCTATCCAAAACTTAATGACGGCAAGAAAATCATTGTCTATGCTCCAACTTTCCGTAAGACGCATGATCATCTTCAAGAAGGCATTGAAGCATTAATTAAAGAAATTGATTTTGAAAAATATCACTTTGTCCTAAAGCTTCATCCCTTATCATCTATTACCATATATGATCAAAGAGTGATCAATGATCATATATTTTCATCGTTGGAATTCTTTCATAAAGCTGATATCATAATAACTGATTATTCAGCTGTGCTCTTTGAAGCATCATTATTACATAAACCTATTTATTTCTATGATTTTGATTATGATTTCTATAAAATAGGACGTTCATTCTATATTGATTATCAGCATGATATGCCTGGATATATGTCACCTAATCCTAAAGACTTAATGCGGGCTATCGACAATAATCATTATGATTACAAGAAGCTTCAAGATTTCAGCCATAGGATGATCAGTCCGTATCAAATCAGCTATACAAAGGACTTTACCGATTTTCTCTATCACACACTTAACAAGGAGGCGTTGTAATGGAAAATACGAGAAAAATAAAAAAAGCATATTTCCAAAGACAGCTCACTGGCACACAATCAGCCATTGGCTTGCTTGTCCTTTTGCCACTCTATGCCATCTTTGGATCACGCATCGCTACAGCCTTGATGAAGCTCTCAATGGTGCTATTTGACTACCGTCTAACAAGAACAGCTCTGAGTAGCTATTTGAATCTTGTCTTTGGCATTATGATGCTTATCTTGCTTGTTCTTTTATTAAGAGGTTACTTAAAGGATAACTGGAAAGACTTCATGAAAAACAAGCGCTCAATCTTTATAAAAGGCCTTATGACTTTTGTTTTAGTCTATCTGGCAAATTATATTGGTACAATTGTTGTCATGCTGATGGGCGGGGCAAGCAATTCTGCTAATCAGGCTGGTATCGAACAGATTCTAAGCCGTGTTCCTGTTCCCATGATTCTCTATGCTGTACTGGTTGGTCCTGTTGTTGAAGAATTGATGTTTAGAGGTGTCATCTTTACAACACTGCGCCGCAGGCATCGTAAACTGGCCTATATCATCACAGCCTTAGCCTTTGGCTTAGCTCATGTCTATGCTTCTATTCTTTCAGGCAATGTCAGCGAGATCGTTCAGATCTTCCCTTATTTCTTTGCCGGCCTTGTCTTCTGTTATAGTTATGAGTCAAGCAACAATATCTTTGCCTCAATTATCGGGCATATGGGCAATAACTTAGTGGCTGTACTTCTTGCTTTATTCATATGAAAAAAGACCTTCAGGATTAACCTGAAGGTTATTTGTAACTGGCGGTCTGGACGGGGCTCGAACCCGCGACCTCCGCCGTGACAGGGCGGCATTCTAAACCAGCTGAACTACCAGACCAGCTACGAATAGTAATATATCAGTTATGAGATATGAAGTCAATAAAAAACCTCCGGCATTCACCGAAGGATATTTGTATCTGGCGGTCTGGACGGGGCTCGAACCCGCGACCTCCGCCGTGACAGGGCGGCATTCTAAACCAGCTGAACTACCAGACCAGGTACGAATAAGAATATACCAAAGTATTGCACATGAGTCAATAAGAAAGTGAGAAAAATATGCGATTAGTTGAAAAAATATGGCTGCAACTCAAGCCGCGTAAAAGATTTGAAAAGAATGTCTTTGCGAACATGCTTCTTACAACAATAGAAGAAAGCAGGAACTATGTTCAGGTAGGATTCACAACTGAATATGCTGAGCTCATCTACTGGGTCAGGGATCCTTTCAAATATACCAAGACATCCATCTTCTATTATGATGACTATGACATGGAACCTCTTGTCGTTGATGATGTTGAAGGACTTTGTGATTACATCTACCAGCATATGACCTATAAGGACAAACATATTCGCTATCACAACAATGCCTTCCATGGTGGTGATTATGATCATAAGCTCTTTAAGCAGGGAGTACCCTATATCGCTCCACGACCAAGATAATAGCATCTTCCATAATACCTATTAAAATGATATGATAATAGATATTATAGGTAGGTGATCATATGGATATCAAGAAACGTGCTTTCAAGCTTGCCATGCCTGTCATGTTGAGCTATCTCTTTATGTCTCTGGCTTATGGCCTCATGATGCAGCAGGCTCATCTTGCCTGGTATTACAGTATTCTTGCAAGCCTGCTTATATATACTGGGGCTTTTCAGTATGTCCTTGTTGGGCTCATTACCATTTCTGCGCCTTTAATGACAATATTGATAACAGCACTTTTCATGAATGCGAGACTCTTTTTCTATGGGCCAACATTTGCGAAGCTTTTTAAGACAAGCAAGCATTATCTTTACCTGATCCATTCATTTACAGATGAAACTTATGGACTTGACCTAAAAATCTCTGACTCAAAGCAAGAGAAACAGGTTGATATGATGTACTATGTCGCTCTCTTTTCGCAGACAAGCTGGCTTGTTGGCACTCTGCTTGGGGCAACGATTGGGACCATTCTGCCTTTACAATTAAAGGGTGTGGAATTCTGTATGACCGCTATGTTTATCACCATTGTCATTGATCAGTGGGAAAGTCATGACAAGCACTTTCCTACAATCATGTCAGCTGTTGTCGCAATTGTCCTTCTTGGTCTTCTTGGCGGTGGGCAGTTCATGCTGCCGAGCTTACTTGTTTCAACACTTTTGTTGGTGATTTATGATTGGAGGATGAAAGATGAATAAGATCATTGTCATTATCATACTTTGTGCACTTCTCACCTTCATCCTTAGAGCAACGCCTTATTTTCTTGTCAACAAGATAGAGCACATGCCTGACTATCTTGAAAAGCTGATTGCTGATTTGCCATTAGTCGTTATGAGCGTGCTGGTTGTCTATTGCTTCAAGGATGCGTTTTTTACAACGCCAGTAAAAAGTCTTCCTGCCCTGATAGCCGGTCTTGTGACTGCTATAAGCTATAAGCTTCATCATAATACGACGCTTTCCATCATTCTTGGCACAATTCTCTATATGGGCATTCTACACATCTTGTAGGATGCTTTTTTGTACAACTTTCTATAGGATAATCCTATAGAACTCAAAATACATAACTTATAATTATGAAATAAACAAAAATAATACTCGTATTTATGATATTGGTAAACAAAAATATCTAAAACCTATTGACTTTATGGGTTTTCAAAGTTATAGTATAGTCACTTCAAGAGAAGTAGTCGGGAGGAAAAACAATGACAATTTCATACCATGTAATCCTCTCCTTAGCACGAATGTGTCGGGAGAGAACCGACATAGTCGTCATGCGACATATGTTGTAACCTGAATAAAAAGAAGATACAATATAGATAATAAACAAGGAGAAACAATAATTATGTCAAATAGAAAATATCATTTCGAAACATTAGCATTACACGTAGGTCAGGAAGAAGCTGATCCAGTTACTGATTCAAGAGCAGTGCCTATTTACCAGACTTCATCATTCGTCTTTAAGAATTCAGATCATGCTCAGGCAAGATTTGCCTTGCAGGATGCTGGTAATATCTATGGTCGTTTGACAAACCCAACTACTGATGTCTTTGAAAAGAGAATTGCCGCTTTAGAAGGTGGGGTTGCTGCATTAGCTGTTGCATCCGGTGCTGCGGCTGTGACTTATGCCGTTAAGAACTTAGCCTTTGCCGGTGATCATGTTGTTGCCGCAAAGAATATCTATGGTGGTACATATAACTTATTCGCTCATACACTAAGAGAAGATGGTGTTGAAACAACATTCGTTGATGCACTTAATCCACAGAATTTCGAAGATGCCATCCAGGATAATACAAAGCTTGTCTTTATTGAAACACTGGGTAATCCAAATTCAGATACAGTTGATATTGAAGCAATTGCTAATATCGCACATAAGCATGGCTTGCCACTTGTCATCGATAATACGTTCGGTACACCATACTTAGTAAGACCAATTGAATATGGTGCAGATGTTGTTGTGCATTCAGCTACTAAGTTCATTGGTGGCCATGGTACAACAATTGGTGGTGTTATTGTCGATGCAGGTAAGTTTGACTGGGCTGCTCATGCTGACAAGTTCCCACAGCTTGTTGAACCAAACCCATCATATCATGGTGTAAGCTTCGCAAAAGATGTTGGTGCAGCTGCCTATGTTACAAGAATTCGTGCTATTCTTTTAAGAGATGAAGGTGCTACATTATCACCATTCCATTCATTCATCTTCTTACAGGGTCTTGAAACATTATCATTACGTGTTGAAAGACAGGTTGAAAATACATTAAAGGTTGTTGAATTCCTCAATAACCATCCACAGGTAGAAAAAGTACATCATCCATCAGTATCCGATGATCCAGAACAACAGCGCCTTTATAAGAAATATTTCCCTAATGGTGGTGGATCAATCTTCACATTTGAAATCAAGGGTGATGAAAGAAAAGCAAAAGATTTCATTGATCATCTTGAACTCTTCTCATTACTTGCCAATGTCGCTGATGTGAAATCACTTGTCATCCATCCAGCTACAACAACACATGCTGAAATGAATGATGAAGAATTAAATTCAGTTGGTATTTATAGAAACTCTATCAGACTTTCTATTGGTACTGAACATATTGATGATATTATTGGTGACTTATCACAGGCATTTGATGCAGTTAAATAATACACTTGAGAACTGGGCAACCAGTTCTTTTTTTTCTGATTTTGGAAAACGCTAGAATTATGCCTTTTGTCTATAGTAATCTTGCTTTATAAAGTTCCCGACAGAAAACCCACGCGCCTTTAGGCCGTGGGATGAATGTCGGTTAGGGATATGATATAATATGCATACAGGAAATCCTGTTTCCGAGTCTTTAGAAAGGAGAAAACCGTATG
>OCTW011524744.1_pt1 | contig 20998 bp, 22 predicted proteins | sample 1539671 | NCBI WGS metagenome assembly OCTW01 (sample SAMN02144230, study PRJEB22623) | gut metagenome | biome: sheep rumen | host: Ovis aries | place: New Zealand
AATAATGAATACTCGAAATTTGCTAAATTCAACAAGTAGGATATGAGAGAATATAAAACCACTGAAGTTAATATTTCATTTATTTTGCTCATAATATCATTTTGAAATGTAATAAAATGTTCTGTACATCAATAAGGTAAACCACAATGCACTGACAATGTAACGTAGTAGGCTTAACTGTATTCTTAGAAATAATAAAAAGATTAAAAAGGAAAGTGAAAGTAATATTACATAATTAAGATTTACGCTTTGAGAACGATTGTTTTTAAATGATGTATCATTAAGAATTATGAATCGGTTTAAAAATTTTTCATCAATAAATTCTTTATCTTCACAGATATTTGCTATTAATAAAATATTTTTTTGCCTTTCTAATTCTTCATAATGTAATAATTCTCTTTTTGTCAGCTGATCAAAATTATCAATGAAAATATAAAATATTTTATCCTGACTTTCTTCTATTATTTCCTGTAAAAGTTTACTTATTGATTTGTTTTTAGTGTTAGAATTGCCGTTTATTTTTTTAAGTATTTCTTCAAATGCTGTTTTACCTTTTTTAGGTGTTGATATATAGATTGCGTTATCTTTTTTGGTAAAGTTAGTATATTGTTCATATAATTCTTCCTTGTAAAGTAGTATATTGTTACCTTTTTCTAGTTGATTTGTTATTTCTTCATCAGTTTTATTCATTTAATATTTCCAGTTCAAAACGTTTCATATAATAATCATCAAATTCCATATTACCCACATATTTTAGTATTATCTTATCACCAATGTTAACAACCCTCATTAATGCATCCAATTGTTTTTTACCCCAAACATTCACTATTTCTCCATCACATTTTAATTTATAAAGATTGCTATGATATTTTCCTTTATTAGGCAACTTTTCAATTAATATTCCACAAAGTTCTTCATTTTCTTTAGGATTCCAATATTTTTCATCATTCATTATTTGACCTTCCGTTCAACATCATATTTTTTCATGCTGTGTTTATTTTTGGTTGTTTTAATTCCATTATAAGTGATTCTTATATAATCATTTAAATTTATTTCATCCATAAGTTGATTTAAATAGGTTTTACCCCATATTTTTATCCTTTTATCATCTTTTTCAAGGATATAAATAATCTGATTAGAATTCCTGTCAATTCGAATTAATTTTCCTTCTATTTTATCTCCTATTTCAGGATTCCATGAATTTATTTTGACAGATTCCCATTCTGAATTTGAATCTTCATTTTTGATTTTCTTATTTAATAGGTTAATTATCACCACCATCCCATCAGTTGTATTAATAGTGAAATGAAAAAAATCTATTCACAAAATATAATTTAGTTAAAGATTAAAAATTAGTCTAAAATTATGAATAATATCTAAAAGAGGAATTTCTTACAAAAGATATAACAATAAAAAAATATATATCCAATAAATAGTATGAAACATATTTCCGATTCGGAAATAAATTATATTTTACTAAGAGTAAAACATATATCCAAAGTTCATATGTTTAATATATAATTATTTTAGTTAAAGCAATACAATTAGGTGATTTGATTGAGTAAAACTATTACTATATCTCCCACTTCAAGACAAGAGGGACATGCAACTTTATCATTAGAAGTTGATGATGAAGGGATAGTAACCACAGGACGTTATTACAGTATAACACCTGTTCGTGGAATAGAGAAAATGGTTATAGGGAAAAGACCAGAATCTGCTCCAGTAATAGTTCAAAGAATATGCGGAGTATGTCCCGTAACACATACATTATCATCCGTAGAGGCTATTGATGATTCTTTGAAAATAGAAATTCCAAAAACAGCAAAAATACTTAGAGAAATGTGTTTAAATGCACATATCATAAACAGCCATGCAATTCATCATTTTTTAGTTGCACCAGACTTTGTACCACAGGAAGATTATAAACAAGTTGTTAAAAACATTTCAGAAATAAGAAAACAGGCACAATATGTTGAAGATGTTATTGGTGGAGAGGGTATACATCCATCAGACATAAGAATTGGTGGTATGGCACATAACATTACAAAAAACACTAAAAATAAAATAAAAACCAGAATAAACGGCGTAATGAATTTATTAGAACAACACATTGAACAAATGAAAAATTACATAGAATTAAAAGATTTTCCAGAAGATTTAGGAAAACATGCACAACCAGTATTAGCAACAAGCAACACTTATGGGTCAAGACAAAACATATCCTTACAGAGCATTGACGAAATAATGCCTAATTCATGGTATGCTGATAAATACACAGCTCAAGAAGATGAAGAGTTTGCAGAAGAAACAGCAAAAACTGCACGTTTAATCGGTAAAAAAGCTTGTTCACAAATACCATTATATGATAACAAACCTGTAGAAACAGGCCCTAGAGCAAGAGCAAACAAATACAGAAAATTCAAAGATACAGGAGTTAAAGCACAACACCTTGCAAGAGCACAGGAAATGATAAATTCTGCTGAACGTATATTAGAATTGGTGGATAAAATTGACCCTTCAGCTCAGACAATGGCAAAATTCTCATTAGAAGGTACTGATCATTTAGGTATCGGAGTTATAGAAGGACCTAGAGGAACAAATTTACATACTGCAAAAATTTCTCCTGAAGGATATATAAGTGATTATAACTGTATTGTACCTACAACTTGGAACATTCCGACAATGGGTATTGCAACAGAAGGAAATCATTACAAATATGCTCCAGATGTAATAAGAGCTTATGACCCATGTTTATCATGTGCTACACACATGATTGTTATGGATGATGAAAGTAAAGAAGTTATTAAAGAAGATATGGTTCAACTGTAGATGAAGTGATTAAATGTCATATAATCATGAAAATTTAATTGTAGGCTGTGGAAATACACTTTACGGTGATGACGGATTTGGTCCGGAAGTTATAAAATATATCAAAGAAAACAATATCGAATTTCCGGGAGATACATGTATAATTGATGGAGCAACAAGTGCGCCACATTATATATTTACATTACCTCAGGAAAAATGGAAAAACATAATTATAATTGATATTGCTTCATTGAATGAAAAATCAGGAACAATAAAAGTTTTAGATTTAGATCAAATACATGAAGAAGAAAGATATATGGATGTTCATGGATTATCAGCCACATACCCATTACATGACCTGAAAAATAAAGTGAATATAAAATTAGTTGTAATACAACCAGAAAATATACCTTTAGAGATGGAAATGGGACTTAGCAAAGTATTAGAAGAAAAAATTCCACAAACTGTAAATACAACAATTAAATTGTTAAAATCTATGTTGGATGAATGATTATGACTTATTATGTTAACAAATAAGAAGGTGAGTAGCTTGTTTGAAAAATTAAAAAATATGTTAAAAAATGAAGAGGACAATACCCCAACTACCACAAAAACAACCAATTCAGGAAATAAACTTAAAATTGGATATATCCATCTTTCAGGTTGTACTGGTGATTTAATGTCCTTTACTGAAAATTATGATGAATTAACTGATTTGTTGGATGCTGTTGATATTGTTTATGGTCAAACATTAGTTGATTGTTGGGAAATGCCTGAAATGGATTTGGTCTTAATTGAAGGATCAGTGTGTCTTGAAGATGAACATTCAATCAAAGAACTTAAAGAAGCCAGAGAAAAATCAAAATTATTAGTAGCTTTAGGTTCATGTGCTTGTACTGGTGGATTTACTGTTTATGCTAAGGGAGGTCAAAAAGCACAGCCACAACATTCATCATTTTTAGCTTTACAACATTTAGTTAAAGTGGATATGGCAATACCAGGATGTCCTCCATCTCCCCAAATTATTAAGAAAGTTATATTAGCTGCAGTTACTAATGATATGGATTATCTTGCACCATTTATGCAATTTACTGAAAATAAAGATGCATGTGGTTGTGACCTGCAAAAAAGAATAATTAACCAATCAATATGTATTGGTTGTGGTGCTTGTGCAGCAGCTTGTCCAACAAGAGCTATGACTATGAAAGATGGAAGACCATCTTTTAACTGTGACAGATGTGTAAAATGTGGTCTATGTTACTACCAATGTACCCGTAGCTGGTGGCCAATAGATCAAATAAAAAAGGAAATGGGATTATTATAGGAGGTATAACAAATGATACAAGATTCAGTTTTAGGACCTCATCAAGAAATTTTAACAGCAAGAGCTACTGATAAAAAGATATTAAGTAAATCTCAAGATGGTGGAATCATAACAGCATTAATGGTATATGCTTTAGAAAAAAATATTATTGATGGAAGTATTGTTGCAGGAGATGGAAAAGAAGCTTGGAAACCTGAACCAATAGTTGCAACTACTAAAAAGGAGATTCTTAAAGCATCTGGTACAAAATACACTATGTGTCCAAACCTTGCTGTTATAAAAGAAGCTACCCGTTCTTATGGTCTTGAAAAAATAGGTACTGTTGGAACACCTTGCCAGGTTATGGGAATTCGTAAAATGCAAACATATCCTATGGGTTTAAGACACGTTACTGACAAAATAGCTTTAATAGCAGGTATTTATTGTATGGAAAACTTCCCTTATGATTCTTTAAAATCATTCATACAGGACAAAGCAGGAACTGTTCCTTCCAAAGTTGTAAAAATGGATATTTCAAAAGGTAAATTATTTATCAGAACTTCTGATGATGAAACAGCAATTCCTATTAAGCAAACACATGGTTATGAACAGAGCGGATGTAAATATTGCATGGATTACGTTGCAGAATTATCTGATTTTTCCTGCGGATCCGTAGGAGCAAAAGAAGGTTGGTCAACAGTTATTAAACGTACAGATACTGGAGCTTCATTAATCGATGCTGCTATTGAAGATGGCGTTCTTGAAGTTATTGAAACAAATGAAGGTAAGTTTGGTTTAGAAATGCTTAGAAAATTAGCTACAAACAAGAAAAAACAACGCCAAAAAAATATTGATAAAGCATTAGATATTGGATTAGAAGTTCCTTTTACAAGATCCAATCTTAAAGAAGACATATTAGAAAATAAATAACCACCAATATTCCTTTTTTATTTTTTTTTTTGAAGATAAATTATATGTTTAAATAAACTATGAGAGCTGAAAAAATACTATGAGTTTTAGAACTAAAAGAGTTTTATTTGGAACACCATTTTATATGATTTTTCAATTCTTTTTGTTGAAGTATCTTTTTTCATTGTTTGAAGGTATAAATGAAATATATTTAATATGTATCGTTATATTTTTAGGTTTACTGCAAGTTGTTCCTATGTTTTTTGAAGAGAAGAAATCATCAAAATTTGGTCGTTTTCTTTCAACTGTATTTGGAGTTTGGGAATGGTTTTTAGTAATGATTTTAATTGATGAAATTTTAATTTTCATAACTGGCATATTTATAGAAATCCCCAAATATATTATACTGTTATCATTAGTTGTTATTCTATTAATCGGAGTATATGCTTATTATAATGCCCATAAAATTTTTATAAAAGAAAAAACACTTAAATTCGATAATTTAAATAGAAATTATACTATTGCTCATTTATCCGATGTTCATTTTGGTTCTATTAGACACAGACAAATCATTGAAGATATTGTCAATAAATTAAGCAGTGTTGAAGACAAGTGCGATTTAATCATAATATCTGGTGATTTAGCAGATGGTTCATGTGCTGTAGATGAAGACGCGTTTATCTCATTTAAAAAAATTAAAAAACCAATAATTTTTACTTCAGGAAATCATGATTATTATCCTGGATTAGAAAATGTACACAATGCCTGTAAAAAAGCTGGAATTATAGTTTTAGAAAATGAATTGTTTGAATTTGAAGATTTGAATATTTATGGATTAAGTTATAGTTTTGATGATATCCCTATGCCTTCTGAAAAAGAATTAAGGGATTGTATTGATAGTAACAAGATTAATATTGTAAATTATCATATTCCCAATGGTTGGAATAAATTATCTGATTTAGGTTTTGATCTTCAGTTATCTGGACATACTCATGGTGGCCAGTTCTATCCGGTTATATTTTTCGGCAATATGATGTATGAAGGACATAATATGGGACTGTTTAATGAAAAATCAGATAATAATAAAAACAGATATTTGCATGTTACTACAGGTGTTGGATCTATGGATATTCCTATGAGATGGGGAACAAAGTCCGAAATTGTATTGTTAAAATTAAATAATGAATAATAAAATTGTAAAAAATATTTTAAGTAATTTAAAGAGGTTAATTTATATTTTAAGTAATTTAAAAAATAAAAATATATTTAGGTATACCTAAACCTTTATATAGTATGGAGTACAACATTTAATTGACTAAGAAGTTTAGGTTATCCTAAAAATTTAGCCATATGAATTACCATACTTCTAGTCAAACCGAGTTAAATTAAAAGACTATTAAAAACATTCTATTAAAAGAAAACTATTATTCCTACAAAATAGTTTCAAAATTAAATCACCTATTAGATAAAATATAGAAAAGTCTATAACTCACCACTCCTTATAGAAAAAACATAATATAACTTGTAATTAAAGACAAAGAAAATAAAAAAAAACTCCCTAAGACTCTCATAAACATCCTACAAGAGTCAAATATAAATTATTTTCTTTTTCATATTATTCTATTTTTTTAAAATGTTACATTTCATTTTCAATTAAGAAATTATAATGCTTTAACTTTTCATCACAAAGAGTATAATTTGGAAATTCTTTTTTAATTATTTCAAAAAACTTATCATTATGTGCTAAAACAATAATATGAGTTAATTCATGGTATACGATATATTCTACCAGCCTATCAGGAATAAAACGTAAATTTTTGGACAAAGTAATGTTTCTTAAATAACTGCAGCTACCCCACTTATATACTGTATCCCTATACTGAAGACGGTTTACTTTAACATTCAAAATTTTTTCATACTTTTCAACATAAACATTTACCAACTCCTTTAACTCCGGTAAAGTTCTTTGAACCAAATGCAAATTTTTAGTAACTTCATATAATTCTTCATATTCCTTATTATACCTGACTATTTTATTATAAATCCACTTATCTTTTTTATGAATTATCTCTTCAAGGGGTTCTTTATTCTGTTTTGGTAAAATCAAAAGCAATTTTCCCTGTTTTAATTCATAACGTATATACTTAACTTTACGATAAACAACAGAATACTCTACATCAATATCATTAATTCTTATTTTATTTATTTGAGTTTTCATAATAATCTAACTACTATACTATTATCCAAGGCAACTAATATTCTTTTGCATAGCAAAAATACAATGAAAAAAATAATAAGAAAATAAAATCATATATTATAAATAGTTAGATTTTTTATAAAAATAGAAAAAAGGGAATATTATGAGTAATATTAAAGAAGTTGATGTATTAATTATAGGTGCCGGACCAGCCGGTTCAATGGCTGCAAGAGAAGCCAGTAAAAATGGAGCTAAAACTTTAATAATTGATAAAAAATCTGAAATAGGAACTCCAAAAAGATGTGGTGAAGGTATTATGGATGGAGTTCTTGAAAGAGTTGGAATCAAAGAGGATGAACGTTGGATTGCCAGACGTATTGATGGTGCAAGACTTGTATCTCCGGACAATACAAGTGCATGGTTTACCTCTGAGAATTTAGAAACACCCGCTACAGGAATTATACTTGAACGTAAAGTTTTTGATAAACACGTTACCATGGATGCTATACGTAATGGTGCTGAAGTAATGATTAAAACTGAAGCTACAAGTATAACAAGAGAAGAAGATTATTTATTAGTGAATATTACTACATTCAACAATGCATACGATCAGATTAAAGCCAAAATTGTTATTGGAGCAGATGGTCCTGAAGGTCGTGTAGGTTCTTGGATGGGACTTAACACCAAAGTTCCAATTAGTGAAATGGAATCAGGTGCCCAATATGAAATGACCAATCTAAAAATGGAAAAAAATAATACAATAGAATTTTATTTCGGAAGTGTAGCACCTGGAGGTTATGCATGGATTTTCCCTAAAGGATATGATACTGCAAACGTAGGTATTGATGTTTCAGGAATCAAAGGAGAAAAAACAGCACTTGAATATCTTGATGACTTTATAGCAAACAATGAAGAAACAAAAGACGGACAAATAGTTCAAGTAAATGTCGGTGGAAATCCGTTGTGTGGAATTTTCGACAAAATAATTGCGGATAACTTTATGCTGGTTGGTGATGCTGCAGGTTGTGTAAGCCCAATTACCGGTGGTGGAATAGACACAGGTCTTGAAAGTGGTATGATTGCAGGTAGAGTTGCTGCAAAAGCTATAAAAGAAGGTAATTTTTCTGAAGATGCTTTACAGGAATATTCCGATTATATTGATGAACATATAGGTAAAAAATTTAAAAAACTTATTACTGTAAGAGATTTTATTTACAATCTTGAAGATGAAGATATGAATGAATACATTGGTGCTATTGCTAATGCAAACATCACCAAACTTTCTACAAAAGCATTACTTAAAGCTATGATTAAAGTTTCCCCTAGAAAATTATTAAAACTTCGTAAATTATTATAATTTCCCCTTTTTCTTTTTAAACAAAATCAGCCAGATCATAATCTTCTATTTTATCCCTATTTTCTGATTCTATTTTTTGTCCCAACAAATTCAAAGTTCTCAAACACCATCTTAAATTACCATAGTTTACTGCACTTTCACTTATTTTCATAATTTGATTATTTGAAATAACACCTTTTTTAAATCCAAGATCACAACGATATTTAAGTATGGAATATATTTCATCAACAGTATAATCCTTGAATTCAATTTCATTACACTGTAGTACACTTTGAGCATTTTTTTCCAAAGAATATTTGAAAGATAGATTGTTTACTATAATAATTACTGCCATATTTGAATGATAAAATTCATTTGCTCTTAATAATTCATTTATTAACTTATTTGAATCACGTTTTGGAAGATAATTAAGATCATCAATTACAAGTATGAATGATTCTTCTTCTAATTTTTCCATTATTTCTTCTTGAATAATTTCAGTACCTATATTATTTTGAGGATTATAACCAAATAATATCTTAAACATCTGAAAATAACATTTTCTTGCAGTATTTTGAATATTACAATTAAGATAACATGCTTTTATATCTGTAAACTGTTCAATTTCCATTAATGCATGTTTTATTACAGTTGTTTTTCCAGTACTTGAATTTCCCATAATTATAGTATTCAAAACTTTATTGTTGGTCAATAATGGTTTTATGTTAATTAATATACTTTTTAATTCCTTATCTCTGCACTGTATCATTTCCGGAAAGTAATCTATATTGAATATTTCTTGATTTTTGAATACTGAATTATCATTATTCATTATTTCTTCAAATATACTCATTTTAACCACAAAAATCCTTCTTTTTTATTCCCCATTGAAATTATTTTTCTCTATTGATTATTAGTAAAATATCTTATTTAAAAGAAACCGGGTCTTGAGAAGTACTCAAATACTTCGTTATACATGAAAAATAGGTACCCCCCACACCCAGTCAGAGAGTGAGAGAAAGAGAGTGAGAGAGCCTTCAAATCCTTTATAAAGAACAATTATTAAATAATAAAATATAATCAAATTACAATAGAAATATTATTTAAAAATAAGTTAATTTAGATGAAAAATAATAAAAAGGAGGTAAATAAAATGGAAAATAGAAAGAAAAATAAAAGAAGAAAAACATTGAAAGTCAATGAAAATAACGACATAGATTCAATAATAGAAATCTTTCAAAGATTTGGAAACAAATACAATGTAATCACAACAACATTAGACAAGAACATACAATACCAAACAAAAAACCTTAAAATAACTCAAACACACACAAGCACCATATCAAAAACGGATATAAAAAAAATGATTAAAAAATTAAAGAATGAAGAAAGAATAACCTTAATTATAATTGATGATATGAAAGCAAAAGACAAAGAACATGAAATAAACAAAAAAATAAGAAAATTGAATAAAATGAAAAATGTTACTGCAAAGCGAATTAAACAAAAAGATACGTTTAAAACATTAGATAAACTTATAAAAGAGGCATAATATGAATTATAAGAATATTTATAAACAAAACGGCAAATATGTTATAAAAAAGAACATATATCAAAAAAGTATAATTTACGGCGTATTTGATAATCTGGAATCCGCTATTGAACAAAGAAATATTCTTATTAAAAATAAATGGCATAAAAATGCAACAACAGGTTATCCAAAAGACAAACATTTTCCAAAATATCAAGTGAAAAAAACAGAATGCGGTTTCTTAGTATTAAATAAGAAAACAGGACAAAGTTTTGGAACATATAAAAACCATGAATATGCCAAAATTATAAAGAAAATATTGCCTTTTTATGCAGATAAAATAAATATCAGATTCATAGAAAAAATAGCACATAAAGAATTTTACAAGTATATCTCATATAATAATATGACTGGAAGATATCATGTTATATACAAGGGTTTTGTTAGAAGCACTTACAAAAAACTAGAAGACGCATTATATGAAAGAGATCTTATTGTAAAATATGATGGTGATGAAGAGTTAATGTGTGAAGATCCGACCATAATACATGATTATAAAAGTGAAAAATTACCTTCCTTTGAACATGAATGTGAAAATATAAGATACCGCGATGAAAATAAGAACAAATATCAATTAGAAAAACAAATCAGAAACCATAAAATTGTAATCGGTTCATATCCCACATATGATTTAGCATGTTTAATAAAAAGATATTTAGATAATAAAAAATGGAATAGTGATGAAGTAAAACACATTATAAAAATTACAAGAAGCATTCATAAAAGGGACAAATACATCCAAAGACGTAACGGAAAATTCTATATTGAACGTACAAAAAATAATAAAACAATTGTTTATGCTAAATATAATGATATTGAACTAGCACGTTTTGTTAAAAATAATTTGGCTATGAATAACTGGCATAGAAAATTTATAAAAAGATTTGAAAAAAAGTATTATTTAAATAAATTTGAAACTGAATATTATTATGATAGTACTGACTTCTTTGCAGCAGAATGTTAAAAATAAAAGAAAAATAAAAGAAGAAATTAAATATGTATTTCTTCTATTTGTAAATATTAGATTAATTTAACTGTATTTTCTGCTCAAAAAATACGTCCTGAGAATAACTTCCATCTTCATTTTTTTGTTCTGGATTAAATTTTTCTTGATATATTCTGATATCTATTTGCTTAGGAACTTTTGAAGAATCATTAGAACTAAGAGTTTCTGTAATATTAAAACTACCATCAGTTATGTTCGTTAAAGTTGTAGAACCTGTAGCTATTTCCTGATTATCCTCAGTTAATAAAGAATATTCACAGTCTAAAAATTCAAAATTTCTTACTGAACGCAACATGTATGATACTTCATATTGTGTTCCATCTGAATTATTCTCCACATTTAAATCAGTTATTCCCAAACCTGTATTGTAAAACATTGTATTTCCTATATAAAATAACATACCTGCTGCTATAAGTAATGCTATAAGCTGTTTATTGTTCAAATAAATCACCACTAAATATGAGTTAACATATTTTTTTAATAACACTTATTATAATATTAGAGTTAATATGATAATAATACTTACGCAAGAAAAAAATTAAAAAATAATCATAGCTTATGATTTACAGAGAATACTAAAGCTAAAGTCATTAAAAAGTGATTATTTGTTATACTATTTGAAAATATCTTTTTTTAATAGAATCTAATAAAAATTAGAACAATTGGAACAGTTTTATTTTTTGAAAATTAATGTTTTTAAAAAATATTTATAGAATACTAAACAAAATAAGTATATAACTTATCAAATATGAATCTTAATTTAAGTTGGGAATAATTAAATTAAAATTCATATTAAAAAAAGTAGTATATTAGATTAAGAACGCGATGACAGATGCAATTGAATACTTAAGGGCATACAATTTATTTTTTTTATTTGTTTTATTATAATGTGCATCAAGTAGACTTCTAAATTAAATTCTTAATCTGATTAAATATTATCGGAGAAATAAAATGATTATAAAAGGAAATATTTTAAATGTATTTACTGATGAAATATATCCTGGAGAAATTAAAATTAAACAGGGAATCATTGAATCAATAAAGGAAGTTGATCAAGATTTCGCAGACATAATTGTTCCAGGGTTTATTGATGCTCATACACATATAGAAAGTTCTATGTTAACTCCTTCAAGATTTGCAGAAATTGCATTAAAGCATGGAACTACAGGAGTTGTTTGTGATCCTCATGAAATAGCAAATGTACTTGGAATGGAAGGTATTGAATATATGGTTAATGATGCAAAATTTGCTCCATTGAAATTTCATTTTACAGTTCCTTCCTGTGTACCTGCAACAAAGTATGAAACTAACGGAGCAACTCTGGACAGCTCCCATGTAGAATCTCTAATTAAAAGAGATGATTTTGTTGCTTTAAGTGAAGTTATGGATTATACTGGAGTTATTAATGGTGATGAAGATTTGATTAAAAAAATCGAAATCACAAAAAAATACAAAAAACCTATTGATGGTCATGCTCCATTACTTAGTGGTGAAGCTTTACAGAAATATGTTCAATATGGTATTTCAACAGAACACGAATGTTGCAGCAAATTAGAAGCTCTTGAAAAGAAACGATTAGGTATGAAAATTATGATTCGTGAAGGATCAGAGTCCCATATGCTTGAAGAGCTTATTAACACACATTCCGATTTTATTATAACAGATGATTTAAAATCAGATGATTTGATAAAAGGACATCTTAATTTACGTTTAAGAAAAGCTGTTGACTTAGGTATGGATCCATTTGATGCTATAAAAATGGTTACGATTAATCCTGCAGAACATTATAATTTAAATTGCGGTAGTATAACTCCAGGAAAGAGTGCTGACTTAGTATTTATTGATAATTTAAATGATTTCAGAGTAAACAGAGTAATTATAAATGGTAACACAATATTTAAAAAACAGAAAATATTATACAGAGCAAATCCATTACCTTTAGAAACAACATTACATGTTGATTTCAAAAAACCTGAAGATTTTGATGTCAAAGCACAAAATCCTAACCATAAAAGTGCTATTGTTAATGTCATGAGAGCAGTACCTAATGCAATCATTACTCAAAAAGACACTGCTAAATTAACAGTGGACAGAGGAGTTATTATCCCATCAGTATTTGAAGATGTTCTTAAAATTAGTGTTGTTGAACGTTATGGTGGAAATACAATTACCAATGGATTTATCAGTGGTTTTGGTATCAAAAATGGTGCTATTGCCTCAAGTGTATCCCATGACTCACATAATATCATAGTAATTGGTACAAACAGCAAGTACATGGCCGAAGCAACAAATAAAATAATTGAAAACAAGGGTGGACTTGTTGCAATAAGCAATCAGGAAAAACTTGACTTAGCATTACCAATAGCTGGTCTTATGAGTGACAAACCAGGAAATGAAGTTGCTAACAAATCAATTTTATTAAATGAATTAGTTAACAGAATGGGTTGTCCACTAGAAAATCCGTTCTCAACATTATCCTTTATGGCATTACCAGTAGTTCCTGAAATTAAAATTACAAACAAAGGATTATTTGATGTTGATGAAAATAAGTTTATGGATTTAATAATAAAAGAAGAATAACTATTTTTCTTTTTTAATACTTTTTTTTATTAGGTTTAACGAATCCAAATGTTTTTTATTACCTGTTTTTCTTATTATTTTTTCAGAAGAATTCACTTTTTTTATAAAATTATTTTGTGCATCCATATCCATAAAAGCATATCTTGAAAAATCCACAAGTAATTCAATTATCTGATTAGATGCTCTGTTTATTACAGGCAAAGTTTTTTTATGTTCAATAATTTTTTTCGGTTCTGCAAATATTGTTGATGATACATTTTTTCCATAATCATCTTCAACAAGGTTATCCTCAATATTCAAAACTTCAGCCTCAACCTCATAGTTTACTTCATCCAATACTTCATCCATAATTAAACCTGAAGTTAATGATTTGGTAAAAAGTAGAACATCTTGTGAAAAATATACTGTTAATTTTCCGCTACGTTTAATATTTAAAAGGGTTTTATTGGGAAATAACGAAAGAACAAACAAGCCATCCTTAATTTTTAAACCGAAGGGTTTTATGTTGAACAATCCGTCAAGATTCTCTGTAGATACCAATACTTCATAGGTCATATCCTCTTCAAAATTATTTAAAATACTCATAGCCCAAACCTCAATAAAACCGCCGTTCAACATACTTAAAGTTAGATTATCAAAAATATATTAAAAAAAGATTTCTAAAAATCCCCAATAACAATAATTATAATATTATCTAATTCCATAATATTATATATAAACAGAAGTAATATATAACAGATTTATAAATTATTAATCATGTTTGTTATTTTAACTGATTTTTATAATTAACACGGGAATTTAATATGAGCATTGTTATTATTAATAATTTTGGACAATACAATCATAGAATATCTAGAACATTAACCTATTTAGGTATAGAAAACAAATTAGTTTCTAACGAAACAAGTTTAGAAGATATTGAAGCTATGAATCCTGAAGGTATTATTTTAGGTGGTGGCCCTTCTATTGAAACCATAGGTAATTGTGAGGACATTATTAAAAAAATAGATGTACCTATATTAGGTATATGTTTAGGACATCAAATTATTGCTAATGTCTTTGGTGGTGAGACAACTTCTGCAGAAATAGAAAGTTATGCCCAAATAGATTTGAATATAGAAAAACAAATTGGTATATTTGAGGATGTTGGTGATTCCCTTAAAGTATGGGCTTCCCACAAAGATGAAGTTGTAAAATTACCTGAGAACTTTGAAATATTAGCCAGTTCTAACAAATGTGCTATTGAAGCTATGAAACATAAAGAAAAAGACATTTATGGAATACAATTCCATCCAGAAGTTCAACATACACCTAGAGGTGGAGAAATATTTGAAAACTTCTACAAATTATGTAAAAAATAAGGTTGTGTGAATAAAATGATGATGGATACCAAAAAATTTATAGAAGAATCAATAAAAAACATCAAAGAAGAAGTTAAAGATGAAAAAGTTATAATTGCTTTATCTGGTGGAGTAGACAGCAGTGTTGCAAGTGTACTTGCTTCTGAAGCAATTGGTGACCAACTTGAAGCTATATTTGTAGACCATGGTCTTCTAAGAAAAGGTGAAGCAGAACAAGTTGAAGAAACATTTAAAGACAGACTTAACTTCAAATTAGTAAACGCTGAAGATGAATTTATTGCAGCTCTTGCAGGTGTAAGAGATCCTGAGAAAAAACGTGAAATAATTGGTCATAAATTCATAGAAGTCTTTGAAAGAGAAGCTAAAAAATCAGGTGCAAAATATTTATTACAGGGTACCATTGCACCAGACTGGATTGAAAGTGAAGGAAAAATAAAATCACACCACAATGTAACACTCCCTGACGGATTAGTACTTGAAATAATTGAACCTTTACGTGAATTATATAAAGATGAAGTAAGAGAAGTTGGTAAAGAATTAGACCTTCCAGATGCAATTGTACACAGACAACCATTCCCAGGACCAGGTTTAGCTGTAAGAGTACTTGGAGACCTTACCAAAGAGAAATTAGAAATATGCCGAGAAGCTAATGCTATATTAAACAAACATGTTGAAGCTGAAGGATTACATAAAGACCTCTGGCAATACTTCGTAGTATTAACAGACAGTAAAGTAACTGGTGTGAAAGGAGATCAAAGAGACTTCGGATACCTTGTTGTTATAAGAATGGTACAATCATTTGACGCAATGACCGCAAATGTTCCTGACATACCATGGCCATTCTTACATAAAGTATCACAGGAAATTACTGCAAACGTACCTGAAATTACCCATGTTTCATTATCTTTAAGTAATAAGCCACCAAGTACAATTGAATTTGAATAAATTCATACCTTAATCTTTTTTTTAACTATTTTTTTTATTACGTGATTACCATGCATAATTTAATTTCAAAACTTATAGTTTATAAAAATATAGATGATAACATATTAGTTAATCTATCTGAAATATTTAAATGCTTTGAAAATGGAAAATATGATAAAAATGAATTAATAAGTGATATTTACACCCAAATAAACAATTTACTTCTTCTTTCGACTAATTACGGATTCAATGATAATTTATGGCACAACTATTTGTCTTATTTATTAGCCACTACTGAAAATCCGTTCACATTAGTATCAGAGAAAATTGGTAAAAAAGAAGGAAGTGTAAATGAATTTGTTAAACATGACTTCCAAATATTTCTAAAATTATTTAATTATGATTTTACAGTAATAGAAGAAGAATTAGGTATTGATTGTTTCAGCACAATAACCAATTATAATGCTATAATTAAAAAGGAACAGTTATTCAATAAAGATGTTAGTTTTAAAGTGCAGGAATTAAGTTCAAATATAGAAAAAGTAACAACAGAAGATGAAATGTTTGATGTTGTAACAGATTTCTATAAAAAATATGGTGTTGGAAAATATGGATTAAACCGAGCATTCCGAATATCACATGATAAAGATAAAGATTTCATAATACCTATTACATCTCTTGATGATGTTGTTTTAGATGATCTTGTAGGATATGAATTACAAAAAGAAAAATTAATCCACAATACTGAATCATTTGTTAATGGTAAAAAGGCCAACAATGTATTATTGTATGGTGATGCAGGTACCGGTAAAAGTACCAGTATTAAGGCAATATTAAACCAATATTATTCGCAGGGCCTTAGAATGATTGAAGTTTATAAACATGAGACAAAATATCTTTCTAAGATTATATCTGAAATAAAAAATCGTAATTATAAATTTATTTTATATATGGATGATTTATCCTTTGAAGAGAGTGAAAGTGAGTACAAATATCTTAAAGCTTTAATTGAAGGAGGACTGGAAACTAATCCTGATAACGTTTTGATATATGCAACTTCAAATAGAAGACACCTTATCAAGGAAACATGGAATGAAAGAGTTAATACATCCAGCAATACAGAAATGTATCATTCAGATACCATTAGAGAAAAATTATCATTAGTTGACAGGTTTGGAGTCACCATAGGTTATAATAAACCTAGTATGAAAGAGTATTTTGAAATAGTGAAAACTTTGGCAAAAAAATACCCTGAAATAAAATTGAGTGATGAAGAATTAGAGCGTGAAGCTAATATTTGGGTAAGAAGTCATGGTGCTCAATCTGGTAGAACTGCGGAACAATTAATATATTACTTATTAGGAAATACAAAGAATGAATAAAAGTTATTTTTTAATAAAAAGTATACTACACATCCCCCTTTATTTTTTAGAACTATTTTCATATAATTTTAGTTTTTTAATTGTTTTAGTTTAAGAAATATTTTTAGGTATACCAAAACCTTTATATAGTATTGAGTACAACATTTAATTGACTAAGAATTTAGGTTTTCCTAAAAATAATTATATCCTATTAAATAAAACCTAACTCTTAGTCCAAAAGCCGAGTTAAATGGCAGACTACAAATCACTCAAAAAAACTATTAAATACTCCATTGAATAAAAATAGTTAAAAATATACAAATCACCTATTATAAAAAACGATTATAATGTAGTCTATAACTTAACCACTCCTTATTAATCTAAAAAAAAAAACAAAAAGAAAATAAAAACTCCAAATATCCTAAAACTATAAAAATTATTTTCTTTTTGATAACATTATACTTTTTTTTGAATAACATAACTAAATTAAAAAAAAATAGAATTAAATTAATATAAAATTAGTTATTTGATAATTCCTTATTTCGTTCAATTCCCATCAACAATGAATCATACAAGGATTTTCCACCAATTAATCCATTAAGTATTGCTTGAGTTACTCCACCAGGAGTTGTAACTCTAGAAACAAATTCATCCCTGTTTTCTTCAGGAACTAATTTTTCACATTTCTTAGCAATATCTCTGAATTCTGGAAACTCTTCAGAAATCTTATTTACTGCTTCAATATTTTCATCAGATTCTGGATCTACTTTACAATATATTGCAGGCAAACAACCGGCAATAGCAATATAATCCATTTTATCTTCATCATCAACCATAACATAATCAAAGTCCAATAAATCAAATAATTCCTTAGCTACTTCATTATCACCATAAACTCCTGCTACTGCCTGAGAATTTGTAATTGTATCCGGACCCGTTGGAATAATACGTACAACATTATCAGAACCTGTCTGTTTTTTAATAGTTTCTGTTGTTATTCCAGCCATAAAAGAGATAACAAGCAAATCTTTTGGTAAATCAAAGAATCCTATTGGTTTAAATGATTGTGGTGGTACTGAAAGAATAAGAATTGAAGATGTTTTTACAATCTCTGCATTAGATGAAATCATATCAATCAGATTATTATCTGAAATATCACTGAATGTAAAAATTGAGCCATTATAAGTTAACTGTATATTATCATAAGGATATCCTTTTTCCAATAATTTAAGTATTAATGCCCGACCAATATGTCCTGCACCAATAACCCCTATCTTGTTTTCAAACAACTTTTCATTATTCATAATAAGTACTTTGTTTTTACAATATATTAATAATTGAGAAAAAAGAGATAAATAATAATAGATGAAGGAGGTAAAATTCCATGATTGACAGCAAATACCAATACTTGAAAAAAATAACAAAACAATTATACAACATGAGAACAAAGGAAATTGGTAAAGAAATTGATGGAACAACCCCTCCTTCCGTGTTCATAGGCAGTTATAATTATCCTAAAGTATTTGCCGGACCATTACTTGCTCCAAGCTATGATGATTCTGCAATAATGGATAAACCTGAAGAATGGATAGCTACAAATGCATCACAACAGGATATTATTGGTTATAGATTAAATTTAGTGCGTGGAAAACAAACAATCGGTATAAAAGATTTAGAAAATAATTACATTGAAAAATTACAGGAAATATCCATGGCTTCAAAATCCATAGCAAGTGAAGCAGAATTTAATAAAAAACCAGTAGGTATGACATTTAGTGCAGAAAATGCTCCTCATGGCCCTAGTGCTGAACTTAAAAAGTTTGATATTGATAATGTGAAATGGGATCATCAACTGGAAAAAGCATATTATGACACTGATCTTAAAGCTGCAGATGCTGTTGAGATATTGCATAATAAAGACATTCCTTTTTCACAGATACAAAAAGCATTTTCTGTAGGAACAATGGGTGAAAAGAAAAATAGAAAATTAGTGCCTACCCGATGGTCCATAACAGCTGTTGACAGTACAATAGCAGACAGATTACTTTCAAATGTAAAACATTATGATATTTTAGACATATTCAGAGTATATGAATTTGAAAGTTTAAACAATTACTACGCAATATTAGAAATGCCAACACAATGGCAGTATGAATGGATGGAAGCATTTTTAGATGTTAAAGGAAAAGGAACAATGATTTTCACAGATTGTGAACATAACAAGGGAAAGACAGAATATTCTCGTGTAGGTGGATGTTACTACACTGCAAAAATGGCAATACTTGAACAATTAGAAAAAGACAAATTACAGGCAGGATGTATTGTATTTAGAGAAGCTAACGAAGATTACATACCATTAGGTGTGTTTAATGTTAGAGAAAATATCAGACATGCTATGAAAACAAAACCTAAAGAATTTGAAACAATGAAAAAATCACTGGATTATATTGAAACAAAGTTAAAGTTAAGTGTTAAAGATTTTAGAAAAGCAAGTCAATTATTGGATGAAGTATTAAAAGAAAGACAAACAACATTAGATCAATATTTTTCATAGGCGAGATAAATGTTAAACTTTAAGAAAATAAGTGATGATACTGCAGAAATTATGAAAGATGCTGTTGGAAGTAAAAAAGATTATTATTCAGTAGCTGTTAATAAAATACAAAAATTAACAAAATCCAATGAAACACATATCTTAAACAGCGCCAACAGTTGTCTTTTAGTTATTGCTGAAAAAATAGGTGAACCTGTACTTGTTGCTGATCAAGGAGGTTGGAACGGTTTTATAAAATCCTGTGAAATATTTGATAAAAAAGTAGAGTATCTTCCAACTGATGATGGTGTTGTGAATATTAAAGAATTAGAAAAATATCTTAAAGAACATGAGATTAAATCGTTATATATTACAAGCTTAGCAGGATATACTGCAAAACAACCATTAAAAGAGATACAGGAAGTATGTAATATATATGATGTGTTGTTAATTGTAGATATTTCAGGTTCTGTGGGTGATGAAGAAATATATAATTATGGTGATATCCAAGTGGCTTCTACAGGAAGTCCTAAAATTATCAATATCGAAAATGGGGGATTTATAAACAATATTACTCAAAAAATAGAACTTAACAAACATATACTAAAAACATTAAAGGCAGATAATATAACTTGTGCAGGAATATCTCATGAAATAGTAAAATCTGTTGAAATAAGAGAAAAAACCATTGAAATGAACCAATATTTAAAAGACAAACTAGTTAAACTGTTATCAGAAGATGATATCCATAATGTAATTTATCCTGAATATCATGGATTGAACACTATGATTACTGTTGAAAGTAAAAGTAAAGCAAAAAAATTAGCTTACAATATAAGACAAAGAATAGAAATTGATGGTAATATAATAACAACAGGTCCTAATTATAATAGAATCAAAAAAGCATGTGTTATAATAGAAACAAAAAATTTAGATGTAAATTCATTAACTGAAAAAAATATGGATTATATTTCTAGTATAATCTTAGAAGAAATAGGTAAACTATAAGAAATTAGGAGTTTATTTATTATTTTTATTTATGAATATTATTATCACCACCACTAACAAAAATACTTCTTTTCTCTT
>OCTW013381522.1_pt1 | contig 20997 bp, 14 predicted proteins | sample 1539671 | NCBI WGS metagenome assembly OCTW01 (sample SAMN02144230, study PRJEB22623) | gut metagenome | biome: sheep rumen | host: Ovis aries | place: New Zealand
GGAATGTCATAAAATGGCAGTAAAAGTTGCAATTAATGGTTTTGGCCGTATTGGTCGTTTAGCATTCAGACAGATGTTTGGTGCAGAAGGGTATGAAGTAGTTGCTATCAACGATTTAACTTCACCTAAGATGTTAGCATATTTATTAAAATATGATTCTTCACAGGGTAAATATGCTTTAGCTGATACAGTAGAAGCTAAAGAAAACTCAATCGTTGTTGATGGTAAAGAAATTACTATCTACAAAGAACCAGATGCTAATAACTTACCTTGGGGTGAATTAGGAGTAGACGTAGTTCTTGAATGTACAGGTTTCTATACTTCAAAAGCAAAAGCTCAGGCTCACATCAACGCTGGTGCTAAGAAAGTTGTTATCTCAGCTCCTGCTGGAAACGATTTAAAGACAATCGTATTCAACACTAACAATGAAACATTATCAGCTGATGATCAGATCATCTCTGCAGCTTCATGTACAACAAACTGCTTAGCTCCAATGGCTAAAGCATTAAACGACAAATGGGAAGTTAAAGCTGGTATCATGTTAACAGTTCATGCTTACACTGGTGACCAGATGATCCTTGATGGACCACAGAGAAAAGGTAACTTAAGAAGATCTAGAGCTGGTGCAGTCAACATCACTCCAACTTCTACTGGTGCTGCAAAAGCTATCGGTTCAGTTGTTACTGAATTAAATGGTAAATTAATCGGTTCTGCATTACGTGTACCTGTTCCTACTGGATCAATCACTGTATTAACAGCTACTGTAAAAGGTAACCCAACTGTTGATGAAATCAACGCTCAGATGAAAGCTAACACTACTGAATCATTCGGTTACAACGAAGACGATATCGTATCTTCTGATATCGTAGGTATGAGATTCGGTTCATTATTCGATTCTACTTTAACTATGGTTAACCCAATCTCTGATGATGAATCAGAAGTTCAGGTAGTATCTTGGTATGATAACGAAAACTCATTCACTTCTAACATGGTTAGAACTATTAAGTATTTCGCTGAATTATAATACTGCAATAATTAGAGAAAAATTTAATGAAATGAAACCTCCCGCTTTGGGAGGTTTTCCTTTACCCTTTAGGGTATGAAAAAAGGCGAGGATTTCGCCTTTTTAAACTATTATAATGTGCGATATAAGCTGCGTGCGTAGCTGGCACGACGAGCAGAAGCACTGCTGCGAGCGGCTGGTCTTTCAAAGTCATAACAGAATTTGTAAGCTGCTCTGTAGGCGCCTGAGGCAGAATTGCCAGCACCTTTAATAGAACGGTAAACACCGCGATAAGATGTTTTTAATTCATGATCTAAGAATTTAACCTGTCCTTTAATTGAAGAAGCACTTAAGCCATGACGAGCGCAATATCTTCTTAAGTTGGCTTTACGGCCGCCAGTCCACTGAACTAAGCCATAGCAGACACCGCCAGATCGAGGATTGTAACTTGATTCATATTTGATATTAGACATAATCCCGGCAGCGCCAGCTTTAGAGTAGCCTAAGCTGCGTAAAGTGCTATAGACTTTAGCGCGGTTTGATGCCGCATTTGTATGAGATGTATGGGAAGTAAAGATGCCTGCACAAAGTAAACAGATCATAACGATGAGTGAGCATTTTTTAATTATTGTTTTCATGGTGACCTCTTTCTATTTCTTACGAATCTCTTACAAAATTCTTAAGAAAATCTTAATTTCTACAAGAGCATCATATCATACTCAAATCAGATGTCAATAGAATTCTTAAGAAAAACTTAAGAATTTGGTGATTTTCATGATTTGAATGGATGAATGAAGTCATGAAAATATTGCATGCATATATCAAAGAAGGAGCGATTATGGTAGAATATTTGCGGGTGATTCAAGATGCATAAGGGACATAAAGAATGGAGATTAAAACCGTATAGTGCTGTTATTATTGGCCTTGTGTGTCTATCATTAGGCTTAGGTTTAGGGTATGTCATGTTTAAGACCCCGGAAGTGCCGGCGGTGAGTGTTAAACAGACAGTTGATAATAAAACCTTAAGACAGGTCTATAAAATCTTAAAAGATCAGTTTAAAGATACTACCAATTCTTCTAAAAGCCTCAGTGATCGGATGATTGCTGGTTTAGTCAAAGGGTTAGGTGATCCCCATACAGCTTATATGACGAAAGAAGAATATATGCAGTTTGACAGCTCGTTAGCGGGCAGTTATGTCGGTATTGGTATTTCCTACTTGGTTGTTAATCAGGGCGCGCTGATTACTAACTGCTTTGAAAATTCTAATGCTTATAAAGCGGGCATTCGGACGGGAGATATCTTAACCCATGTCGATGGGGTCAGTTTAGCGCATAAGAATGCGGATGCGATGAATACGATGATTCGCGGCGATGAAGGAAGCTTTTCTAACTTTACGTACTTATCACAAGGAAAAGCAATCAATAAGCATATTAAGAGAAAAGCAACGCAGTCTGATGTATTCTATAAGGAAGTCACCGTAAAGAAGAAAAAAGCCGGAGTTATTACGATCAGTGCCTTTAGTGATGCAACGGGGAAATTAGTAGCGAAAGCTTTAAAACAAATGCAAAATGATCATGTAGATACTTTAATTATGGATGTCCGCAATAATGGCGGAGGCTATATTGATGCGGCCGAAGACTGCTTAGCCCTCTTTAATAAAGCTGGGACGGTGCTTTATTCGTTAAAAGATCGTCAGGGGAAGGTGACTTCGGTGAAAGATACGACGGATACGGCTTATCACTTTGCCCATAATTATATCTTAGTCAATAACCATAGTGCCAGTGCTTCGGAGATTCTGACTCAGTCATTAAAAGAACTCAATGGCTTCCAGGTGATTGGAACACCTACTTATGGCAAGTCAACGGTTCAGGTGGAAGTACCGCTATCTAATAACGGTGTCTTAAAGTATACCTATGCCTCATGGATGAGTGCCAAAGGCAAGATTATTTCTAAAAAAGGTATTCAGCCAAATCTTTATGTTAAAGGGGCGGATTTAGATCCAATGGAACTCAATGCGCCGAAGAAAACATATACGCAAAATGATCTCAATGCTTATATTGCATCGATGGAAACGATGCTCAAGGGATTAGGTTATAAGGTCGATCGCACTGATGGCTATTTTTCACCAGCAGTGAAAAAAGCCTTAACATCTTATCAGAAAAAGCAAAAGCTTTCTGGTAAAGGAAAATACAATAAGAAAACATATTACTATTTATTATCGGATTATTTAAAAGCTCTGAAATCAGGTCGTTATGATCCCGAATTAAAGAAAGCTTTAGGGGGTGTATCATGAGAAAATTTGAATTAGTCTCAGACTTTCAGCCGATGGGGGATCAGCCTCAGGCCATTAAGTCATTAGTGGAAGGTGTGCGTGAAGGAAAAAAGACGCAGGTCCTCTTAGGGGGTACCGGGACCGGGAAAACCTTCACCTTTGCGAATGTGATTGCCCAAGTGAATAAACCGACGCTTGTTTTATCACACAATAAAACCTTAGCTGGACAGTTATATTCCGAGTTAAAAGAATTCTTCCCGCATAACCGCGTGGAATACTTTATTTCAAACTTCGATTTTTATCAGCCAGAAGCGTATATTCCTAAAAGTGATACCTATATCGATAAAGAAGCAACCACCAACTATGAAATTGAAATGCTGAGAAGTGCGGCGATGAACTCCTTAATTGAACGGGAAGATACAATTGTGGTGGCGTCAGTGGCATCGATTTACGGGTTAGGAAACCCACAGCAGTATAAAGAAATGATCTTTTCTTTGCGCGTCGGTCAGGAAATTGACCGCCGGGAACTGCTGACTTATCTGGTAGATCGTCAGTATACGCGTAATGATATTGATCAGGTCAAAGGGACCTTCCGGGTGCGCGGGGATGTCATTGAAATTGTCCCAGGCCACTCAGAATCTTATATTATCCGTATCGAACTCTTTGGTGATGAAGTCGATCGCATTACCGAAGTGGATCCTTTAACTGGCAAGGTATTAGGCGCATTTAATACTTACACTATTTATCCTGCTGATGACTATGTCACCAGTGCCGAGAATATGCAGCATGCCTGTGATACCATTACAGCTGAGCTGCAGGATCGCCTCAAATACTTTGAAGAAGCCGGCAAACCACTAGAATACGAACGCTTAGATAACCGCACCCGTCATGATGTAGAAATGTTACGGGAGGTGGGAATCTGTCCCGGAATTGAAAACTATTCCCGCCATATTGATGGCCGTAAGCCAGGGGAACGTCCTTATACCTTAATTGACTATTTCCCTAAAGATTTCCTGCTCATCGTCGATGAATCACACGTGATGCTGCCACAGATCAGGGCCATGTATAATGGCGACCGCAGCCGTAAGGAAACGCTGGTGGAATATGGCTTCCGTCTGCCTTCCGCTTTAGATAATCGACCATTACGTTTTGAAGAGTTTGAAAAGCTCATCAATCAGGCGATTTATGTTTCGGCGACACCAGGTGACTATGAACTAGAAAGCACCAAAGGGGAAGTTGTCGAACAGATCATTCGTCCAACGGGCTTATTAGATCCAATTATTGAAATTCGGCCAATTGAAGATCAGATCGATGATATTATTTCGGAGATTCAGGACCGCATTGAAAAGAATGAACGTGTGCTGATTACGACATTAACCAAGCGGATGGCGGAAGACTTAACCGATTATCTTAAAGAGTTTGGCTTAAAAGTGGCTTATCTGCATAGTGATACCAAAACTTTAGAACGAACGGAAATCTTACGTGATTTACGTTTAGGTAAATATGATGTCTTAATTGGGATCAACTTATTAAGAGAAGGGTTGGACTTACCAGAAGTGTCTTTAGTATGTATTTTAGATGCTGATAAGGAAGGCTTCTTACGATCTAATCGTTCACTTATTCAGACGATTGGCCGTGCTGCTCGAAATGCCAACGGGAAGGTCATCATGTATGCCGACAATATGACGGATTCCATGAAATCAGCGATTGATGAAACGAATCGTCGTCGCGCGATTCAGATGGCTTATAATGAAGAACATCATATTATCCCTAAGACGATTAAGAAGGAAATCCGGGAAGCGATCCACGGTCAGGAAACTTTAGATCAGGCGGCAACGATTGTCAAGAAAGCGAAGAAAGTCTCTAAGAAGGCTAAGAAACAGACGATCGAAGAACTGGAAAAACAGATGCGCGAAGCCGCAAAGGCCTTAGACTTCGAAAGAGCAATGGCCCTGCGCGATGCTATTCAGGAGTTACGCGATGCATCTTAATATTCCAATAAGTGATTTCGCCAAAACGCTTTTTGATGATCTGCTTGAGCATGGCGCGACGATCTATTTTGTCGGCGGGATTGTCCGGGATACCCTATTAGGGAGAGACAATAAAGATCTCGATGTCGAAGTCTATCATCTGCCTTATGACTTATTAGTAGAAAGACTCTCACATTTTGGTCATGTCCGCACCTTTGGGGCATCCTTTGCGGTGGTGCATCTTGATGAACTGCCGGGGTATGAGTTTGCCCTGCCCCGCAGGGAAACGAAAACCGGCCCAAAGCATACGGATTTTACCGTTACCATTGCGCCTGATTTAGCGCCGCAGATGGCGGCGAAGCGCCGCGATCTGACCATCAATGCCTTGATGGTCGATTACGCGGATGGCACCCTTTATGATTTTTATCATGGCTATGAAGATTTACAAAACGGGATCATCCGCGCGGTGGATCCGCTCCATTTTGGGGAAGATCCGTTACGCGTCTTACGGATTGCTTCCTTTATGTCGCGCCTGCTTTTTCAAGTGGAGGAAGGCACGAAGCAGTTATGCAAGCAAATGGTGAAGGAAGGGTTACTTGAGGCGTTAAGCATTGAACGCATCACCATTGAATATGAAAAGATTTTAATGGGCACGCAGCCTTCTTTAGGCTTGAATTTCTTAAAAGAAGTCCATGGCTTACCACCTTATTTACAGGCTTTAGTAACCACGATGCAAAGAAGAGATTATCATCCGGAAGGCAGTGTCTGGAATCATACGATGTTAGTCATTGATTTATGTGCTCATGTGAAAGAGCATACGAGCGATCCATTAAGTTTTATGTGGAGCGGTTTGCTTCATGATATCGGGAAACCAGCGACGACGGTAGGGGAGCACTCTTACCGTCATGATGAAATGGGCGTGACCGTCTTTCAAAAGGACGTGCATATGCAGTTAAGTAAAAAACAAAAACAATATATTCGCTGCATGATTGCGCATCATATGCAGCTCATGAATATGGCGACCCATCATGCCCGTCCCATTACTTTTAAACGCTTGTTAAAGGAGCTTGAGGGGATCTTTCCGCTTGATGATTTAGCCTGGTTTACCCGCTGTGATAAGATGGGACGAGGCTATATCGCGTCATCGCAGATTGCGATGTTTAATGACTATTTAGATGAGATGATCGCCTTATGCGGCGATCAGGCAGAAAAGCCGCTGATTGATGGGAAAACCCTTATTAAAGCCGGCTTTTCTGATCATCATTTCTATAAACAATTATTAGCAGAGGCTTATGACCTGCAGTTAGCTGGTTATCAGCGTGATGCCATATTAAGGAGGCTGAAAGGTGAACGATAAAATTATTATCAAAGGGGCAAGAGAAAACAACTTAAAAAATGTTGATTTAGAGATCCCTAAAAATAAACTTGTCATTTTAACGGGGTTATCCGGCAGCGGGAAAACGTCGTTAGCGTTTGATACGATCTATGCCGAAGGGCAGCGCCGTTATGTCGAATCATTAAGTGCGTATGCCCGGCAGTTTTTAGGCGGTATGGAAAAGCCGGATGTAGATTCGATTGAAGGCTTATCGCCAGCGATTGCCATTGATCAGAAAACGACGAGCAATAACCCGCGTTCAACGGTTGGGACAGTCACGGAAATCTTTGATTATTTACGTTTGCTGTATGCCCGTGTCGGTCATGCGTATTGTCCTAATCATCATATTCGGATTGAAGCCCAGACAATCAAACAAATGTGTGATATCGTCGATGGCTACGATGATCGTGATAAACTGCAGGTCTTAGCCCGCGTAGCGATGAATCAGAAGGGAACGCATAAAGATACCTTTGATGCTTTACGCAAAGATGGTTTTGTCCGCGTTAAAGTCGATGGGGAATTACGTTTACTTGATGATGACATTGTCTTAGAAAAGAATCAGAAACATACGATTGATGTTGTCGTTGACCGAATTGTGAAAAAGGAAGGTTACCGCAGTCGTTTAGCGGACTCTTTAGAGACGGCCTTAAAACTCGCTGATGGCGAAGCAATTGTGGAAAACTTAACCAAAGGCGAAGAAAAACTTTTCTCTGCCAATCAGGCCTGCCCAATCTGCGGCTTTAGCGTGCCGAAGTTAGAACCGCGTCTTTTCTCTTTTAACAATCCTTTAGGGGCTTGTCCAGACTGTAAAGGGTTAGGAACGAAAAGCGTTGTCGATGATGACTTGCTGATCCCGGATCCAAGCTTATCAATTAATGAAGGCGGGATCCGTTATTTCAAAACGGCCGTGGGGACTGATCGTATTGAATGGCAGCGATTCACAATCTTATGTCAGACCTATGGTATTGATATGGATAAACCGCTGAAAGACTTTACGAAGAAGGAAAAGAAGATTATCTTCTCTGGTTCTGATAAACCAATTTCATATACGATTGAAAGTTCCAGCGGAAATATTTCTAAAACGACGGGCTACATTGAAGGGATTAAGACGTTAATTGCCCGCCGCTATGTAGAAACAACATCCGCTTGGTCAAAAGAATGGTATGCCTCATTCATGCGTGAGCAGACGTGTCCAACCTGTCATGGCAAACGTCTTAATGAGATGGTTTTAGCGGTTAAGGTCAATGATTTATCTATTAGTGATTTCACTGATTTATCCATTGATCAGGCGTTAGAATGGATCACTAATCTCAAGTTATCACCGATGGAAGAAAAGATTGCGCGCCTGATTGTGAAGGAAATCAAAGATCGTTTAACCTTCTTACATAATGTCGGTTTAGGTTATTTAACGTTATCTAGACGGGCGGCTGGCTTATCTGGCGGGGAAGCGCAGCGTATTCGTCTAGCAACGCAGATCGGTTCCCGTTTAACGGGCGTTCTCTATGTTTTAGATGAACCTTCGATCGGTTTACATCAGCGTGATAATGAAAAGCTGATTCAGACTTTATGTGATATGCGTGATTTAGGCAACTCGGTTCTTGTAGTCGAACATGATGAAGAAACGATGATGGCCAGCGATTATATCGTTGATGTCGGTCCGGGAGCGGGCGTTCATGGCGGCACCATTGTGGCCGCGGGCACGCCGCAGGAAGTGATGAATAATGAAAAATCTATTACTGGTGCATATTTATCAGGACGAAAGAAGATTGAAGTGCCTAAGAAACGTCGTAAAGGCAATGGCCTTTATGTTGAAGTTAGAGGCGCGAAGGAACATAACTTAAAAAATATCAATGTGAAATTCCCGCTTGGTAAACTGATTGTCGTGACGGGGGTATCCGGCTCGGGTAAATCTACCTTAGTCAATGATGTCTTAGCTAAAGGGATTAAAGAAAAGCTTTATAAAGCGAAAGAAAAACCAGGAGCGCATAAAGAGATCCGGGGGATTGAAAATATTGATAAACTGATTGAAGTTTCACAGGAACCGATCGGGCGTACCCCACGTTCCAATCCGGTGACGTATACTGGCGTCTTTGATGATATTCGTGACTTGTTTGCGAAAACGCCAGAAGCGAAGATGCGCGGTTATGATAAAGGGCGTTTCTCTTTCAATGTGAAAGGCGGCCGCTGTGAAGCCTGCCAGGGTGATGGCGTGAAGAAGATCTCTATGCATTTCTTACCAGATGTTTATGTACCTTGTGAAGAATGCGGCGGGAAACGTTATAACGAAGAAACTCTGCAGGTCACTTATAAAGATAAGAATATTTATGATGTCTTAGAGATGACGGTAGAAGAAAGCTTAAGTTTCTTTGAAAACTTACCACGTATTTACAATAAACTGAAAGCCCTCTATGATGTCGGCTTAGGCTATATTAAACTCGGTCAGTCCGCCACCACGTTATCCGGCGGGGAAGCGCAGCGTGTGAAGCTGGCAAGCGAACTGCAGAAACGGGCTACGGGCAAGACGCTTTATATCTTAGATGAACCAACCACTGGTTTACATAGCGATGATGTCAATCGTCTGATTCAGGTGCTTAATAAGATTGTCGATGGCGGGGATACTGTCTTAGTCATCGAACATAACTTAGATGTGATCAAGGTTGCCGACTGGATCATTGATTTAGGGTTGGAAGGCGGCGATATGGGTGGTACAATTGTAGTACAAGGAACCCCAGAAAAGGTCGCTAAATGCGAAGAAAGCCGTACGGGTAAATTCCTGAAAGACTTATTATAGGAGTAAGAATATGGCAAAATCTGTAAAAATCAAAGATCTTCTCTCACCAACCGAATATAAACGTGTATCCGGAGATGAATCTTCGATGGAACGTGAAGTGTTTGTGGCAGATATTAACCGTCCTGGCTTCGAGTTAGCTGGGTTCTTCAAACACAGTGACTTCCGTCGTATCATTCTCCTTGGTGAAAAAGAAAATGCATTTATTGAAGAAATGACTAAAGAAGCACAGCTGGCTTGTTTCTCTAAGTTAGTTAATGATGAAACCCCATGTATTATCGTTGCCAAAGGGTATAAAACATCGGATATTCTCAAAAATATCGCAATAAAACGTAACTTCCCGGTTTTTGAAACAGACAGTGCAACCGGTCGTGTCTCTATCGACTTGCAGGCGCGCTTAGACGAATGGCTGGCGCCAGAAACACTGATCCATGGTGTTTTCTTAAACATCTATGGGAAAGGCGTCATCATCCGTGGTGATTCCGGTATCGGGAAATCAGAAATCGCTTTGGAATTAGTCAAACGTGGTCATCAGCTGATCGCTGACGATGCTGTGGAACTGTATCATATTGGTCAGAATATTGTTGGAAAAGCCCCAAAAGTTTTAAGTAACTTACTGGAAATCCGTGGGATCGGGGTCATCGATGTCTCAAAAATGTTTGGGGCGGGCTCCGTTCTTTCAAAAAACAACGTCGATCTGATCATCCAGTTAGAGCGCTGGCTGCCATCACGTGAATACACCCGTATCGGGGTGGAAGAAGATGACGTCACCGAAGAGATCCTAAATGTATCTATTCCCAAGATTGTCGTTCCGGTTACTGGCGGTCGTTCAATGTCTGTTATTATTGAATCAGCTGTTATGAATATGCAGCTAAAATCTCAGGGCTTTGATTCCAGCAAGGAATTCGTTAATCGTATTCTTTCTAATATCAAGAGCAAGGAGCATTAACAATGCAGCTATTTCCTGATTACAAAACCTTTCTCACTATTGGTTCGTTATCGATCCATTACTATGCCATTGTGATTTTAGCGGGGGCGTTAATTGCCTATGCTTTAGGTCAGTACCGCTTTAAACAATTAGGCTATGATAAAGGTATTCTTTCCGATTATTTCTTTGGTTTACTGCTCCTTGGGATCGCCGGGGCGCGTCTCTGGTATGTCATCTTTATGTGGCCACAGTATGCTGCTCATCCTGAAGAGATTATTATGATCTGGCATGGCGGCCTCGCCATCCAGGGCGGCATTGTGGCAGGTCTCATCTACAGTTACTATTTCTTTAGAAAAAGGAACATTCCTTTCTTAGTGGCTGGCGATGCTATTATGCCGGGCGTCTTAATCGCTCAGGCTTGTGGCCGCTGGGGCAACTTCTTTAACCGTGAAGCTTTTGGCTCAGCTGTCTCTTTAAGCTATTTAAAGAGTCTGCACTTACCTGCTTTCATCATTAACAATATGTATATTGATGGGGCTTATCACCATCCGACCTTCCTTTATGAATCAGTGGGGAACTTATGTGTCTTCCTGATTATCATTCTCGTTGTCCGTCATTTCGCTAAACATAATGGCGCACAGTTCTTTGCCTACTTTATTGGTTATGGCATTGTCCGCTTCTTTGTGGAAGGATTACGTACGGATTCGTTAATGTTAGGGTCGATTCGGATGGCTCAGTTAACCTCCGTCGTCTTCTTAGCTGTCGGTATTGCGGGGATGATTTACATCCATTATAAGGGCACAAATAAATCGTATTAGAAAAAGGGCGTAAGCTCTTTTTTTCATACCCTGATTTGGGTTATAGCGTGCTATAGGATTACCATATAACGAAATGACTGATATTTGTTGACGAAATAATAAGAGACGTGTATAGTAATGCATGTAGAAAGAAAAGCCTACTAACCTAGTAGGAATTGGAAGGAGGATGAATAATGAAAAAACTTAAACTTCATTCAATTCATTCTGTTCTCGCCTTAAATCGAATGTGCAGTGAATTGAAAGCACATACTATGATGTGCTAAAATAATCACATACACAAACAAAAATATTTAAGGAAAAACAAGGAGAATAACATATTATGGCAAACAATAAATATCATTTCGAAACTTTAGCATTACACGTAGGACAGGAAGAAGCAGATCCTGTAACGGATTCAAGAGCAGTCCCTATTTATCAGACATCTTCATTCGTTTTCAAAAACTCTGATCATGCACAGGCAAGATTTGCCCTGCAGGATGCCGGCAATATCTATGGCCGTTTAACAAACCCAACAACTGATATCTTTGAAAAACGTATCGCTGCCTTAGAAGGCGGGGTTGCGGCTTTAGCTGTCGCTTCTGGCGCTGCCGCTGTCACTTATGCTGTTAAGAATATTACAAAAGCTGGCGATCATATCGTTGCAGCGAAGAACATCTATGGGGGAACATTCAACTTATTCGCGCATACATTAGAAGATGATGGTGTTCATACAACATTCGTTGATGCCTTAAAACCTGAAGAATTCGATAATGCGATTCAGGAAAATACAAAGTTAGTTTTCATTGAAACATTAGGTAACCCTAATAGTGACTGTGTTGATATTGAAGCGATCGCTAATATCGCTCATAAACATGGTTTACCATTAATTATCGATAACACGTTCGGTACACCTTACTTAATTCGTCCAATCGAATACGGGGCTGACGTTGTTGTTCATTCCGCTACTAAGTTCATTGGTGGTCATGGGACAACAATTGGTGGTGTCATCGTTGATGGCGGTACTTTTGACTGGGCTGCACATGCTGACAAATTCCCTGGTTTAGTAGAACCAAACCCATCATACCATGGTGTTTCTTTCGCTAAAGATGTCGGCGCCGCTGCTTTCGTGACAAAGATTCGTGCGATCATCTTGAGAGATGAAGGAGCGACTTTATCACCAGTGCATTCATTCATCTTCTTACAGGGTCTTGAAACATTGTCATTACGTGTTGAAAGACAGGTAGAAAATGCCTTAAAAGTTGTCGATTACTTAAAGAATAATCCAAATGTCGAAGCTGTTCATCATCCATCTGTATCAACTGATCCAGAACAGCAGCGATTATATAAGAAATACTTCCCTAATGGCGGTGGATCAATCTTCACTTTCGAAATCAAAGGTGATGAAAGAAAAGCGAAAGATTTCATCGATCATCTGAAGTTATTCTCATTATTAGCGAACGTAGCTGATGTGAAGTCATTAGTGATCCATCCCGCAACAACAACACATGCTGAATTAAATGATGAAGAATTAAATGCCGTAGGTATTTATAGAAACTCTATCCGTTTATCAATCGGGACAGAACATATCGATGATATCATCGGTGACTTAGATCAGGCTTTCGAAGCTGTTAAATAATATAAAAACATCCATACCAGCAATGGTATGGATATTTTTTTGCCTTATTCTTTACTTGATTCAACCGACTCAATGGTAACCGCATCAAACATGTCTTTCATGTGACATGAGTTCACGTAAATACGCTTCGGCAAGATATAAGGGAACATTAGTGAATTGTTCCTGCATATCATAAGGTTTTAATGAAAAACGTACACCAGTAAGATCAGGATGTTTTTGAAGCAGCGTCATTAAGCTTTTAGAACGGACATTTTTTCCGGATTTCACCTCAATAGGTAGGACTTTACCGAGCTGACAAAGAAAATCAATTTCAAGTTTCGCATTTTCTTTCGTGTAATAATAGGGGATAAGCCCTAGAGATCTTGTGATTGAAGCGATGAATTGCTGGGTAAATACCCCTTGGTATTCCTCAAAAATAGATTCACCTAATAAAATATCTTTTGGATCTGTCTCAGCCATACAATTGAGCAGGCCGACATCAAGAGTGAAAAGTTTAAAAGCACTCAAGTCTTCGTAAAATTTTAAAGGTTTGGCGATTTTATTGACCCGCATGACTTTGAATACTAATCCGGCATCGATCAGCCATTGTATAGCATCTTCAAATTCTTTGGCCCGAGCACCTTTTTTGATATGACTATACACGAATTTTTTGTTTTCTTTGGCGAGCTGAGAAGGGACACTGTGCCATACCATGGTCACCTTAGCTTGAATAGGCGCTGGAACATGTTTTGAAAAATCGTTTTCGTAGTCATGCAAAATACGACTTTGCATAGCTCTGGTACCCCAAATATCATTGGTTTGAATATAGTAGTCGACAATTTCCGGCATTCCACCAGTAAAGTAGTATTGTCGGAGTAATTCGATACAGTGATTCTCTAGAGAAATGAGTTCCTGATATTTATGCGCTCTCATGATATCTAATAAAGCACCTTCACCTTGTGCCTGCAGGAATTCTAAAAATGTCATCGGAAATAATGTGAGTTCATCAACTTTCCCAACAGGGAATCCCGTTCCGCTATGCGTTTTAATACCTAGCAAGCTTCCGGCTGCGACGATATGATATTGCGGTGCGTTTTCGCTAAAATACTTGAGTGATGTAAGAGCGAGAGGGATCTGCTGAATTTCGTCAAGAATGATTAAAGTTGTCTCTGGATGAATTGTTTGATGAGAAATAGCTGAAAAAACGCGTAAAAGTCTTTCGATATTAAAATCATAAAAAGCTTCATTTAAGTCAGGATTTTGATCGCAATTAAGATATGCCACATTTTCATATGCGCTTTTTCCAAATTCTTTTAAGATCCATGTCTTTCCGACCTGACGGGCACCATTAAGTACGAGCGGTTTTCGGAAAGGGCTGTTTTTCCATTTTATTAAATCCTTATAAATATGTCGTTTCATAAATATCACCACCTTCTTACCATAAGTTTATATAGAATTTTAGAATAAATCAATATGACTATACATTTTTATGAAGGTTAAAATGCTTAAAAACTACATTTTTTTGAATGTTCAAAGGACTATTTATTACACTTATAAGAACATTTAAACTGTTAACTATTACACTTTTATGAATGTTCGAATGACCGATTATTACACTTTTAAGAACATTTAAACGATTAACTATTACACTTTTATGAATGTATAAATGACTATTTATTACACTTTTAAGAACATTCAAACGGTTAACTATTACACTTTTCTGAGCTTAACAATGAAAATGGCCTTCAAAGTCTTTCACAATATAGAAATCATAGAAGTCTTTTGACTCCATTATTGACGTTGTTAGGTAGATCTAAGAATCATCATTTCAAGTTGTTTTCATTCTTCTTTGTGTACTGCTTTTTATCATAAGAAGAAGTGAAGGGGAAGGCAAGCTGACTAAGCTTAAGATGATTAAAGATTATAAGATATTGTAATCATGCATAATTGTATACAAAAGCTTGTTTTGAGGTTAGTAATTGTTTATAATGAAGGCACACAAGGAGGTAAGTATTCATGATTAAACTGTATGATGAAGGGATCTACTTAGTAAACGGAAAAGAGATTGTCAAAGAGAGCGAGGCAAAATCTTTTTCAAAAGAAGACGCGAAAAAAGGAACCATTGCCTATGGCATTATGAAAAATCATGATGTCTCAGGAGATATGGATCATTTAAAAATTAAATTTGATGCGATGGCATCTCATGATATTACATATGTGGGTATTATTCAGACGGCCCGTGCCTCAGGCATGGAAAAATTCCCACTACCTTATGTTATGACATGCTGTCATAACTCATTATGTGCGGTCGGCGGTACGATTAATGATGACGACCACTTATTCGGTTTATCCGCTGCGAAGAAATATGGTGGTATTTATGTACCTCCTCATATTGCCGTTATCCACCAGTATATGCGAGAAAACTTTGCTGGATGCGGAAAGATGATTTTAGGTTCTGACTCTCATACCCGCTATGGAGCGTTAGGAACGATGGCCATTGGTGAAGGCGGCGGTGAATTAGTGAAACAGCTGCTTGAAGATACGTATGATGTGGCTTATCCAGGGGTTATTGCCATTTACTTAGATGGCAAACCAAAACCATGGGTAGGACCACATGATGTGGCATTAGCGATTATTCGTGAAGTTTTCGCCAAAGGTTATGTGAAGAATAAAGTGATGGAATTTGTTGGTCCTGGTGTTTCCTCTATGCCTACGGATTATCGTAACGGTGTGGATGTTATGACGACAGAAACAACATGTTTAACATCGATCTGGCGCACTGATGAAGATACGAAGGCGTATTTATCAAAACATCATCGTGAAGATGATTATAAACAGTTAGATCCAGCTGATGTCGCTTACTATGATGGCTGTGTCTATGTTGATTTATCAACGATCAAACCGATGATCGCTTTACCATTCCATCCATCCAATGCCTATGAAATTGATGAATTGAATGCCAACTTAGAAGAGATCTTAAAGAAGACGGAAGAAGCCGCTGCCAAGATTTCTGGTGATCGTGCCCACTTCACTTTATTAGATAAGATTACACCTGATGGAAAGCTGAAAGTTCAGCAGGGCGTCATTGGCGGCTGTGCTGGTGGCACGTATTCTAATATCGTAGAAGCAGCTCATGCCTTAAAAGGCAAGAGTACCGGTAATGATGAATTCTATTTATCCGTTTATCCATCTTCTCAGCCGGTTTATACCGACCTTGATCGTAAAGGTCTGTTAGCTGATTTAATGGATACCGGCGCCTTAATTCGTTCGGCTTTCTGTGGCCCTTGTTTTGGGGCTGGCGATACACCTGCTAATAATGCATTATCAATCCGTCATACAACCCGTAACTTCCCGAACCGTGAAGGTTCTAAACCAGGTCAGGGCCAGATGGCTGCCGTCGCTTTAATGGATGCGCGTTCGATTGCGGCGACCGCTGCCAATGGCGGGATCTTAACGAGTGCTGAAAGCTTAGACTGCTGGGGTGATATCCCTGAATATAACTATGATGATCGTTCTTATGTGCATCGTGTGTATAACGGCTTTGATCATGCTGAAGAAGACAAACCATTACGTTTTGGTCCTAATATTAAAGACTGGCCAGAACAGGAAGCTTTAGCAGATAATATCTTATTGAAAGTGGCTTCTAAGATTGAAGATGATGTGACCACGACTGATGAATTAATTCCTTCCGGAGAAACATCTTCTTATCGTTCTAACCCATTAGGTTTAGCAGAATTCACTTTATCAAGAAGAGATCCTGCTTATGTTGGGAAAGCCAAAGCAGTACGTGCTTTAGAGGATGAAAGAAAAGCTGGTAAGATCGATGCAAGCTTACAGCCGATCTTTGATGTGATCAAGACCATTGATGGTGATGTCGATCCTTTAAAAGTGGAAATTGGTTCTGTATTATATGCCAATAAACCAGGGGATGGTTCAGCACGTGAACAGGCCGCTTCATGTCAGCGTGTGTTAGGCGGCTTAGCCAATATTACCCAGGAATATGCGACGAAACGTTATCGCAGTAACTGTATGAACTGGGGCATGGTGCCATTCCACTTAAAAGGGCAGCCTACTGATTTTGATGTCGATGACTATATCTATGTGCCCCATATCTTAGAGGCCTTAGATGGTGACTTAAAAGATATTCCAGCTTATGTTATCAAAGATGGTCAGGCGAAAGAGATTCATCTCTATATCCAGGATATGACTGCTGATGAACGTGCAATTGTCAAAGCAGGCTGTCTGATCAACTTTAACCGCAACAAGAAAAAATAACATTGCAAGAGGGTTTTCTGACCCTCTTTTGTGTTATAATGGCTTCTATATGAAAGTGAGGTTTCACCATGGATAAACAAAGAGAAAAATATATGAAAATGAGCGTTGAAGAACGCAAAGCTGTGGCGCATGCGGTGAAGCAGGGAGAAGCTTACAAGAAGTGGAAAAAAGAGGCTGATCGCTCACGCTTGAAATATATCATGACTTTAGTGCTGTTCTTTGTTTTCTTTGGCTTAGATAATGTTTTATCAGGCAAGAAAACATGGGGCGATGTCGCCTCCGTCTTATTAGTGGCTTACTGTGGTTTCGCAATTGTTTTCTTAGCGGTTGACAGTATTCGCGCAAAGGCTCATCCGCGCGTTTGGCGCTGCCCTAACTGTGGTCAGATTCTGCCGTGTCGCTCTGCTAACTTTAGCCGCGGAGCGGAATCGTATCAGCCGGATGTTTATGTTGATCATTGTCCTTACTGTAACCATGATTTAACGAAGTAGTTCACAAAAAATTCACAAATGAGTGATAACGTTTACATGTCGGAAGACAACAATACACCTTCCAATTTGGAAAAGAGAATGACACCCCATGTGATTCTCTTTTTTTGTATCTCGCTATCTTTTTAGGCCGGTGGTATAATGAAGGCGAGGTGAACATGATGAACTATGAATTTTCTAATAAGATGACCCATGTCAAAGCATCGGCCATCCGAGAAATTTTTAAAGCATTAACCAATCCGGAGATTATCAGTTTTGCCGGGGGCAATCCGGCTTCAACCGCTTTTCCGGTAGACGCGATCAAGAAGGCTTCCGCTGATCTTCTTGAAGAAAATCCGATTGCCTTATTGCAGTATGGCTTAACCGAAGGGGATCCTGATTTCTTAAAGGCTGCCAATGCGTTTTTCAACCGTCATGAACAAGTCACTTTTGAAAGTGATATGATCATTACCACAACCGGATCCCAGCAGATTATGGATTTAGCATCGAAATGTCTCTGCAATGAAGGCGATGTTGTCGTGGTTGAAGAACCATCTTTCTTAGGATCTTTAAACTCATTTAAAGAAAATGGCTGCGTATTAAGAGGGGTGCCATTTAAAGATGGTCAGTTAGATTTAGAAAAACTGGAAGAAGCTTTACAGATAGAGCCTAAACCAAAGTTTATGTATCTGATTCCTAACTTCCAGAATCCAACCGGTTTTACGATGACCTTAGAAACCCGTCAGGCGGTTTTAGCGCTGGCCAAAAAATATCAGGTGATGATCTTAGAAGATGATCCTTATGGTGCTTTACGCTTTAGCGGGGAAGATGTGCCATCACTTAAATCATTAGATCGTGATGGTTTAGTGCTCTATGCCGTTTCGATGTCAAAAATTATGGCGCCAGGGATGCGTGTTGCTTGTGCTATCGGTCCAAAGGAAGTTGTCCAGAAGATGGTTGTGGCCAAACAGGGTGCTGATGTCCATACTAATTTATGGTCTCAGAAAGTCATTGCCCGTTTATTAGAAACGTATGATATGGATGCCCATTTAACAAGAATCAAAAAGATCTATAAAGAGAAATGCGCATTGATGTTAGCAGAGATGGACAAAGAATTTGCGGATGGTATCACTTATACCCGCCCGGAAGGCGGCATGTTTATTTGGGTGGATTTACCTAAAGAAGCAGATATGAATGCCTTCGTTAAAGAAGCGCTAGAAAAGAAAGTGGCGGTTGTACCAGGCAATGCCTTCTTAACCGATGATACGAAAGAATGTCATTCTTTCCGGATGAACTTCTCAACGCCAGCACCAGAAGATATTATCAAAGGGGTTAAAATCCTTGGTGAAATGACCCATCAGTTATAAGAAAAAGAAGTCTGCAAATCTTTTGTAGACTTCTTTTTTCTAAAAAAGCCGATATATCATCATAAATCACATAACAGACAAAAGCGCTCAACTAAAAAAGTAAATTCCGCTTAAATTTAAATTCCGGCTTTGTGTAGTTTTGTCTTACAAATACCTTTAATAAAGGCTTTCTTTAGTTTATATTAGAAATTCAGATACCAAATCATGTCTGATTTTACTAAAATGATTGTTGATCACAAAAAATGACTCCAGCAAAAAATGTGGAACTTCGCACCTCACATTTCTGTGAAGGACTTATTTCCATATTTTTTTATTTACTTTTTCTTTAAAACTGAAGGCTTTAATTCCGCTTTGTCCTTGTCAATCTGGCAATAACCTTTACACTTCAGGATAAACATAAACGACGCATTAACAAGTACTTGCAATTTTAATGATTTTAGTTATAATATAGGCGATAGAGCCCACCACGCATAAGGCGGAGACGTACTGCGGACCACGGTTGGGACTTTTTTTTTGGAGAAATTTATGTCTACAAGCATTTCACAACCTTTAAAACCTGCACTTACCTACAATCAGCAGATAGAACGACTTAAAGTAATACACAAACTAACAATTTCAGATGATGCTTTGGCCCTACGTATCCTTGCACAAGTGAATTACTATCGTCTCAGTGCTTATGGTATTGGCTTAAAGAAAGCATCAACCCCAGAGGAGTACCGCGATGATATTACTTTGGAGCATATTTTCCGATTATATTGTTTTGATAGTGAGTTCCGCAATAACATAATTCATATTGTTGAACAACTAGAGATTATGCTACGTACCCGAATATCATATTATCTTGGAATTACATACGGTCCTGAAGGATATACTGATGTCAGAAATTTTATTGACAAGCAGGATCGACAAGGACAATCTATCCATAGTAAAATAATGGAATCATTAAAGAGAGAGATACAGCACAATAAGAATTTACCATTGGTGAAACACCATTTGGAAACATATGGTGGACATTTTCCAATTTGGGTAGCTGTTGAAATCATGACATTTGGCAACATTGCCTCTCTCTTTGATATTATGAAGACAGAAGATAAGAAAGAAATTTCTATATTATTTGGAACGTCACCAAGTCATTTAAAAAGTTGGATATTGGCTCTCGTTGAAATCAGAAATATTTGTGCTCATTATAACCGATTGTATAACATGCCATTAAAGCAAACACCTTTCCTTTATAGAGAAAACCGTAAATATCGTAATGAACAAAACAAAGTATTTCCAACAGTTCTCGTAATAAAGCGAATGCTTTGTGCTAATGAGCAATGGGAATCTTTCCTGAAAGATATAAACAAAACCATGAATAAATATAGAGATGTAGTCGTTCTTTCATTTATAGGATTTCCGTCGGAGTGGTATGAAATTCTATCTGCACCGTTGATAAATAAATGATCTTCACTCGCTCTATTCTTTGGTTTCGGTATAAAAAGCAATAAATACACAAAAAGATAAGTAAATCAAGCAGACGTGCTATTATTCACGATCTTATTGATTTTATCCTACACAAGTCGGGAAGCTAATTATAATCAGCCTTATATTGCTGCTCACAGTGCTTTAATTTTTAGCGATTATATAAAGAAGAAATAAATGTGAACCACCCGCGGCTTTAGCCGTGGGTGGTTCACGGCTGTGACTACAGTCGCATGAGAAACAAATTCAGATGCCCAATGTGGCGTCATAACCGCGGATCCAAAAAATTGAAGGATGCCCGTATGACAACTGCAGTGATTCATCATTTGGACGCGTTGTCTACACCTGCATGAAGGATAACCCAAGATACTTTGGGTCGGTTCCTAGAAAAAGTCAGAAATTCAAGGACATCTATAAGAACCGTACCTGCACAGAAAGAATCAATAACCGTGTTCTCAATGACTATCACCTGCAGGACATGAGAGTAAGAGACTATGCCAAGGTAGCATTCTTCATGCATATAGTCTGCATTAACATCCATCTGGATGCATGGATTAAGCAGGATAAGACTAAAATTCATGAAAAAGATAAGAGTTTAGAAGTGAATAATAGAATTCACGTTAGAAATATCTAACTGGAATTTCGGAAATCAATTGACGAACAGACAAAACTGTC
>OCTW011610482.1_pt1 | contig 20992 bp, 16 predicted proteins | sample 1539671 | NCBI WGS metagenome assembly OCTW01 (sample SAMN02144230, study PRJEB22623) | gut metagenome | biome: sheep rumen | host: Ovis aries | place: New Zealand
ATGCCGAAGGTATCGCGAACCGAAGCAGTGCTGTCGCGAAGCGGAGCACGAAAAGCGGAGGTGAGAGCGAAGCGACATAGTCATGACTAACGGCTTAACTTCTTAACTTCTTAACTACTAAAACGTTTTAACTTTTAGTATTATTCCACATTAACCTCTGCCTGTAGCGGAAGGTTCTCGGAACTGTTGCCTGCGAGTATCTGGTAGGTGCCTGGCAGCTGGCGGAATGTGTGGGTTGTTACGTCGAAGTAGCTGTAGGCATGGTGGTCAAGGGGTATGGTGACTGTCTTGCTCTCGCCAGGCTGTAGGGCTACCTTGGTAAATCCGCGCAGCTCGCGTGCCGGACGGTCGATGGTGGCGTTGCCGTCGGTGGGGCTGACGTATATCTGCACTACCTCGCTGCCTGCACGCTGACCGGTATTGGTAACGGTGACTGTGGCCTCTGCCGGGGTGGCCTGCAGGTCGGAGAGCTGGAAGGTGGTGTAGCTAAGGCCGAAGCCGAAGGGGAAGAGCGGGGTCTTCTTGTTCTTCTGGAAACCGCGGTAGCCTACGTAGATTCCTTCCTTGAACTCTACTTTTTTGTTGGTGGCCCTGTAATTATTATATGTGGGGTTGTCGGTCTCCTGGCGCTCAAAGGTCTGGGGCAGCTTGCCGGAAGGATTGACGTTGCCAAAGAGTATGTCGGCTATGGCTGTGCCACCTTCCTGTCCGGGATAGCCTACCCAGAGCAGGCCTTGCACCTTGTCGAGCCATGCGTTCATGTTGACTGCACCGCCGCTATTGAGCACCACGACTACGGGGCGCCCTGTGTTGATGGCTGTGGTGATGATTTGCTGCTTGTTGGCGGGCAGGGCGAATGTGCGGTCTTTGTTCTCGCCCTCCAGGGTCTGGTCGAAACCGGTGCAGACTACGATGGCATCAAGGCTGGCAAGGTGGGCTTCCTGCTGGGTCTTGTAGTCGGGATTGTCGCTGGTAACGGCGAGCTTGGCTACGGCTCCGCCGCCTGCCTGGTAGAATCGTGCCACGAGCTTATAGACCCTACCTGTCTCCAGTGTGAGTGTGAAGGTCTTGGTATGCTCGGCATTGTCGGCCCAGTCGTTGATTATCTTGGTACCGTTTATGGCGAGGTCCATGCCGTCGTCGGCGGTAAAGGCAAAGGTGTATTTGCCGGTATAGTTCGGCTTGAAGTAGGCTGTCCATACTACGGAGAAATTGGTGGAGCCGATGCCGCTGACGGCCTGCTTTTCCCAAGGATTGCTTATCTCCTGTTCTACGCGCGTGGTGACGGGGGTGCCGCTGGCTGTCTTGTTGTTAAAATACTGTGCGGTCCAGCCGGGGGTGGTGCACTCTTCGTCGGTATAGTAGAAGACTCTGCCATTCTTATTGGCTATGGGCTCTGCGTCACTGAAGTCTATCATCTGCACGTCAACTCCTGCTGCCTTACCGGCATTCTCCATGCCGACCAGGGTGGTTACTCTGTGGTTGGGCGACACGCGGCCGCTGCCGTCACCTGAGACGTAGGTGTCGGCATTGGGACCTATCACGCCAACTTTCTTTACTGTGCTCGGGTCAAGGGGCAACAGTCCGTCGTTCTTAAGCAGCACGATGCCCTCGGCGGCTGTCTGATAGGCAACCTGTGCACTCTCCTCGCTGTCAAGGGATATGGATTTGTCGGCAAATGTGTATTGGTCGAGATGGAAATAGTATATGGTGCGCAGGATATCAAGGACTTTCTGGTCTATCTTTTCCTCGCTGAGTTTGCCATCGGCTATGTACTGCTGCACATCGGCGTACTTTATCTGGTAATAGCCGGGTGTGGCTGCCTCCATATCTACGCCATGGTCAAGCATGTGGAGCACCATGTCGGGTTGGCCGAGGGCATAGTAGGGTGCTCCCCAGTCGCTGACGGTCATAAAGGGATACTGCCACTGGCCACGCAGCACATCCTGCATCAGATAGCCGTTCTCGCAGCAGTAGATGCCATTGACCAGATTATAGCCCGACATGACGGAGCCTACCTTGGCATCCTGCACGGCGCGACGGAAGGCTGGGAAATATATCTCATTGAGTGTGCGCTCATCAACCTCGGAGCTGACGCTGAGGCGACCATACTCCATGAAGTTGGCGGCGTAGTGCTTCATCATGCAGACCACACCTGGGTTGCTCTGGGCTCCCTTGATATAGTTGACAGCCATCTCGGAAGCAAGCCACGGGTCTTCGCCCATATACTCAAAGTTGCGGCCATTGCGTGGCGAACGGCAGATGTTGACGCCAGGGCCGAGTATGAACTGTATGCCGCGGGCGCGACAGTCGCGTCCCAGCGAACGGCCATACTCATAGGCCATATCTTTATTCCAGGTAGCTGCCAGCACCACATTTGTAGGATAGGCCGGGGCGTTGGCACCGTCAGAGGTACGCACGCCCTGCGGGCCGTCGGCCATAAAGAGGCGCGGCAGGCCAATACTGTTGATGGCACTGGTATAGAAGGAGTTTTCGCCCACTATGAGGTTGACCTTATCGGCCAGGCTCATCTTGCTCAGAGCTGCGCGTGCCTTGCCGTCAGGGTCGTTGGCGTAAAGCTTAGAGTCCTGATTGATGGTTATGGTTCGGGTTATCTTGCCATCGTTGGAGGTGAGGGTAATTATGGCCGTGCGGGGCTGATCGGCAGTGTTGGCCGTGGCAGAGAAGCGCAGGCCGTCGGCGGTCGTTTCCACGGTGAGCCAGTCGGCATTGGTTGTCACAGCATAGTCTGTAGTGCCCTCCACGCGGAGGTTGCCGGTAAAGGCTACATAGGGAATGTTGCGCCCGGAGGTGATGGGCACGATGACAGGGTTGTTGTTGGTGGCTATGGCACCCTGAGCATTAGCCGTTGACCATTGGCCGTTGAGCATCAAGGCGGTCAGCAGTAAGAAAAGGACTTTTTTCATATACAGTTTATTATTAGTTGACTAGTTAACAAGTTGACAAGATGTCTGTTGCTTTCACGTTGGTTTCTTCGCAACCACCTTTTCTCGCCTCAGCATAGTTCATGCAAGCATGACTCTGCCTTCGGCTTATCGAAAACGTTCGTTTTAGTACACTACTTTCTTTCCATTCCGGATGTAAATGGTGTTGCGCTGCGGAACAGCGACCTTGCGGCCCTGCAGGTCGTAGAAGGTTTGAGGTTTGAGGTTTGAGGTTTGAGAATCATTCTCAACCTCCACAATGCCCACGGCCTCGGGGTCATAGACTGTGAAGTTGTTAGTGACAATCTCAAGGTCGGGATACTTGGCGGACGTGATGACCATATAGGCACTGTCTATCTCATGCCAGAAGCGCACGCGGCCGATAAGGTACTGATAGTCCTTGGTATTGTTGCCCTTCTCAAGCTCTGTGTCGGTGGCGGCGTCATATACGGTGATCACGCCTGACTTGATGCCAGCAGCATTGACGATAACGTCGGAGAACTCTATCAGTTCATTATAGATAATGGAATCGCTCACACAGTTTACGGGCTTTTGCACCCCGCAAACATAATTGGTGACCTTGGTCTCCGGGTAGAAATAACTGAAGGCCAGCCTGTTGTTGCTGCAGTTCATGTAGTCTATTTTGGTCTTGGTGGAGTAATTGCGCAGGTCTAGGCTCTCCAACTCATTGTCACTGAGGTTGGCGGTAACGAGTGCATCGGTGCCCTTGAGGTCCAGAGTGGTAAGATGATTATTGTCCACCCAAAGGTCCTGCAGCTCTGACGGGAACCTGAGGGTCAGCGACTGCAGGTTGCCATGCGACAGTACCACCGAGCTTATTCCGCGGCACAGACTGAGGTCGAGACTTGAGATATTGGCATCGGTGCTCCACAGGCCGAGCAGCGCATCGTTGTGATCCACATTGAGTTTACCTATCCTGTTGCCGGAGCAGTTGAGTACCTCCAATCGCTGATTGCCGCTGACGTCAAGGCTCTCTATAATGTTGTTGCCACAGTCAAGGTAACGCAGGCGCGGGTTCGCCGCCGTGGAGAGAGCCGCAATCATATTGTCGCTGCAGCGTAGCTCGTCAAGCAGAGGCAGACCGTCCACGTTGAGCGCCTCCAGCTTATTGTCGGCACAGTTCAGGGCCACCAGATTGGGCGCACCGCTCACATCGAGCCATGAGATACACAAGCCCTCGCAGTCAAAGCCTGTGACAGTCGAAGGCATAGTGATAACCACCGTATCGCCTGTACACTTGCCGGACAGTGTGCCGTTGTCATAATCGCCGACGGAGCCCTTGCCCCAGTCAACATGCACAGCCCCTTCGCCCACAACCCTAAAGGTCAGCTCGGCGCACTCGCTACCTTCAGAGCAAGCCAGACGGATAGTCTGAGTCTGTCCGTTGACCATCAGCCACTGAGCATTAACCATTAAGGCAACCAAAGCAATTTTTCTGAAAAATTTCATATACATATTTATATTATATAGTTGACAAGCTAACAATCCGACAAACAATCAATAATATTTTGCATCGAAGAGCATGATTCACCGTCTGTCTTATATTGTTTTGCAAAGTTAGGGAAAATTCTATTATTTCGCTACAATTATGATGTCAATTAGAGAGAAGACACACAAAAAGGCATGAAAAATTAACAAAATTTATTTGGAACGGGACCAAAAAGCCTGCTCCTGAGGGTTTGTGGATAATACGGGCATCATGTCCACCGTTTTTTGCGTCTGGTCAGTCTGCAACTCAAAAAAATCACCCACATCTAAAAATAATTTCCAATTTCCAATCTCTAATTCCCAATTTATTTGTACCTTTGCACCCGCTTACACAAAAAGTAGGCAAAACTAACCATTATCAATTAACTATTATGTACTTAGATTCTGAAAAGAAGAAAGAGATCTTTGGAACCTACGGCGCGTCCAACACTGACACCGGCTCACCCGAAGCTCAGGTGGCATTGTTCTCTTACCGTATTTCCCATCTGACGGAACACATGAAGGCCAACCGTAAAGATCATAGTACCGAAAGGGCCTTAACGAAGCTGGTTGGTAAGCGCCGCGCACTTCTGAACTACCTGAAGCGCAAGGACATCAACCGCTATCGTGAGATTGTCAAGAAGCTTGGCCTCCGCAAGTAAGCCTCTCTTTTTGATGACCAACCAAGAGAACCGCATCTCCCTCCACGAAGGAAGATGCGGTTCTTGTTTTTCTTATTACATACTTGGAAAGAATAAGAGAAGAAAACTCTATACTTTTATTTATGCTGTAAAAAGACCCGATTACTTCCTTAAAAAAAGTGCTTTTTTTGTTTTTTGGTCTCAGTTGTTCGTCATGTTCAATAAAATATGTTATTTTTGCATACGTATATAACGTTGATAGTAAGTTGACAGGTAAAAAAGTAAAAAAGTTGCTGGCAGGATGCGCAGTTGCGGTACTTGTGCTGGCAGGATGCGGCCAAAAGCCAAAAGGCGTGGAAAATCCGCAGCCCTCGGTTTACTACTGGCACACCACACTAAGCCTCAACGAGGAAGAGCGCAGTTTCCTCAGCGAGGCAAAAGTGGGCAAGGTTTACCTGCACTTGTTTGATGTGGTGAGCAGCCCCGAGGCTCCCTCTGTCTCCCCATCAAGGGGGAGGACTCTGATACCTGCCAACACATTGCTCTTTGAAGACTCCCTGCCGCAGGGCATTGAGGTGATTCCCACGGTGTTTATCGAGCCGGGGGCACTGGCTCAAAATCCCACCCCGGAGCTGGCCAAGCTGGTGCTAAACCGCATCGACCAGATGACTAAGCAGAATGGGCTTGACACAGCCCAGATGATCCAGATGGACTATGACTGGGTGGGCAGCGACGAAACAGCTTACTTCAGCCTCCTAAGCGAGTTGCGCGATATGCTCCACAAGCAAGGGCGCAAGCTCTCCGCCACCATTCGCCTCCATCAACTCAGCAAGGCTGTGCCCCCAGTGGACGAAGGAGTGCTGATGGTCTATAACGTAGGCAACTTCCGCGATGAGAAAGAAGAAAACTCTATCCTCACGGCCCAGGCGGTAGCTCCCTATATGCCGCGACTGAAGGACTACAATCTGCCGCTCTGCACCGCACTGCCCATATATGGCTGGAACCTCCTATTCCACAGCCACAACTTCGCCCAGATAGTGAGGGGTGTAAATCTGGCTGACACAACAACCTTCCGTCGTATGGACAGCACCCACTATGAATGTCAGGCTTACATGGCGGCTCCAGCCGACGGCATTGGCGACCCCGCCGGACAGCGCATCTACCCTGGTGACATCATTCGCCACGAACAGCCCTCCATTGCCACACTCAGGCAGGTACGCAATATGCTTGAGAGCAGCCGCAGCGGAGTGTGCGACCAGATAGTGATATACCATCTTGACAATAAATTCTTAAAACATAAACACGATGAAATCAAAGAGCTTTATGATTGAAGAAGTAGTAAGGAGTACAAGAGTAAAGTCCTTACGGAGACAGATTGTTCTCTATTCTCTATTCGCCCTTCTCTTTTCCCCATTTACTTCGCTTAGGACTCTGGCCTGTGGCGGTGACAGCTGGAATCCCTCTATGAGTGACTACTTCTGCCTGGTGCAGCCCCTTGACCCCGACGTGACGGGAGTAGATGCAGTTGCTGAGAGTGTAGACTTCTGGTATGACTATCTCAATGGCTCTTTAAGCAAGGAGGCCCTGAAGGAAGCCGTGGAGAATGCCACCTCAGCCGATTACGACAACCCCGAAGAGTCGGAGAATGCTTTGGTTGCAGCGCTATACAAGCGTGGCAACACCAATGCTCTCACATACCTGAAGCTCAATAACCGGCTCTACAAGCTTAACACCTGGATGCACAGTTGGGACTACGAGCGCCCCACTGACGGACAATATCACCAGTTGGTCTACGATATTGCACGACTGCAGAATGACGGCAAGTTGGATGAACGTATCGTATATCTTCGTATGAGGGCTCTCTATTGCGGCAAGCGCTATGATGATGTGGAAGCCAACTGGCAACAATTTGCAAGCAAATGGAAGGAGAGTCCGCTGAAACGCAGGGCCAGGGGCTATCTGGGCGGAGTCTACTACCAGAGAGAACAATATGTAGAAGCTCTGGAGATCTTTGATGCCAATGGTGATATGCAGAGCATCAACAAATGTGTAAGCCGGCTCCTTAATCCCGATAAACTGACTGAACTATACGAGAAAAAGAAGGATTCTCGTGTACTGGGCTATGTAATACAGGACTACGCCAACTATCTCTACCATGCACTTTCCAGCGAAGACGAATGGGGCACAATATGGCCGCAGGTAAAGAGAGACTACAACAAAATGCTGACCCTGGCAGAGCGCGTAGTGAAAGAGAAGAAAGTCAAGGACCTCGCACTGTGGCAGGACTTCGTAGGATTCCTATATTTTGCAGCCCACAATGACGACAAGGCCTATGAGGTATTTGGCAAGGTAGCCAACATGAAAGCTACGCAGGAGGAGAAGAACTTTGCCCGCTACTTCCGTTTCCTCGCCTCCTTCAATTCCAGCAACCGGCCCTCTGACTTCACCACCTATCTGCTGACAGAAACAGAAAACCTGCTCAAGACAAATACTCAGGAGTCAGCTGACGACGAGAACACATACAATGCCAGCCCGGCATTCGCCATTTGCACTTTTGAACTACCTACCCGCCTTTACAAATACTGCGGCTCGTTGGGCAATGAGCATGCCCAGATGCTGGTGCTTAGCATCTTTGATGAAGTATATGGAGTTGACGACAAATACTTCCTCAACTTCAGCGAACTCTCCGACCACACCTGGTCGGCCGACAAGGTTATTGAATTCTATAACAAGCTAAAGACTCCTGCTACAGACCCACTCATCGCCGGTTTGACCAAGCTGTCGCCGCAGGAACTCACTCCTACCATACAGGAGTTGATCGGCACCAAGCTTATGCGCGAAGGCAACTTTGACAAAGCCGTCACCTATCTGGAGGGACTGCCCATGAGCCTGCTTAAGGAGCAGGGCATTGCCCCCTATCTCAACCTGCGAACCTTCAGCAAGCGCGACTTTGAGCGAGAGAACTATCGTTATGAAGACTCCGACGATATCACTGAATATCGCAACGTAAAGTTGGAGTTCTGCCGCGACATGGCTGCCAAGATGCGCCTATTGCCCACCCTTCACGGCAATCGACTCTCAGACCTGGCCTACGAACTTGCCAACAAATGCTTCCAGGCTTCGCCCGCCGGCGATCTCTGGGCACTGAGCGAATATTCATGGTCGAGCGTCGACATCCATTACAACAACCTCAACAAGCTGGCTATTGAATACCTGCGCCTGGCCATCCAAAACACCACTGACATGCAGCGCCTCAAGAAATGCTACTACGGCCTGGCCGCAGTGCCGCAGGAAGAAACAACAAAATACTACTATAACTGGGACACCAAGACCTATGTCTTCGACCTCCAAGGATCAGAGCTTGAGGGCTATGATTGGCTAGCCAAGAATCTGCCGCCCACCGATGAACTGCGTCGTTCGTGTGACTATATCAACGCCTATATTGCCAGCAGATAACCTCAAAGCATTGGTTAAGCAGTTATTTAACAGTCAGAATGACAAGAGACGGATATGAGATAATGGCCCCGGCGGGGTCGTGGGAGTCGCTTTCAGCAGCACTGAAGGCTGGAGCCGACTCCATCTATTTCGGAGTGGAGAGCCTCAACATGCGAGCCCACTCTGCCGCCCACTTCACCATCAACGACCTACGTGACATAGCAACCAAATGCAATGAGGCCGGAGTAAAGAGTTACCTTACGGTCAACACCATCATCTATGGTGAAGACCTGCCCTTGATGCGCTCTATCTGCGATGCGGCCAAGGAAGCTGCCATCTCCGCCGTCATAGCCAGCGATGTGGCTGTGCTGCAATACTGCAAGGAGATTAAGCAGGAGGTACACCTCTCCACCCAGCTCAATATCAGCAATGTTGAGGCACTCAAGTTTTATGCCCAGTTTGCTGACGTGGTAGTGTTGGCCCGTGAGCTCAACCTTGACCAGGTAGCAGAGATATGCCGCCAGATAGACGAGCAAGAAATCCTCGGCCCCAGCGGCAAGAAAGTCAGAATCGAGATGTTCTGCCACGGAGCCCTATGCATGGCCATCAGCGGCAAATGCTACCTAAGCCTCAACAACTTGGGCTCCAGCGCTAACCGAGGAGCATGCCTGCAAGTATGCCGCCGCAGCTACACCGTGCGCGACCGCGAGACAGGTGTAGAGTTGGACGTGGACAACAAATACATCATGTCGCCCAAAGATCTGAAGACTATCCGGTTCCTTGACCGCATGGTGGAAGCTGGTGTCAAGGTCTTTAAAATTGAGGGGCGCGCCCGCGGCCCTGAGTATGTATATACCGTAGTGCGGTGCTACAAGGAAGCTCTCGATGCAGCCCTCAACGGGACTACCACCGAGCAGATGAAGGACCAATGGGACGAGCGTCTCAAAAAAGTATTCAACCGCGGTTTCTGGGACGGCTACTACCTCGGTCAGACTATGGGCGAGTGGAGTAGTAACTACGGCTCCAGTGCCACTGAGCGCAAAGTCTATGTGGGGCGTGGAGTAAAATATTTCTCCAAGATTGGAGTAGCAGAATTTCTGCTGGAGGCCTCCGACCTTAACAAGGGTGACCACCTTCTTATCACTGGGCCCACGACAGGTGCCGTGTATGTCACCGCCGATGAGATGCGATATGACTACGAGCCTATCAACCATGCCGAACAGGGACGCTTTGTGTCAATAGCTGTGCCAGAGAAAGTAAGGCCTTCCGACAAGCTTTTCAAATTGGTTAGTTCAAATAAATTAGAAAAAGATGAGGATAGGATTTGACGCTAAGCGCATCGTGGCTAACAGGACAGGGTTGGGTGCATACGGGCGCACTCTGGTCAATGACCTTGTTGCTGCAACGACAGGTGGTTGTGAGCTGAGGCTGTATGCTCCTAATGGAGGAAAAGCAGACCTCCGCAAGATGGTCAACACCACTCCCGAAATATCCTTTGTATATCCTCGTTACATAAATGATGCAGAGCATCCGTCACTCATAGCCAAAATAAGAGGCGATTATTGGCGCACTCACGGCATCATAGCCGACCTGAAACGAGATGGCATAGATTTATATCATGGTCTGTCTGGCGAGTTGCCTGTTGGCATCAAAAAAGCAGGCATCAAATCAGTAGTCACCATTCATGACCTCATCTTCCTACGCCATCCCGAATATTATAACTGGATAGACGCCAGAGTATATGCCTGGAAATTTCGCAAGACAATAGCGGAGGCCGACCGTATCATCGCTATCAGCGAATGTACCAAGAGAGATATAATGCACTTTGGCAATGTCAGTGCGGACAAGATAGACCTTATCTATCAGAGTTGCGGTGCGTACTTCAAGCAAGAAGTGTCTGATGAGGAGCGCCGAAATGCAAGAACAAAATATAATCTACCTAACAGATACATCATCAATGTCGGAACCATTGAGGAACGCAAGAACATCCTCTTAGCGGTGAAAGCGCTGCGTTATTTGCCGGAGGAGATTGTTATCGTCATCATTGGGCGTCATACGCCATATACAGCAAGGGTAGAGCAATATGCGAGAGAGCATGATTTGAGCCACAGAGTATTTATCCTTCATGAGGTATCCAATACAGAATTACCGGCATTATACCAAGGCGCGGAGGTTTGCGTATATCCATCTCGCTATGAGGGTTTCGGCATTCCAATTATTGAAGCCATACAAAGCGGACTGCCCGTAGTAGCTTGCACAGGAAGCTGCCTGGAAGAAGCAGGTGGTCCATACAATATATATGTTGATCCGGACGATGTGGAAGGAATGGCAAAAGGCATCAGCGCATCACTCATAGGCAATAAGGACCGCGAAGAGCGTATATGCAAAAGCAGGGATTATATCCGCCGTTTTGAAAACAGCAATGTGGCATCACAGGTAATGAGAGTATATGAAAAACTATTATGAGAACAATTAAGTTAAATCCAAAATACGAGTATCTACGGTCTTTCATTACTCGCATTCCGGATAATATGGACTCTGAAGGAACATATATCTATGGTGGGCGACGTAATCTTATCAAACTCTTTGTCGCGCCCGATGGCACACAACTAAATGTAAAACGCTACAAGAAACCGGCATTCCCCTCCAACATAATATACTCCACAGGCATACGAAAGCCAAAAGGAAGAAGGGCATTCATCTATCCTGCAATACTCTTGGAGAACGGCATCAACACACCTGAGGCGGTGGCATATATAGAAGACCGCCATATGGGATTGCTACAACACTCATGGTTTATCAGCATACAGTGTCCGTACAGCCATAGGATGTATGAGTTGGGCAATGCTACGGAGGAAACATACGCCCCCATCGCAAAGGCATTGGCAGAATTCACTGCCCACATGCACGACTGCGAAGTATTGCATCTCGATTATTCACCTGGGAATATCCTTTGGGAGAAGGTTGATTTAGGCAGTACGAAATGCGGCACACAGAGTGAATACCGCTTCTCTATCGTAGATATCAACCGTATGCATTTCGGCCCTGTCAGTATGAAAGACGGTTGCCGCAATTTTATGCGACTATGGGGACCAAAGCACTTCATTGAATTGCTTGTCGAGGAGTATGCCCTGCTCCGCGGCTTCAGCCCCAAGACTGCTGTTGACATTATTATGGCAGCAAGAAAAGAGTTCTGGGCTCACTATCAAAAGAAGCGCGAGATGGAATTTAAGTTAGAACTATAAAAACAACGATTTTTCGCATTCTATGCAACCATAAACTCCGTAAGCTCTATTAACAATAATATTGTATTCTCAACTACATATTGTCAAATGAAAAAGAGGCTCTGTTATATTTCCAGGAATTACCGTGCTATGGATAAGGCTGGCAATAAGGCTAAAACTGATAATGAAGAGACGCTGAAACAGATGGGGGCCATCAATCTCGGACTCCGCCGAACAGAGTATAATAATAAGGTGGTGACCTTCTTCCTTGACCTCATAGGCGTAGTGAGAAGTTGCTTCGCAATGCATCGCGGCGATGTCATACTGCTCCAATATCCTGTTAAGAAGTATTTCTCTTTCATCTGCCACGTAGCTCACCTGCGCGGCGCAAGGACTGTTGCACTTATTCACGATCTCGGCAGTATGCGCCGCAAGAAACTCACAGTGAAACATGAGTTATCCCGCCTTATGAACTCAGATGCAGTAATCGCATCAAACGAGGTAATGAAGGGATGGCTGCGCGACCATGGTTTTACCAAGCCATTGGGATCACTCGGACTATTTGACTACCGCTCAAAAAGCTGTCGAACAACTGAACCGCCCAGCCACCTTCGCCCTGTGTTGATATATGCAGGAGCACTGAACACCCGCAAGAACACATTCTTGCTGAAAATAGGTGATACAATCTCCAACTACGACCTGCATGTATTCGGAAACAGAGAGGGACTGCCCGGACTTAAAGACTCAGTCCACATGAAGGTTTACGACTTCATGGCAGCAGAGGATTTTATAGACCACGTAGATGGCGATTTCGGCTTGGTATGGGACGGTGACTCACTCGACACCTGCAGTGGCAATTTTGGCGAATACCTACGATGGAACAGTCCTCATAAAGTATCTTTCTGCCTGCGTGCCGGACTGCCTGTGGTAGTTTGGAAACAGGCCGCAGTAGCTCCGATTATAAAAAACAATGGCATCGGACTGTGTATCGATACTCTCAGCGAGTTGAACAGCCTCTTGCCTCAAATAACCCCGGAGCAAATGCAAGCTATGCGCCGAAATGTCAAGATAATCAGTGACAAGCTGAAAGACGGTCAGTTCCTAAAACAGGCGATGAATGCTATAGACCTATCAGGCGCCTAAGTTGTGACTTACGATAGTCTTTCCGTACACGTGGCAACAAATCCAAATAGCTCTTATGAGTGTCCAGTATGAGCCCGCCGTGATTAGTGGGAGCCTGTACGGGTGTCATATAATTCTCGCCATATTGTATGCGCAAAAATTCGTCATAGCCTGCCGGAACAGGCACTTCTGTCTGTTCAAACGGCATCCATACGGTCTTGTCGAAGATGTGCTTTGGAAAGATGAATCGACATCCGTCAATGCCAAGTTGGGCCACATACTCTGCCGCATCCCAAGAACAACGCCTATAAGCATCCTCTATAGGAGAGAACAGAGGATAGAACCCTTCCTTCCGCACTTTCAGCTTCCAATTAATTTTTCTAAAGACAAGGCCAATGCGTCCAGATATGAGAATTGGGTAATCAATTGATTTCAGGCACTTCATTCTATGGTTGGCCCACTTAACGACCTCCATGGCCTGCCGCCTATCGGCAGGCACTCCCTCGAAAGCAAAGATGTCAATGAATATTCCCTGATGAAACGGACGGAAGCTGTCGCTCGGACGTATGGCGGCAGTGCCATCAAAGCGCAACTGGGCATGTGCACGATAATAGTGCTTGTCGGTCTTTGCCGTCTGAAAGAAATAGGGCTTTTGGAAAACCTTAGGAGCCAATTCTTGAAGACGATCGTAGTCGGGCCGTGGCATACAAACATCAATGTCGTCATCCCATGGTATAAATCCGTGATGACGCACCGCGCCAAGCAACGTGCCTCCGTCGCACCAGCATCGCAAGTTATGCTCCGTGCAAACCTCAATGAGCTTGCGGAACATATCCAACTGTATGGCCCACACCTCCTTCATGTTGGAGGAAATACTATACCCTTCTCGCGTTTCAGGGTCAAGGTTTACCCATTTGTTCATAGCATATAGCGGCAATCAACAATAGGCCTGCCGTCAGCCAGCTCCCTGACGTTGGCAAACTCAGGCCATGCAGTAGTGATAACCAAAACCTGAGCATTGCGGAGTAGTTCGTCGTAAGAGTCGGCATAGTCTATCGGCATATTATACACCCTCTGGAACTCAGCATTAGCAACGGGGTCATAGCCACAGATATGTGAATAGCCTTTGTCAAGCAGGGCTCGGATAACCTTGGCACTGGGAGTGTCGCGAACATCATCACTGCCAGGTTTGAACGACAGGCCGAGAATACCAATGGTCTGACTCTTGTCAGGACCTGCGGCACGGATAATTTTCTCTGCCATAAATTCTGGCATGTTGTCATTTGTGGCAATGACATTGTGTAGTATCTGAGCGTCAAATCCTGCTGTGCGGCTTACAGCATATAAGGCATTTGTATCTTTGGGCAGGCAGTAGCCGCCATACCCGCAACCCGGATACACATAGCTGGCCATTGTGGCACCTCCCCAGCGCTTATCCATGTGGAGGATGCGAAAGGCTTCTGCCACGTCAATGCCACCTATGGCATCGGCCACCAAGCTCATTTCGTTGCTATAGCTGATGAGTGTAGCAAGCAGGGTGTTTGACAAATATTTAATGAACTCGCCTGTATTGAGTGAGACACACAGTACTGGTTCCTTAACCGAAGCATACACCTGACGGAGCAGAGAAGCCGAACGGTCATCGCTCACGCCAAGCACTATGCGGTCTGCATTGATGAAATCATCCCAGCAATGCCCCTCACGCAGGAACTCGGGATTGTTAGCCACGCCCAGGTCCTTTCCTACAGTGATGCCTTGAGACTGAAGATAAGGGATTACCTTCTGTGACGTGGTAGAAGGTGGAACAGTGGACTTCACCACCAACACCTGATATTTTGAAGACGCATCTCTTGCCTGGAGCGTCTGGTCAATAGCGCCAAAGAGGTATGTAAGATCCGCCTGTCCATCCTTTCCATAAGGCGTACCGACACAATAGTAAACACTATCGCTGGCAGGTATAGCCATCTTGAGCTGGTCTATACCGATGGGATGGAATCTATCGTTAAGATAGCATTTCAAGGCCTCGTCAAGACCTGGCTCCAAAAAAGGCAACTTGCCGCTTTTTATCGTATTCAGTCGGTCTTCATTAACCTCTACTCCGTAAACGGTGTGACCGTATTTTGCAAAGCCCAGCGAGGTGGTCAGTCCTACAAAGCCAAGCCCGAAAACTGTTATTACCATTTGTATTCTTTTTCGTTACTTTCTTTCAGATACATTAAAAAACGTCCTACACCCTCCTCCACAAAGATGGTGGGGTTGTAGCCAAGTATGCGACGAGCTTTGTTGATATTGGGGCAGCGTCGGAGGGGATTGTTTGTAAGATACTCCTTGTCTTCTGATATGGCATATTTAACCTTGCCGGTATAGCCGAAGATGTCACGCCCGTGCTTCACATAAATTTCAGCCAGTTGGGCGATAGTAATCTCAGGCTTCTCTATACCTATATTAAAATAGTCATACTTGCCGTGTAACAGAATCTTGAAGTATCCGCAAACAGCATCGGCAATATAGCAGAAGGTACGGGTGGGAGTGCCGTTTGACAAAATCTCGATGTCGCGCCCTTCCAAAACAGCTATGGCAAAGTCGGCAGGCACGCGCTTGTCACCCACTCTCATGCCTGGACCGTAATTGTTGAAAGGACGGGCCACTCCGATGGGCATATTGTATTTCTGGGCAAAGAGCATGCACATTGTTTCGCCGAAGCGTTTTGACTCATCATAGCAAGAACGCGGACCTGTGGCGCAGACATTGCCGTTATAGTCCTCCGAGGTGGGCACCTGTGCGGGGTCGGGGTCACCATACAGTTCGCTCGACGAGAAGAAAAGGAAGCCCTTCACTCCCCTGGGGGCATAGAAGTCAAGCAGGGAGCGCAAGCCCCAAATATTGGCGTCGAGCGTCTCTATTGGGTACTTGCGGTAGAACATAGGAGACGCTATTGACGCCATGTGTATAATAAAATCGGCCTGATCGGCACCTTCTATGTCTGCAATCTTGTCCTTGATGATGTCAAACTTGCGGATTTCTACCTTAGGGTTCTGGCTTAAAGCATTTATCCAGCCCGGCATGCCCAGCATGAAGTTGTCCAGGCCTATAATCTTCTTAATACCCAGTTCGTCCGCCTCAGCAGCGAAGAACTGCATCATATAGTAACCTAAAAAGCCTGCACAGCCGGTGATGAGTACGGTAGAATCCTGAAACTTGGAGCGCTCCTCAACAGAAAGTCCGCCGAGTGTGTGCTTGATGTCGTTGATTAAGATGTTCTGCATATTTATTGGTTTTTCTGATAGTCTTTATATGAATGGTTAAGATCGAGAATATGGAAATTGTGCTGCCGCTGGTGGTCACCGTCAGGAATCTTCATATATTCTCCGTACATCTGAGTAAGATAGTAATCATAGTCCTTTACTCCCATGAAGGTCTTGCCTTCAAACTCGTATGGAGCGTACATGCCCTCCACCTCCTTTGGCATGACGCCTTTCAATCCGTCGGTATAGTCGGCCACAAGGGTGCATGTGCCATAGTCATACTTAGTCAGCAAGCGACGAATCTTCTGTTGGAGCTTATCCATCGTTGTAAGCTTTCTGGTGAGCAGAGGTATCCATGAGCTTGGGCCATGACCATGTCTATAAGGGTCGCGGTGAATCCAGTAGAGGGCTTGCCGAAGCAGCCCGTAGCGCCAGAAATGCATACGGCGCACCAGTGGAGCAGAGGGCACTGCATCGAGAGGGAACACATCAACATAGATACCTCCCAGATAACTCAAGTGCACACGTTCAATCAGTGTAGTCGAGGCATCTTGCACTTTCCCAAAAGGCAGCGGGTAGGCTGGGTCATTCTCAGCGCACACAAACTCGTATGGCTCAGGCAGCCATTCGCGGCTGTGGGCGATAAACATCTCATAGTCGGGCCGTGGCATCAGGATATCCATGTCATCGTCCCAAGGAATAAACCCTTTGTGGCGCACCGCTCCGATAAGACTGCCGGCAAAGATGCCATAAGTAAGATTATGCTTGCGGCATGTCTCATCTATGGCTTCAAGCACTTGAAGCATACGCATCTGCAACGGTCGTATATCGTAGGTGGCCATTATGATTTAGAGGGAATATATTTTGATGTTTACGATTGGGCTATCTGTAAAGCAGTGAACCTCGTTCTCACGCCCAGGGAGCATTTCCCTCGTCCCACATTTTGTTGAGCATATCGCGGTCGCGCACAGTGTCCATACACTGCCAGAATCCTTCATGCCTGTAGGTCTTGAGCTGTCCCTCTGCCGCCAATCGCTCCAAGGGCTCAGCTTCAAAGGTAGTGAGGTCGTTTTCGATATAGTCAAACACCTTGGGACTAAGCACAAAGAAACCGCCGTTAATCCATCCTTGATTTACTTGGGGCTTCTCCTTGAACGAGCGGACAAAGTCATCCTCATCAACCTGCAGCTCACCAAAGCGGGCTGTAGGATGAACTGCAGTCACCATAGCCAGCTTGCCGGCTTCTTTGTAACGCTGCACCAACTTACTGATATCCACATTGCTCACTGCATCGCCATATGTAAGCATAAAGTCCTCATTGCCGATGGTGTCCTTCAGTCGCAGCACTCTGCCGCCCGTCATTGAGCCCGCTCCGGTATCCACCAGAGTCACGCGCCAGTCGCGGGTATGCTCGTTGATATAACTTACGGCACCATTACTCAAATCTATGGTGAAATCGTTGTTCTGAGCGTAATACTGCAAGAAATAGTTCTTGATTACTTCACCCTTGTACCCCAGAGCCACCACAAAGTCTTTGTACCCAAACCGGGCGTAATGATTCATGATGTGCCATATAATAGGCTTGCCGCCTATCTCCACCATAGGCTTAGGGATAAGTTTTGTATATTCCGACAGGCGAGTGCCAAAACCACCTGCCAATATGATTGTCTTCATAACGTATTGATTAGGTTGCAAATAATATCCTGTTCTTCGTTGCTCAATTCCGGATGCATAGGCAAGGAGATAATCTGGGAATACACCTTGTCTGTTACAGGCAGATTGACATCCTCCTTGAAAAATGTCAGATGATGGTTGGGAGCATATTGTATGCCGTACTGTATGTCGTGCTCCTTCAGCAGTTGCTCCAGCTTCTCGCGCTTTCCGTTAAGAATCTGCAGGGCAAATATGTGGGGAGTGATTTCGTTGACATAGTCCATCGGTGTCAGGAGCACATGTGGTGTATCCTTCAGTAGCTCTGTGTAGCGTTGTGCAAGGACTCGCCGACGTGGCGCGAACTCCGTCTCAAACCGTTGCAGCTGCACCAGTCCGATAGCAGCAAAGATATTGCTCATGTGGTAACGGTAACCTTGGGCCACCACGTCGGCATGCCAGCTGCGTTTGCCGGCATAGCGTTTCTCGGAGTCCTTCTGAACACCCAGCAGACGGGCGTCGCTCACTTTCTGGATTACATCCTCATCAGCCGTAAACACTGCTCCGCCTTCGCCCGTAGTGATATTCTTGATACCATCAAACGAGAAGCACACCACATCGCCATAGGAGCCTATCTTCCTGCCCTTGCATGTGCAGCCGAACGCATGCGCAGCATCCTCCACAAGACGCAGCTTGTGCTTGCGGGCAAACTCTTGATATTCGTCTGCCATACAGCAGTTGCTGGCATAATATACCGGCATCATGGCCGTAGTGCGAGGCGTGATGCGCCGCTCTGCATCCTGCAGGTCAAGCGTCAGTGTGTCAGGGCGGATATCGCAGCTTACAGGTTTACAGCCGGCAGCCGTAATGGCCTGATAGCTGGCAACGAAGGTAAAAGACGGCACCAGCACCTCGTCGCCGGGCTGTGTGACGGCCTGCAAGGCCAGGTGGAGTGCAGCTGTGCCGCTGTTGACACACAAGGCCCTTCGCCCTCCGCCTATATAGTCCTCCAGGGCATGCTCAAGCTCGCCTACCGTAGCTCCCATGCCCAAGTAGCCTATGTCTTCTATCACGTGGGCCACAGCCTCGGCTTCTTTCTTTCCAACAATGGACTTGGATAGTCTAATCATGCTTTACGTTATTTTGTGCACAAAGTTACATATAAATATTAAGACAGAGCCCGTTTTCAATGAAAAATTAATAAACCTGCCAATACCATATCTATATATGCTTAAAGCTCATAACGGTATTTAAGAACTTTCTCCACTATTGGAGCCATGTCGTAGTATCTGTATTCTGCCAACCGGCCTCCAAAGAGCACGCCGTCCTCACGGGCAGCCATCTCGCGGTATTGCTCTGCCAGGCGGTTGTTGCGCCCGTCATTGATAGGATAGTACGGCTCCATGCCCTCAGCCCACTCCGTAGAGAACTCCTTGGAGATAACCGTGCGAGGATTATCATACACTGCCTGGCCAAAAGCCTCGAAGTGCTTATGCTCGATGATGCGTGTGTAGGGCACCTCTGCCTCAGTGTAATTCACCACGGCGTTGCCTTGATAGTTGGGCGTGTCGAGGGTTTGTTGCTCAAAACTCACAGTACGGTATTCCAGCCGGCCAAGGCAATAGTCAAAATACTCGTCAATCTTGCCGGTAAACACAATGCGTTCAGCCAGCTCCGACCAGTGGGCGCGATTCTGGAAGAAGTCGCAGCCGGTCTTGGTCTCCACCCCCTCCAGCAGTCCGTCAATCAGACGGTTATAGCCGCCGATGGGCACCCCCTGATAGGAGTCGTTGAAGTAATTGTTGTCAAACACAAACCTGAGCGGCAATCTCCTGATGATAAACGCCGGCAGCTCACGGCAGGGGCGTCCCCACTGCTTCTCCGTATAGCCTCTGATAAGCCGCTCGTAAATATCGCGTCCCACCAGCAGCAAGGCCTGCTCCTCCAGATTGCGTGGCTCGCCGACGCCCGCGTGGCGCATAGCCGCCACAGCCTCTTGTCGCTGCTCATCCACCTTGGCCTTCGCCTCGGCAGGAGTAAGCACGCCCCACATCTGATAAAAGGTGTTCATGTTGAACGGCAGATTATAGAGCCGCCCCTTATAGCTGGCCATGGGCGAGTTGGTGTAGCGGTTGAATGGCACGATGGCGTTGACGAAATCCCACACCTCCTTGTCGGAAGTATGGAAGATGTGGGCGCCGTACTTATGCACATTGATGCCATCCACCTCCTCGCAGTACAAATTGCCGCCGAGGTGGCTGCGCCTGTCAATCACCAGGCAGCGCTTGCCGGCCAGCCTTGCACAATGTGCAAACATGCTGCCGTACAGTCCTGCACCAACTATCAGATAGTCATACTCTCGCATAGCATTTGCTTTTCTTAGGCGCGAAGTTAGCATAAAAAGAGTGATTCTCTGACATTATCATAAGAAAAAGTACTTTTTTTGCGTCTCGCCTCTTTTTTATACGCAATTTTACCTCCTTCGTAAAAAAAATATTGTATCTTTGCGGCGAACAAATTATTATTTATATTTATCTATGAAAAAATTTACCCTGATCACCATGCTGACAGCGCTGCTTATGATGCTCGCCAGCACCCAGGCAAATGCCCAGGCTTACATCTGGGGCGACGCCACCTGTGTTTATCCTGACGGCAGCCGCCACTCTATTAAAATCCGTCTTCAGGTTATGAGTTCGGAAGTAAAGTGGGCACGCGTTGCCTCCGTAGAAGGAGAAGAAACCAACTGCGTCACAACTAACCAAAACAAAGACGTTATCGATAAAGTTGGTTCCGAGTTTTATGGGTGTGAGATTATCGTGCCTGAATATCATGGCGACTACAAGGTGAAGGCCGTAGGAGCTTACGCTTTCTATGCTTGCAAGGCCAAGATTACCCTGCCCGAGACAGTTACGGAAATTGAGGATAGAGCTTTCATCGGGTATGCCTACGATGGCTACGACTTCGCCCTGCCTTCCAAGGTGAGGTATATAGGAAAGCAAGCTTTTCGTGGTGCGCAAATAAAGGGCATCTCCCTTCCCTCCAGTCTCCAGAACATTGACAATGCTGCCTTTCAATATTCTAAGCTTGAGGAGTTGGTTCTCCCCAAGAGCACCTTTGTGGTTGGCGACGGCATTACATCAAGTTGCAACAACCTGCAGCGCCTGGAGGTGGAGAGCGGATGCACCAACTACTCCACTCCTGCCGGCAGCAACGTGATTATGGACACCAAGCAGAAGGTTGTC
>OCTW011595505.1_pt1 | contig 20973 bp, 14 predicted proteins | sample 1539671 | NCBI WGS metagenome assembly OCTW01 (sample SAMN02144230, study PRJEB22623) | gut metagenome | biome: sheep rumen | host: Ovis aries | place: New Zealand
CCCGCCACGGCCACAAGATCCGTGTCATCGGCTCCAAGGCTTCCATCGAGTGGGATGACGAGCGTCCCAACCAGATGACCTATGAGATCGACGGCGAGCCCGTCCGCATCCTGGAGCGCGGCGCAGGCTACCTCTATCCCGAAGCGCGCGTCGAGGACCGCATCGGCGGCGGCCACGCAGAGGGCCTGTTCGAGGCATGGAGCAACCTTTACAGAAGGTTCGCGATCGCCATGTCCGGCGCGGACACCAGCGAGTACGGTGATTTCTGGTATCCCGATGTCGAGGCCGGCGCCAACGGCATCAAGTGGCTCGAGAAGTGCGTCGAGTCCGCCGACAAGGGCAGCATCTGGGTCAAGTGGTGATCAGTCGGACAGCAAATGCAAATGAATGCGGGGCTTGCGATAAGCCCCGCGCGATATAGAACTTCAATATAGAACTGAAATAAAGAACTGCGATATAAAACTGCGATACAGAACCGCGGTATAGAACCGATTTAGAAATCAGGAGGTATCTGACATGCCTATGCAGATCTGCGGAGCTCCGGCGAGCTGGGGCGTTGACAATCCCGAGAATCCCTATCTTCCCAAGTGGACCAAGGTCCTGTCCGAGGCGCACCAGGCCGGCTACACAGCCATCGAGCTGGGCCCCTACGGTTACATGCCCATCGACCCCGTGGTCGTCGCCGAGGAGCTGGAGAAGAACCAGCTGGCGATCGTCGCCGGCACCATCTTCCACGATCTGGTCGATCCCGCCAATCAGCCCTCCGTCCTGGAGGCAGTGGACAACATCTGCAAGCTGATCACCGATGACAGGCTGCCCAAGCTGCCCGTCATGGAAGGCCAGAAGTTCCCGACCCCCTACATGACCGTCATGGACTGGGGCCACGACGAGCGCGATTTCAACGCCGGTCACTATGATCGCGCTCCCCGCATGAACGCGGACGAGTGGAAGCAGTTCATGAGCCATGTCCGTGCCGTCTGCGAGCGCGCCAACAGCTGGGGCGTCCGTCCCGTGATCCACCCCCACTCCGGCACCTACATCGAGTTCTCCGATGAGATCGCCCGCTATGTGGAGGATATGCCCTACGAGGTCGCAGGCCTCTGCCTGGACACCGGCCACCTCTACTACTGCGGCATGGATCCCGTGGAATATCTGAAGAAGTACGCGGATGTCCTGGACTATGTCCACTTCAAGGATGTCGACCAGAAGGTCTACGAGTCCGTCATGGGCAAGCACATCCGCTTCTTCGACGGCTGCGGTGAAGGGACCATGTGCCCCGTCGGCACCGGTGCCCTGGACTATCCCGGCATCAAGACCGCCCTCGAGGAGATCGGCTACAGCGGCTACATCACCATCGAGCAGGAGCGTGATCCCCGCAACCAGGAGACCTCCCTGCGCGACATCAAGGCCAGCGTCGACTATCTCAAGAGCGTCGGCTACCAGATCTGACGAAATCTGTCAGGCGGACCCGCCCGGGTTCTGATATTTGAAGACTGATCAAATGAAAAACTGTGAGGAAAGGTGTACTGAGTGCACTTCCTCACAGTTTTTTTGCTTCTCTTTGCGAGTCCTTTTTACGTCTGCATGCGAATGTGATAAAATCTGCATGTTGCAGGCAGGAAACGGCAGAAAGGACTTCCAGACCTATGGAAAAAAAACTGAACTTTGCAAGTGACTATATGAAAGGGGCCCACCCCGCGATCCTGGAGCGGCTCGCGCAGACCAACATGATGGAGACGCCCGGTTACGGGCATGATCCCTTTTCGGAATCCGCGAGGCGGAAGATCCGGGAAGCCTGCGGGTGTCCGCAGGCGCAGGTGGAATTCCTGGTCGGCGGGACGCAGACCAACGCGACGGTGATCGATGCGCTGCTGCGGTCCTGGCAGGGAGTGGTCGCCGCGCAGACGGGCCATATCGCGACCCACGAGGCCGGCGCGATCGAGGCCGGCGGGCACAAGGTCCTGGCCCTGCCCCACACCGACGGAAAACTCGATCCGGCTGTTGTGCGGGCGTACCTGGCCGACTTTCACGCGGACGGAAACCGGGACCACATGGTGGCGCCGGGCATGGTCTATATCTCTCATCCGACCGAGTACGGGACCCTGTATTCAAAAAAAGACCTGCAGGACCTGCGGGCGGTCTGCGATGAATACGGGATCCCGCTCTATCTGGACGGCGCCCGCCTGGGCTATGCCCTGGCCTGCCCGGAAAACGACCTGACCCTCTGTGACCTGGCGGACCTCTGCGACGTCTTTTATATAGGCGGGACCAAGTGCGGGGCCCTGTTCGGGGAGGCCGTGGTCGTCCCGGACCCGGACCGGATCCAGGCCTTTTTTACCATCATCAAGCAGCACGGCGCGTTGCTGGCCAAGGGGAGGATCCTGGGGATCCAGTTCGATGTTCTTTTTACGGACGGACTCTATGAGAGGATCGGCCTTCCGGCCATGACAGCAGCGGCGCAGATCCGGGCGGCGCTGGAGAAAAAAGGCTATCAGCAGTGCTTCGGCTCACCGACCAACCAGATCTTCTGCATCATGGAAAACCGGCGGCTGGAGGCCTTCGGGGAATCGGTGGAATACAGCTTCTGGGAGAAGTATGACGACAGCCACACGGTCATCCGGCTCGCGACCGACTGGGGGACGACAGACCAGGAGACGCAGGCCCTGATCGGGCTTCTGTGATCTGGTGGCGGAGCGAAACCGTGCTCTGGCAGTAAAGGAAACAAACTATGAGAAAGAAAATGATGGCGATATTGATGAGTCTGGTGCTGATCTTCATGATCGCAGGCTGCGGCGGATCAAACGGCGCGGGGAGCCCGGGAGGAGCCGGCGGGGCAGCTGATCAGGTGGACGGCGCAGCCGGAACGGATGCTGCCGGAACGGATGCTGCCGTGGGCGGCACAGGCACTGCCGACAGCACAGTTGGCGGAAAGAAGGACGGCTCGGAATCTGCCGCGGACAGTACAGGCGCTGCTGCCACAGAGCCGGATGATGCGTTTGCGGAGGAAGAGGACGCGGGGAGCGGCAGGACCCGTCAGACCGCGGCGGAGGATGCCACCGGCGCAGAGGCTGCGGCGAAACCCGGCCGCGAAGGGAGAAAAACAAAAGCATCCAAAGGCCTTGTTGTGATCGATCCGGGCCACCAGCGCTACGCCAACACGGAGCAGGAGCCGGTGGGGCCGGGTGCCTCCGAAACCAAGATCAAGGTCAGCGGCGGGACGTCCGGTGTGGCGTCCGGCGTCCCGGAATACCAGCTGACGCTTGACATCGGTCTGCTCCTGCGCGATGAGCTGGAGCACAGGGGCTATGAGGTCATCATGGTCCGCGAGACCAATGATATCGATATCAGCAATTCCGAGCGCGCGGCCGTGGCCAACGAGGCCGACGCGGATGTTTTTATCCGGCTCCATGCCAACGGAGGCGGAAGCGGTGACAGAGGCGCCATGACGATCTGCCAGACCCCGGGCAATCCCTACAACGGTGACCTGTACGAGGAGTCCCGCGCCCTGGCGGACTGTGTCCTGGAGGCCTATACCGAAAAGACCGGCATTGCCCCCATGTATGTCTGGGAGACCGATACCATGAGCGGCATCAACTGGTGCCGGGTGCCGGTCACGATCATCGAGATGGGCTACATGACCAACAGCCAGGAGGATCTCCTGATGCAGGATGAAGAGATGCAGGAACTGATGACAGAGGGCATTGCGGACGGTATCGATGACTATATGGACGACCACCCCGCGAAGGAGCGCAAAGATACAGGGCATGCCGGCAGGTCGGGCAGATCTTCGGAGAGAGCGGATGCGGCGGGCACAGGAAGCACAGCTGCGGAGGAGACCGCGGCTGCACTTTCCCCGGAGATGGGCAGGCTGGAGGATGACCTCCGGGATATGATCGGGGAGAAGGACGGAGACTGGTCCCTCTATCTCTGCCGGCTGGACACCGGGGAGGAGATCGGGATCCATGACCGGACGTCCATGATCTCCGCGAGCCTGATCAAGCTCTTTATCGCAGGATGCTATCTGGACCAGGTCGATCAGGGAAACATTTCGGACGACTATCAGAACAGCCTCTACGCCATGCTTTCGGCCAGCGACAACGGGTCCGCCAATACCCTGATCGATGTCCTGGGGATGGACACGATCAATGACTACATGGAGGAGCAAAACTATCCGGACGGTCGGCTGAATCGCAAGATGCTGCAGAAGAACGGCACCGAGAACTACGTGTCCGCGCGGGACTGCGGGCGTCTGCTGCGCAGGGCCTATCAGGGCAGACTTGTCAGCAAAGAGGCGTCGGAGCGGGTCGTGGAAGCCCTGCGGGATCAGATTGGAAGGAACCGGGGCAAGATCCCGGCCGGCGTGCCCGGTGAGGTGGTGACCGCCAACAAGACCGGGGAGCTCATCACCGTCAATGACCGGGGGACCGGCGTCGATGTCCAGAACGACGCGGCCATCATCTTTGACGAGGACCACCCCTACATACTCGTTGTCATGTCCGCCGTTCCCGGCGCCGGTGAGGGCGACCTGCACGCCCAGATCGCGGAGCTGTCCTCCGTCGTCTATGACGCTGTCTGCGGGGAGGCAGAGGACGAAGAGACAGGGGAAGAAGAAACCGTGGATGAAGAGAAAAAGGGAAAACCGTCCGGGGACGTATCTGAATGGTACAAAAAGAACCACAAGAACCGTCCCTGGCGGTTCCTGCATATGAAATGAGAAACAGCCGTCCCGAAAAGGAACGGCTGTTTCTGCGTAAAAAGGCTGCCGGATGTGTACGTCCGGCAGATCGGACAGGGAAAGGAGGTTTTGTCCTGCCCGATCACCAGGGGGGCTTTGGGAAGATCAGACCACCGGAAGGGCCTCGGAAGCAGCGCGGACAAAGGGCGCGTCGACCGCCTTGTCGGAGGCGGAGAGCTCGATGTCGTACTCCTTCTTGTACTGCTCGTAGTAGGTCTCGTAGGCGGAGCTGCGCTCCTCCCGCAGGTTGGTCAGATACTCGTGCATGTCCAGGGTGTCATGGCCCAGGACGATCATGGCGACGGCGATATTGGAGCAGTGGTCGGACACACGCTCGCAGCCGGAGATGATGTCGTTGAAGACCAGACCCTGGTTGATGGTGCAGATCTTTTTCTGCAGGCGGTCAACATGGTTGATCTTCATGGTGTCGCAGAGGTTGTCGATGACCTCCTCCAGGGGCTCGATCTGTTCCGCCAGGGACAGGTCGTTTTTGGTGAAGGCATCGGTCGCGAGGGTCGTGACCCTGTCGACGGCGGAGGCCATGACCTCCAGCTCGTGGCCGGCGTCACCGGAGAAGGAGCCGAACTTGGAGTGCGCCTGCTGGGTACCGATGGCGATGACCAGGGCCTGGTCGGAGATCAGCTCAAAGTCGGAGATGGTGTGCAGATATTTGGAGACGTACTCGTTCTGCTCGAGCGTCATCTCGCGGCCGGTCAGCTTGACCAGGTAGGTGCCGAGCGCGTCCTGGTAGTCGTCGACCACCTGCTCCAGCTTGCGGACTTCTTCGGTGTGGTCGTGGTCCAGATGACGGACCATATCCAGGGCCAGGTCCACGGCCTTCTTGGTCAGGACGGCCATGTCATTCATGGTGAGCCGGCACTGCTCGAGCGCCATGGCGGGGTGCTGCAGGAGCATCTCTTCGAGCTGTACGGTGGGCATCGCGGCATCCTCGGGACGGTCCGGGATCAGAGCCCGCACGATCGCCTCGATGATATCCATGAAAGGAAACAGCAGGACGATCATGAACAGACGCATCACCGTATTGATGGCCGCCAGGTTGAAGGGGTTCATAACGGTCTGGATAAAAGGAAAATGGAAGATCGCGTTGGCGATGTAAAAGAGCGCTGCAGTGACGGCGGTACCGATGGCGGTCGCGATGGGATATACCATGGAGACACGCTTGCCGTTGGTGTTGGCTCCGAGGGCCGTCAGCATGACGGGCGCCGCGGCGCCGACCGAGATACCCAGCAGCAGGGGGAAGGCCTCTTCAAACTGCATGGCGCCTGTCACGGACAGGGCCTGGATGATACCGACCGCCGCGGAGGCGGACTGCAGGAGGGCTGTAAAGAGGGCGCCGACCAGGATGCCCAGCAGAGGGTTGGACATGGAAGTGAGCGCTCCGGTGAACCAGGGCTGGTCGCCCAGACCGCTGACGGCGCCGCTCATGGTGCTCATGCCGAACATCAGGACGACAAAGCCCATCAGGATGTCACCGATGTGCTTGGTAGACTGTTTTTTGCCCACCATGCGGAGCAGGATGCCGATGACGGCGACGATGCCGGTGAGGGTCTTGGTCGAGAGGAGCTGGGCGAGGCCGCCCGCCGCGTCGATGTAGCTCAGACAGATGACCCAGCCGGTAATGCTGGTGCCCAGGATGGCACCCAGGATGACACTGATCCCCTGGGAGACCTTCATCATGCCCGCGCTGACGAAACCGACGATCATGACCGCGGTCGCTGACGAGGACTGGATGACGGCCGTGACGCCCGTGCCCAGCAGGACCCCGCGCAGGGGTGTGCCGGAGAGCTTGTAGAGGATGGGTTCCAGCTTGTCGCCGGAGACCTTCTTGAGGCCGTCGCCCATCAGCGACATACCGAACAGAAACAGGGCGACGCCGCTGAACAAGGCTATGATTTCAGATATTTCCATGTGTTTGCGATTCCTTTCCTGGTTTTGCGGTAACAATGAATGATTAACAGCACCGGGGTCTGCAAAACAGCTGCAGGAAATTCGTGAATGGCAATGTAAGTCATCCTTGTTTTTACTTTAGAAACTGTTACGAAAATAACTGCGCGGTCTGCATGGATTCATTCGTGACAGGTCCTTGGGTACAGGCATCATTTTACGGCGGCTATGTTAAGCCCGTTTCACGCGCAATGTTAAATTCATGTTACACGGACTGTAAACTTTGCCGAGCGCGGCGCAGTGGGGTATAATCGAATGGAGATGCACTGAACACCAAACGCAATGGGCAGAAGCCGAACGGTATCGTACAGAGGCCGGATCGGAGCCCTTTTTGACAAGAACAGAACTGCCTGTCAGGAGAAAAAAATGATCTATATTCTGGAAGATGATGACAGCATCCGCAAGCTGGTGACATACGCGCTGGAGAGCCAGGGGATCGCGACCCAGGGATTTGCCTCCCCCACCCCCTTCCGGGAAGCCATGCAGACGCAGATCCCGAGCCTCCTGCTGCTGGACCTCATGCTGCCGGAGGAGAGCGGCCTGGAGATCCTCAAACAGCTCCGCAGCGATCCCCGCACGGCCCGCCTGCCTGTGATCATTCTCACGGCCAAGGGGGCGGAATACGACCGGGTCGAGGGGCTCGACGCCGGGGCGGACGACTACGTCACCAAGCCCTTTGGTATGATGGAACTGCTGGCCCGCGTCCGGGCCCTTCTGCGCCGCGCCGAGGTCGGGAGCGAGCTGCGCTTCGGCGAGCTCCAGATTTTTCCCGAGCGCTACGAAGTCCTTGTGGGGGGCGAACCTGTTGTCCTCACCAACAAGGAGTTCCGGCTGCTCCTTCTCCTGGCGGAGAACGAGGGCGTCGTCATGACCCGGGAGGTCCTTATGGACCGGATCTGGGACCTGGGGACAGAACCCGAAAACCGGACCCTGGACGTCCACATCCGCAAGGTCCGCGCCAAGCTCGGCGACGCGGGCTCCTATATTGAGACCGTTAGGGGCGTGGGCTACCGCTTCAAGGTATAAGGTCCCGGAGGATCAGAATGACACGAAAAATCTTTCTCCACGCTTTTGCGCTGGGGGCCCTGGTCCTGGCCCTGTGTTCTTTGATCCTGTTCGGGGTCCAGTACTCGCGGGCGCTCGATGAGACCTACGCAGCCCTGCAGGCGGAGGCGTCCTATGCGGCCAGCGGACTCGAGATCGGCGGGATCCGTTACCTGCAGAGTCTCGACAATACAAACAGGGTCACCTGGATCGATGCGGACGGCGAGGTTCTCTACGACAGCGAATACCCGGAGGGCATCGCCAACCAGGCGAAGGACCGGGAGGTCCGGCAGGCACTGGAGACGGGCTCCGGACAGGTCATCCGCCGCTCTACATCCGGCGGCGCGCAGATGATGTACTATGCCTTCCGGTGTGAAGACGGGACTGTCCTGCGGCTCTCCAGACCCCTGAGCGCAGTCCGGTCCGCCTTTCTGGCGGTCAGTCCGGGACTCTGGGTCATCCTCCTGGTCCTGCTGATCTCTGCCGCCACCGCCTTCCGCATCGCGCAGAGCATCGCCGGCCCCGTCAACGAGATGGAGCTGGAGGACCTGCCGAACGCGGCCCCCTACCCGGAGCTCCAGCCCCTGGTGGAGCGCATGCTGGAGCAGCGCGAGATCATCGCCCGTCAGGCCGTGGAGCAGGAGCAGGTCCGCCGGGAGGCGGTGGAGGCCCAGACCCGGGAGCAGGAACGCATGCGGCGGGAATTTTCCGCCAATGTCTCCCACGAGCTCAAGACCCCCCTCACCTCGATCAGCGGCTTTGCTGAGCTCATGAGCGGCGGTCTCTGCGACGAGGCGACCATGATCGAGTTCGCCGGCGACATCTACCGCGAGAGCCAGCGGCTCATCGCCCTGGTCAACGACATCATCCGGATCTCTGAGCTGGATGAGGGAGAGCTGCGGCCCGATTCCGGGGAGGTCGACCTGGCAGAGACTGCCCGGAATGTGATCGACATCCTCAGGCCCGCGGCCGATAAACGGCACATCGAGCTGGAAATCGAGGCGGATATAGAAGAGCCTGCCCGGGCTGTGGAGCCGGCCGGAGCAGTTTCCGCGGAATCTGCGCAGCATGCAGGATCTGCGGCTGCTGTCACCGGCACCGCCCGCCTCATCGAAGAGATGGTCTACAACCTTTGCGACAATGCAGTCAAATACAACCGCGAGGGCGGCCGCGTCCTCGTGCGGATCTGGAAGGAAGGCAGCGGGAAGGCCGATGGCGCGTCCGGTACAGACCCGGATCCGTCCTTCGGAGGCGCCGGATCTTCCGGCGAAGACAAGACCGGCACCGGCACGGATCAGCCAGGTGCGGTCTGTATCTCCGTCGAGGACACCGGTATCGGGATCCCGGAGGAGGAGCAGGAGCGCGTCTTTGAGCGCTTCTACCGCGTCGACAAGAGCCATTCCAGAAAGATGGGCGGCACCGGTCTGGGGCTCTCCATCGTCAAGCATACCGCCCAGCTCCACGGGGCCTCCGTGGATCTGGAGAGTCATCCCGGCGAGGGCACGAAAATCACAGTGCGGTTTCCGAAGAAAGAGGACGCGGCGGCGATCGGTGACGGAGGCCAGGACGAGCAGGATCGTGTGCTGTAACAGGCACCTGTGATCGCATCGGAGAAACCCGTTCCGGGCTTTCTCCTTGCGTGTCTCAGCGCAGGAGCGCTTCGATATGTATGTAAGAGTTTTCGATACCCCTTGCAGAATACCTGCAGGGGGTATATAATTTGCCTTGAAGCATACCCGCAGGGGGTATATAATTTGCCTTGAAGCATACCCGCAGGGGGTATTCGGAACTCTCTGAAGAGAACCTCGGAAAAATGTGGAAAGAATACGAAATATACAGAGAGAAGACGAGCGCAAAATTATAAGATCGAAATCCGGAAGGATCAAAAAACAAGATGGATAAAGAATTGAGAGGACAGATGCAGAGTGCACAGATCCCTGAAAGTAAGGCGGAGGAAGCCGGCGGCTGCTGCTGCCGCACGAAAAGCCGCACGGAGAAGGAGCAGCGGGACCTGATCAACCGGCTCAGCCGGATCGAGGGCCAGATCCGCGGCCTCAAGGGCATGGTCGAGCGGGATGCCTACTGCATCGACATCATCAATCAGGCGGCCGCCGCCAACAGCGCCCTGTCCAGCTTCAGCAAGGAGCTGCTCAGCTGCCACATCCGCACCTGCGTCGAGGAGGATATCCGCGAGGGGCGCGAGGAGAAGGTGGAGGAGCTGGTCAAGACCCTGCAGAAGCTTCTGCGGTAAGGACTTTATTAAGAAGAGGAAGAAGATGGATCAGTATACAGTTACAGGAATGAGCTGCGCGGCCTGCCAGGCGCGCGTGGAGAAGGCGGTCTCGAAGGTGGAGGGCGTGACGAGCTGCAATGTCAGCCTCCTGACCAATACGCTGGCGGTCGAGGGGACGGCTTCGCCGGAGACCATCATGCAGGCGGTGGAGAATGCCGGCTACGGGGCATCCCCCAAGGGAGCCGGTGCGGACAGCGGAGCCGGGTCTTCCGGCGGGAGCCTGTCGGCCAAGCTGGCCGCGGAGGAGGACGCCCTGAAGGACCGGGAGACGCCGGTCCTGAAAAAGAGGCTCCTGACGTCGCTGGGCTTTCTGCTGGTGCTCATGTATTTTTCCATGGGACATATGATGTTCGGATGGCCCCTGCCGGCCTTCTTCCACGGCAATCATGTGGCCATGGGCCTGCTCCAGCTTCTGCTGGCGGCCATTGTCATGGTGATCAACCAGAAGTTCTTTACCAGCGGCTTCAAGAGCCTCTTCCACGGGGCACCCAATATGGACACCCTGATCGCGCTGGGATCCGGGGCGGCCTTCGTCTACAGTACAGCCATGCTGTTTGCCATGACGCGTGCCCAGGCCGACGGGGACAGCGCGGCCGTCATGCAGTACATGATGGAGTTCTATTTTGAGTCGGCGGCCATGATCCTGACCCTGATCACGGTCGGCAAGATGCTGGAGGCCCGGTCCAAGGGCCGGACGACGGACGCCCTCAAGAGCCTGATGAAGCTGGCGCCGAAGACGGCGACGGTGGTCCGGGACGGCCGGGAGCAGGAGGTCGGGATCGACGACGTCCGCAGGGGCGATATCTTCGTGGTCCGGCCCGGCGAGAATATTCCGGTGGACGGCATCGTCCTGGAGGGGAGCAGCGCAGTCAACGAGGCGGCGCTGACGGGTGAGAGTATCCCGGTGGACAAAAATCCGGGGGATGAGGTCTCCTCCGCCACCCTCAACCAGTCGGGCTTTCTGCGCTGTGAGGCGACCAGGGTCGGCGAGGACAGCACCCTGGCCCAGATCATCCGGATGGTGAGCGACGCGGCGGCGACCAAGGCGCCCATCGCCAAACTGGCGGACACGATCTCCGGCGTCTTCGTGCCGGCGGTCATCGGGATCGCCCTGGTGGTGACCTTCTTCTGGCTGGTGCTCATGCACCGCACGGTGGGCTTCGCCCTGGCGAGGGGCATCTCCGTGCTGGTGGTCAGCTGCCCCTGCGCCCTGGGTCTGGCGACACCGGTGGCCATCATGGTCGGCAGCGGGATGGGGGCCAAAAACGGTATTCTCTACAAGACGGCCGAGTCTCTGCAGGAGACCGGCAATGTGCAGATCATCGCCCTGGACAAGACGGGGACTATCACGGAGGGCGCTCCCGTCGTGACGGACCTGCTGCCCGCAGAGGGCGTGACGGAGGAGGAGCTCCTGAACTGGGCGGCGGCCCTGGAATCGCAGAGCGAGCACCCGCTGGCCAAGGCGGTCCTGGCCAAGGCGGAAGTGGCGGGTTCTGCCGGATACCGCGCGCTGGCCGTGCATGATTTCCGGGCCCTGCCCGGGAACGGACTGACAGCCGGGGTCGGCGGCCGGCAGATGGCCGGCGGAAACCTGTCCTTTATCAGCGGGCAGCTGGGGAAGGGAACCGGCGCGGCCGCGCTCAACGGCGCCATCCGTCAGACGGCGGAGCAGCTGGCCGGGGAGGGCAAGACTCCCCTCTTCTTTGCCCGTGACGGGCAGTATCTGGGGACTATCGCGGTCGCGGATACCATGAAGGAGGACAGCGCGCAGGCCATCCGGGAGCTGCGCGGCATGGGCATCCATGTGGTCATGCTGACCGGCGATAATCGGCGCACGGCCGAGGCCATCGGCCGCCAGGCCGGCGTCAACGAGGTCGTGGCGGGCGTCCTGCCCGCGGGCAAGGAGGAGGTCATCCGCCTGCTCCAGGAGAAGGGCCGGACCGCCATGGTCGGCGACGGCATCAACGACGCACCGGCTTTGACCCGCGCGGACATCGGCATCGCGATCGGGGCCGGCACGGACGTCGCGATCGACGCGGCGGACGTCGTCCTGATGAAGAGCCGGCTGACCGATGTGAGCGCGGCCGTCCGTCTGAGCCGGCAGACCTACCGGACCATCCTGTGGGGCCTGTTCTGGGCCCTCATCTACAACTCGATCCTGATCCCGGTGGCTGCGGGCCTCCTGGTCCCGCTGGGCATCACCATGGATCCCATGTTCGGCGCGCTCGCCATGAGCCTGTCGAGCTTCTGTGTAGTCACCAACGCGCTGCGGCTCAACCTGATGGATGTGCATGACACAAAGGGAGATGGCAGACGCTGGAAAAATAACGATAAACACCCGGTCCGCACCGATGCGGACGGGAAGCTCCTGGGCGAGTACACCCGCCGGAAGGAGCAGGAGGAACTTGCAAGGGCTGCGAAGGCAGCAGGCGTGAAAGGAGAAAATGAAATGACCAAGACCATGGAGATCAAGGGAATGATGTGCCCCCACTGCGAGGCGACTGTCAAGAAGGCACTCGAGGCCGTCGAGGGCGTGACCGCGGCAGAGGTCAGCCACGAGAAGGGCACCGCCGTCGTATCGATGGATGCGGAGGTCGCGAACGACGTCCTCAAGGCAGCCGTCGAGGCCAAGGACTACGAGGTCGTGAGCGTGGCCTGACCAGGGACCTTCAGGAGACTGCGGCACAGCGCTGAAATAAACGAAGGCACTGCCCCGGGAGACAGGAGAAAACTGTCTTCCGGGCGCAGTGCTTTTTCATTTACGGTTTATGCACAGCCATGTTATAATTGATTTTACTGAATCATATTTCAATGAAACATACTTCACTGAAACATGATTCAGTAAATACGGGTGACAGGCGCTTATCAACTGAATGGAGTAAGGTTGCAGCGATAGACCACAATGTTGCGGAAGGGGGAACTGGATGAAGAGGTTTATAGGGAGAAAAGAAGAACTTCGTTCTCTGGAGAGACTGTATCAAAAGTCGGGATTTCAAATGCTGGTCTTATATGGTAGAAGGCGGATTGGCAAGACGACGCTTTTAAATCGGTTCATGGAAGGAAAGCAGGGCGTTTTCTACACGGCTGTCCGCACCAGTGCACGCAGGAACATGGAAATGTTCGGGAAGCGTCTCGTAGAAAGTCTGGCGCCGGAGAGCAGAGAAATGTCTTTTGGAAATCTGGAGGCAGAGTTTTCTTTTTTGACCAGAAAGAGTGCGCAGGAAAGGATCATAGTTGTAATTGACGAATTTCCCTACTGGGCGGAGATGGATGGATCCCTGACTTCAGTCCTGCAGAAATACATAGATACAGAGTGGATGCAGGGCCAGATGATGCTGATCCTGAGCGGATCCTCCCTGAGCTTTATGGAAAACCATGTGCTGGGGGAAAAAAGTCCGCTTTTCGGGCGCCGTACTGCGCAGATTCTCCTGGGACCCTTTTCTTACCGGGAAGCAGGGGAATTTGTTCCTGCGTATGGTCCTGAAGACAAGGCTGTCTGCTACGGCGTTACAGGGGGTATCGCCAAATATCTGTCGTTGCTGGATGACTGTAAGAGTCTGGATGAGAATCTGGTGAACCTGTTTTTTTCCAGAGACGGGTATTTGTTTGAAGAGCCCTCCAACCTTCTCGCGCAGGAATTCAGGAGTGTCTCTTCCTATGGAGCGATCATTGAAGCAGTGGCGGGAGGGGCAGGAAAAGTCAATGAGATTGCTGATCGTGTTCATATAGACGGCTCGTCGGTTTCTCATGCGCTGTCCAATCTGCAGTCTGTTGGAGTCGTTCAGAAGAGATTTTCTATTACGGAAGAAACGAATAAAAAGAAAATCCGCTACACGCTGGGAGACGGGATGTTCCGCTTCTGGTACAGATATGTTCCTGAGGGGGTCGATATGATTCAGGCGGGGCTCGGAGAAAAGTACTATCGGGCGGCTGTTCTCCCGTACCTGTCTGAATATATGGGAGGCATCTTTGAAGAGATGGCAAGGTCATATACACTTACGGCAGGTATCGAGGACCAGCTGGGCTTTGTTCCTCTGAATGTCGGGCAGTGGTGGGGGACAAACCCGGCGACCAGAACAACGACGGATATCGATCTTGTTGCACTTAACAAATATGATCGGAAAGCAGCAATTGGAGAATGTAAATATAAAAATGAGATCCTCGATAAGAAAATACTGGATGAGTTAAAGGAAAGAAATCAGCTGTTGGATCACCGCTATGAGATCGTGAGGTATCTGCTTTTTTCAAAAAGTGGATTCAGCAACTGGCTGGAGGAAAATGCGGAAAAAGAAAACACGATTCTGATCAGTCTTGATCAGATGTATCAGTGACCTCATGACGGTCATGTGAGATTTCATGAAAGGATTCATGGAAGGGGGTAATCTTCATGATGAAAAAGAGAGGAAAAAAAGGACTTATGCGGATTGTGAGCCTGTGTACTGCGGGACTGGTCCTGCTGACGGCCTGCGGCGGCAGCGGGGGAAACGGCCGGGACGGTCAGGACGCGCAGGGCAGCGCGATGACGTCTGCCGAGGCTGTGGCTGAGGCTTCTGCGTCGGCCGGCGCCTCTGATGATGCTGCAGGTACGGACCCTGCAGTCCCGGCGGAGGCTTCTGATGCCGGGACCGCTGATGCAGCCGATGCGGTCGGCAATGCCGATGCGCCTGCCGGCACAGGCGATACTGCCGCGGCTGCGGGTTCTGCTGTTTCTGCGGTGCCCGGCGCGGAGGATACTGAGGCTGCTGTCGATGAGGCGGCCCTGGCAGCTGAGGCGGACCGCATCCTCGGCGGGATGTCCATGGACGAAAAGATCTCCCAGATGATCATTCCCGCGATCCGGACCTGGGATGAGCAGGACGTGACGGACCTGGGCCAGGTCCCCGCTCTGGCAGAGGCCCTGCGCAGGCACCAGTACGGCGGCATCATCCTGTTCAGCGGCAATGTCATCGGCAACGGACAGACGGCGAAGCTGATCGCCGACCTGCAGGCCAACAACGCGCAGATCGAAGGCGTCTCGACCAGCATTCCCTATTTTATGCCGGTGGATGAGGAGGGCGGCATCGTCGTCCGTCTGGGCACCGGTACCCGCATGACCGGCAATATGGCCATCGGCGCGACCGGGGACAGGGCCAAGGACAATGCGCTGGCCACGGGGATCGTTCTGGGCGAGGAGATGGCCGCCCTGGGCTTCAACGTGGACTTTGCGCCGGACGTCGACGTGAACAACAACCCCGCCAACCCCGTGATCGGGACCCGGTCCTTCTCGGATGACCCGCAGCTGGTGGCGGAGCTGGGCGAGGCCTTTGCCCGGGGCCTGGCGCAGAACCATATCATCGCGACCTACAAGCACTTCCCCGGCCACGGCGACACCAGTGTCGACAGCCATATCGGGACCCCCTCCGTGGACAAGACCTATGAGGAGCTCAGGGAGACCGAGCTGGTCCCCTTCGAGTCCGCGATCAAAAACGGCGCGGATATGATCATGACGGCCCACATCACCTATCCTGCGATCGATGAGGAGCAGACCTATGGCGATGGCGTGACGAAGGGCTTTTACCCCGCGACCATGTCCCGAAAGATGATCACGGAGATCCTCCGGGGCGACATGGGTTATGACGGTGTCGTCGTGACGGATGCCATGGAGATGGGGGCGATCGATGCGGCCGGCCTGGTGCCCGGTGAGCAGGGGTCCCTGGAGTATCATGTCAATGTCGCGGAAAAGGTCATCAATGCGGGCGTGGACATCCTGCTCATCCCGATGGATCTCAACAGTGCGGCCAGGGCGGATTTCTATGACCAGTACGTCGCGGCCCTGGCAGAGATGACAGCGGACGGAAGGATTTCAGAGACCCGGATTGATGAGAGTGTGCGCCGCATTCTGCGCCTGAAACTCAAGTACGGGATCCTGGAAGCCGGCGCAGAACCGGCACAGAATGACCCTGTGCAGGATTCGTCAGCCCTCACCATTGAATCGGTCGGCTCCGACGCTCACCATCTCAAGGAGATGGAGATCGCCCGCCAGGCGGTCACGGTCGTCAGAAATGAGGGGCAGACCCTTCCCGCTGTCACGTCCGGAAAGAAGATCGTGCTTCTGGGCAGGCAGGTTGACGACATCCCGGCGCTGAACTATTATGTGCAGCTTCTGCGGGAGGAAGGCGCGCTGGCGGCGGACGCGCAGATCACGATAGAGACCTATCTGGACACATCCGGTGAGGAGACGGTCCTGCGCTACACCGATGAGATGCGGCAGGCCATACAGGACGCGGACTTGGTGGTCGGCATGACCAGGACCGACATCCTCGATGCCCTGGCGGCGGGCGCACCCCAGTATGAGGGCATTCACAGGGCCATTGAGGACACCCACGCGGGCGGCGGCAGTTTCGTCCTTTTGAGCGAAAACCTGCCCTATGACGCGGCCCGTTTCCAGGACGCGGACGCCATCGTCCTCGCCTACATGGGGAGCGGCCTCATGGATCCGACAGAGGGCGGCACCGCCGGCAGGCAGCTGGCCGGAAACGCCAATGTCCCGGCGGCCCTGGAGACCATTTTCGGCTTCAATGAGCCCGCCGGCAGACTGCCGGTCAATGTTCCCGTGATCGAGAGCCGGGAGGACGGCACACTGTCCTACGGCAGTGACATCCTGTATGAGCGGGGATTCGGCCTCTCCTTTGAATGAGCGGAGCTCCTGGGCCGGCAGCGGCAGGGCCGATTTGACTGTAAAAATACGGCAACTGTTCAGCGCCCCATAGAAATATGTTATAATCATCGAAGACACGCCGGATGTGTTCTGAAACCGGAGTGAAAATATTTTTATCGACAAGATTTTTTCACTCTTTCAACATGAATATGACGCAGGCCGGGTGTATACTCCAAAGAGTCAGGCAGGGAATCCGCTGAAGAGCTCAGGAATTCAGGAAGGCAGGGATTCAGGAACTGGGTAACTGAGGCATTGAGCAGATTAAGATACAGCAGGATTCCGGGACACTGGAAAGAGAAGTTGTTTTCTCGAATTCTTTTTTGGGTGCCGCTGTGCAGGGCGGTGCGGAAAGGAGAACTATGAAAAAAAAGTTCGTGGCATTGATGCTGGTGGCGGTGATGGCGCTGGCGGCCTTCGGATGCGGCAGTTCATCTGCCAAATCTGCTTCTGACAAGAAGCAGGAGGAGACGGCGGAAGCGGCGCAGAAGAGCGGAGATACAAAGGGCGCAGCGGCCGCAGACGCAAAGGCAGGTGCGGAGACAGCGGCGGAGGCCGCGTCCGCAGAGACTGCGTCGACAGCACTCGCAGCGGCAGACGATGTGGCGGCTGTGGATATTTCGGATCAGCTGGGCGATAAGGACGCGCTGAAAAAGTATGCGGGCCAGAAGGTCGCGATCAAGAATGCCAAGTCCGTGGATACGGAAGATCCGGGCGGAGACCTGCTGCGCTTCCTGTATGACACCGACGGAAACGGCGATCCGGGCGATGACCTGTATTTCTCCATCGAGAAGGACGGGAAGACCTATCTGCTCAAGATTGAATCCGACCTGTGCGATGTTGAATCCGAACCTTATCAGATGGTTGAGACCCTCGAAGAGGACACGATGATTAATCTGGAGGGTACCCTGACCGGGGAGGACAGCCCGTTTATGCAGGTCACCGGCATCACGATTACTGAAGAGTGAAAAAACAGCGAGCAAAAGCCGACAGAACGCCATGCACAAACTGCATTGCAGTTTGTTGCTGAGCGTTCGGGAGGCCTTGGCGAGCGTCAATCATGAGGAAGGAGCCATTTTGCATGCAGGGTGAATGCAAAATGAGCGGAATCCGAATGATTGGAGCATTGCGGGAGCGCCAGGGCGCGAAGCAATGCGTAGGTTTTTTCACTCCGGTGCCTGTGCCGCAGGGCTGGCCGAAGTGTCTGCGATTCCTTGGAGAAAGAAGGGGCCGCAATACAACTGAATAAGAAATAAAGACCCGCCGGGCGTCCAGCAGCATCACAGGACGTTTCCGGCGGGTCTTTGTATGGTTATGCTGACTGCCGCGGAAAGGGCTCTCTTATAAGGCACCGGACGCCATGGCTTTTTTTACATCGGACAGGGTCCCGTAGATGCCGGTGCAGAGTCCGCGGATCTCTTCGTCGGGCTGTACCATGTTGGGAACCATGAGGACGGAACAGCCGGCTCTGTGGCCGGCGCGGATGCCGTTGGGGCTGTCCTCCAGGATGTAACAGTCCTCCGGGGCGCAGCCGAGTCTGTCCAGCACGCGCAGGTAGCCCTCGGGGTGGGGCTTTCCGAGGGTGACCTCGTCGCCGCTGACGCTGACGGGGAAATAGTCCTTCAGGCCGGAGACGCGCAGGTTGCTCTCCACGATGGCGCGGTCACTCCCGCTGGCCAGACCCAGCCGGACGCCCTGTTCGCGCAGCCAGGGCAGGAGTTCATACAGGCCCGGGCGGGGGACCAGCTCATCCCTGACGCGGTCCGCCACGGCCGCGAAGCTGCGGCGGACATATTCCGGGGCGTCAATCCCGGGGAAAAAGCGGGTGATGGTCTGATACAGGTCATCTCCGCTGCGGCCCATCATGGCCAGGCGCAGGGCATCGGGCAGCTCGAGGCCGTAATCCCGGAGCAGGATGTCGTGAAAGGCGCGGTCGTAGATGCACTGGGTGTCGAACATCAGGCCGTCCATATCAAAAATGACACAGGATTTTTTCAAGGGAACCTCCGAATGAAAATGGTCGTTACAGGCAGGCCCTCCGGGGAGGGATGAATTGCATGTGTTGCTGCTCTGACGAGCAGCAAGGTTGGAAAGGGCGTGAAAAGTGAATGTCTGTAATGTATACTATTTTCAGTGGAAAAACAAGCGACTGCCGACAGCATGTACATACGGAGGAGAAATGGCTGATCATACTGTAAATTGTGAAGAGATGGAAAACCTGTCAGGAACAGGATGTGAGGTGCTCTGCATCGGGCAGGCGGTCATCGACTGCATCACGCGCGGGCAGGAGGCGGACAGGCACAGGGAGAATGTCTTCCGCGCCGAGCGGATCGAGCTGCACATCGGCGGGGACGCCGTCAATGAGTCGATCGCGCTCACAGACCTGGGCTGCCGCGCGGCGATCGTCTGCGGCGTCGGCACGGATGCGGCGGGAAATCTCCTGCGCTCGGAGCTGGAGCTGCGCGGGGTGGACACGCGCAATATCACCGTGATGCGGGAACTCACGACGCCGATCGCCCAGCTGGTCGTCCACCAGGACGGCGGGAGGCATTCGATCAACAGCCGGGCGACCATGCTGGAGGGCTATGTGCCTTTTCTGCAGAGGCAGCTGCAGATGCGGGAGGCAATGAAGGGCGTGCGGATCGTCTCCCTGGCCAGCCTCTTCCGGGCGCCGCTGGACCGGGCGGAAGTGATCCGGAGCCTGGTCAGAGCTGCGAAAGAAGCCGGCGCCATTGTCAGCGCGGACACCAAGCTCCCGACCTTCCGGGAGGTAGCTGTGGAGGAACTGGCGGACGTGTGGCCCCTGGTGGACTATATTTTTCCTAACGAGAAGGAGGCCGCCTACTATACCGGTGAGACGGACTGCGCGAAGATGGCGGAGGCCTTCCGCAGGCTGGGTGTGCGCAATGCCATCGTCAAGGCCGGCGAGGACGGCTGCTATGTGAACGGGGAGGAGGGGGTCTTCCACCTGCCCGCCCTGCCGGTCGAGGTCGTGGATTCCACCGGCGCGGGGGACAACTTTGTGGCGGGCTTCCTGTCCGGTGTCCTGGACGGGGAGGACCTGCGCACCTGCGCGGAGCGCGGCCGGGCCCGCGCCTCGGAGTGCATCTCCCGCATGGGCGCCAGCCGGGACTGATGTACCGGCAGAACCGTCCCGGATAGTTCCTCGGGGAACGGCAGGAAAAATGGAAGACTTTGGACTGATATTCTTTTGATAAATGGAGGATGAGCAGATGTATACGATCAAACAGATGGCAGGCATGATCGACCACACGAATCTCAAGGCGTTTGCGACGCACGATGATCTGGCGAAGCTGTGCGCGGAGGCCAGGGAGTACGGATTTGCCTCGGTGGCGGTTAATTCATCGACGGTGGCTTTCTGCCGGGAGCAGCTGGAGGGCAGTGATGTGATGGTCGACTCGACGGTGGGGTTCCCGCTGGGACAGATGACGATCGCGGGGAAGGCGGCGGAGGCGGAGGACGCCATCCGCAACGGCTGCGGTGAGTTCGACTATGTCATCAATGTCGGCCATGCCAGGATGCACGACTGGGGATATCTGGAAGAGGAGATGAGGTGCCTGACCGACATCGCCCACAGGGCAGGGGTCCTGATCAAGGTGATCTTTGAGAACTGCTACCTGGACAAGGAGGAGATTGCGGAACTGTCCCGGATCGCCTCCCGCGTGAAGCCGGACTATATCAAGACCAGCACTGGTTTCGGCACCGGGGGCGCGACGGTGGAGGATGTCCGGATCATGAAGGAAAACTGCGGGCCCGATGTGAAGATCAAGGCGGCCGGCGGCATCCGGACTCTGAAGGAGGCGGAGGCCATGCTGGAAGCCGGCGCGTCCAGGATCGGCAGCTCGGCAGGGATCGCCATCATCGAGGAGATGAAGGAAATCGTGTGAAAAATGCGCGGTATCATTTCCGCACACTTCCCGGCGCGGGCAGTTGAAGCCGAATCTCTTTTACTACACCTCTCCGGAAGGATCTCACTTCCCGGTGCGGTCTGCTGGTGAGTCTGGTGTGGCTGGTGCAGTTGGAGCGGTTGCAGTAGAAAGACCTTTCTGATAGAATCATAAAACAGAAAAACAGAGATGACAGTGCGGAAAAAAGTATTGATAATTGTATTTTCAAGCATGGAGAAGTGTACCGCATGAATTTCAGACGTCTGTTCCAATTGTGTCATTTTATACTGGGGCTGCTGCTGGCAGTCCTGGTTTTTTGTTGCTTTTTTTTCCG
>OCTW011461249.1_pt1 | contig 20953 bp, 10 predicted proteins | sample 1539671 | NCBI WGS metagenome assembly OCTW01 (sample SAMN02144230, study PRJEB22623) | gut metagenome | biome: sheep rumen | host: Ovis aries | place: New Zealand
TTAAACTTAATTAGTATTAGTGTATTTTAATCACTTATAATTTAATTATTATAAATGATTTTTTAAGAATTATTAAATACACTAACAAGGTGACATGATGAAAAATAAGATCTTTTCATTATGTGTAATAATCTTTATTCTATTACTTTGTGCAACCGTTTCAGCAGATAACGGTGTGGACAGTAATACAACAGTCGAAAACATAACAAATATAACTACTACAACAACATCCACTAGTGATATGGGAATCATAGAAAACCAAATTATTAGTGAAACTGCTGATGTTGTTAGTTCTAACAAAGTATCAAAAAATAATAATCAAATTTCAATAAATTCAAATAATTCAACATCACTCATTGAAACTGTACAAAGTATAACTGAAAATGAAGATAACTCAAAAGTTATAGAAATAAATTCTAGTGATATACTTAAAAAATCTACAATTGTTAATTCACTAAAATTAACAGCCGATAATGTATACAGTATATCTGGAGTAGTTTCTTGTGTTTATAATGAAACATCACAAACTTATGTTGGAGGAGAAGAAGATGGTCTTCCAGTAGAAGGAGCTGATGTAACATTATATAATTCTAAAGGAGATTTAGTAGCATCAACTATTAGTTCTGATTTAGGTTTATACGATTTCGCAGATTTAAATCCAGATACTTATACTGTAAATTTTGCATATCGTACATATGCTAATGGGTCTGAAATAGTAACAATTAGAGATAGTAGTCGAGAATTAGATTACGTATTTATTCCAGATATTGCTATATTAACATCAGTTAATACAGATGGTAGTGACAGAATAAATAACATATTGGCTCTTAGATCAATTAGTGACAGGGTATATTATATTGAAACTGTAAAAACTGGAGATAATTATGATGATAGTAAAACATGGATGTTATCCTATGCTAATTTTATATTAGTTGATATGTATTCACCAACATCTTTTGCTATCGATGCCAATTATATCGCTTCAACACCAGCATCTCAAAGGGATATGATTGCATATACCTTTGGTATATATGCTGATGCTGTGACTCAATCAGTTAATTGGGGATTTATTGGAGATTCTCCTCATTCAATAGAAAATACTTACATTGGTTCATATTGGCAGGCTAAAAATGCTGATAATGAAACTTTGAAAATTAACATGAAGAATTTCTTTAATTATATTCTATATTTATTAGATGAAAGTGATTATAATCCATTATTACATGGTGAAACACCACTTTTACCAAATGCTACATGGGGATTTTATTATCCTGGTTTGAAATCACTTGTAAAAACTCCTGAAGCATCAATAATTAATATGTGGATTCAAAATGATCCTGGTTATAACGGTGATGGTTCTGGAAGTTTAAATTGGATGACAAATGAACTTGCAGCATATAATGAGGAAGTTAATAATCCAAATAGAATATTTAAAGAATTTGAAGAATGGTACGATAAAAATGTAAATATTAGTGGTTCTTTTGTACCGATAATAAGCTACTATCAAGGTGGCGAATTAATAGATGCTATGATAAAAGAATTTGAAAGTAAAGGTAGAGCAACATTTAACTTTTATCAGGAAGGTACTACTCCTTCATTAACTGATTTACTCAAAAATCTAACATGTGGAGAAAGTGCACTTAAAAGAGGTATTTCTGCTATAAGTTCATTAATATCATGGTCTACTGATTATGCTAATATGGGTACAAATAAAACCATTGAATCCTATAAAGACATAAATGTAACATTAATACGTGCTGTTGATAAAATAGATCAGACTGAATATGAAAGTGAATTCGGTCCACAAGTTTCATGGACACGTGAAGTGACAATACCTGGACTTGAAGGAGTATTAGGTGGTGTTCCAGTATCTTATATTAATTCTGATGGAATAGAAATCATAATTGAATCAGGTGTAGAAAAAGCTGTTCAGCTTACTGAAGCTTATGCACTATTAAAAGATTTGAATAACTCTGATAAAAAGATATCTATATTAGTATACAGTTATCCACCAGGTAAAGCTGATATTGGTGCATCTTATTTAGATGTATTTGAAAGTGTACGTGATTTACTTGAACATATGTATGATGCTGGATATGATATTGGTATGACAAAAGAAGAAATTCCATCAACTGATGAATTATTCACAATCATATCTGAATTAAGTAACAAAGGTACATGGGCATCAGGTTTAATGTTTAGTTATGTGAAAGATTATTATGTTGATTTAATAAGTAATAATCAATTAATTAGTGAAGAACAATATACACAATGGTTTAATGAGTTACCAGCAAGTCTTCAAGAGCAAATAACAAAATCTTGGAATACTGGTTTAGGTAATGGGTCTATGATCTTTACTGACATTGATGATTCTACAGTTGTCATTGGAAAACAGTATATGCAATGGTTCTATAAATTAATAGGACAAAATGATATAACAACATTAACAAACTTAATCAATAATAATTCAATAATTCTTAATAAAGAATTTTCAATTTGGTTAAATAAAACAATTGAATGGTTTAATCAACAACCAATTGAACCTGAAAGATTATTTGAAAATTCTACTAATATTACGGATAGTCAATACAGAACTTGGTATGAACAAGTTATCAATTGGTATAATCAAAGACCAGAAAGTCCTGAAGAATTATCAAATTGGCAATCTTTGAATCAAACATGCAAAGAAGTAGCACTCACTTGGTACTCTAAATTATCAAATCCTCTTGATGAATTAATTATGAAGTGGGAACTATATCAAAATAGTTCTATGAAATATAATGCTTCATCAATTATCATTCCAGGAATATTCTATGGAAATGTATTTATTAGTATACAACCATCCAGAGGTTGGGAAGAAGTAACCAATTACCACGACACATCACTGGCACCATCACCCCAATATGTATCTTTCTACAGATACATGAGTAGGATTTGGGGCACAAATGCTGTTGTTCATATGGGTACTCACGGAACTTTAGAATGGTTACCTGGAGATACTTTAGGTATGAAAGATGATGATTGGACTTATCAATTAATTGAAACACCAATTATTTATCCATATATTGTTTCAAACCCTGGTGAAGGTATGACTGCTAAAGATAGATCTTTAGCTCAAGTTATAACCCATATGACACCAGTAACTGTAGCATCAAAATTATATGGAGATTATGTTCAATTAAATGATTATATCAGTAGATATTATAATGCTGTGAACAATAACATAACAGCTTTAAAAGAATCATACAAAGAGTATTTATTTAATTTAACCGAAAGTTTAGGATTAGAAGTATTTGATGAAGAAACATTAACTCAAATAGCCTTTGATGAATGGTTAGATGAAATCAAAAATGATATAAAATTAATCGACAGTTATTATGATATAACATTATTGAATGATTCTAATTATATGAATCTAAAAAATATGCTATTAAACTATGTTAATACTGACAATCAAATGGCTAAAGAACTATATAAACAACAGATACTTAATTTAACTTATTTATTAGGATTTAGTTCATTTAATGAAAATATTACATTAAATGAATTATCTAACTTTGATGATAATTATAAGTCATTAAAAGAAATAATAAGTAATTACAAATCAACAACAAACAGTACATTAAAAAGTGAATACGAAAAGTCAATGTTAGACAAATTTAATTCATTAAGTTTAATTTTAAATAAAGAAAGAGCATCAAAAGTATTCTTAAAATATAATAATGAATATATTGATTTAAAAGAAACAATTGATGGTTATTCTAAATCTTTAGACACAACAGAAGAAAATACTACATCAAATAATAATACTAATCCAAATGAACTTGATTTAGAGGCAATACTTAATCCTATTTCAACAGAAAATAACACTATTTCAACTGAAGATTATAAAAACAAAATTATTCAATTAACCCAATCATTAAATATGACAGCTTATAACCCAGATGCTGCATTTGATGAATGGTTAGAAAGAATAAGTAGTCAATTAGATTCTATGGATAACGATGACATTGTTATAGGATTACACTCTTTAGGTTATGTTTGGAATGAAACCAATATGGTAAATGGTGTAACTACAATAGCATCATCAAGAACAAACATATTACAAAGTTTATTACACTTATATCCAGGTTATGAAAAAGCAGATTATTATACTGAAATAATGACTAGAAGTTTTGATGATACAAAAGAAGAAATTCTAAGTACTGTTAAAACAATCATTAACAAGATTTATGAAGGATATAGTCTAGAAAGCATTGCTTTGGATTATGGTGTAAAAAATGATAGTGAATTATACCAAGATTTAATTAGTATTTCCAATATTATTAGTGGATTATTAAATAATGAGGAATGGTATGCTATTATGAATGCTCTTGGTGGAGGTTATGTACGACCAGGTTTAGCATCAGACCCATCTTATGGTGATGTACTACCTACAGGTAGAAGTATGTATTCTAGTGATACATCAAAAATGCCTAGTCAAACAGCATGGACCACAGCTAAAGAAGCTGTAGATGAAATTCTTAGAGATTATTATGAAAAAAATAATGGTCTATTCCCAGAACTAAATGCTATAGTTATATGGGGTACAGAAGTATTACGTACTGAAGGAATAAGTCTTGGAGAATTTTTATATTTCTTAGGAGTAGAACCAGTATGGGACAATACCGGAACATACAGTGGATTACAACTTATTCCTTTAAAACAGCTAACATTAACCTTAAGTGATGGATCAGTAATCAATAGACCTAGACTTGATGTATTCACAACAATGGTTTCAAGCAATCCTCAATGGATTAAAATGTTAAATGACGCAGTTCAATTAGCATTTGTACAAAATGAAACATTTAAAGAAAATACATTAAGAGCACATTATTATAATGGAACAGAATCATTAGATCGTATATTTGGTCTTAAAGGTGCTGTTTTAGAAGGTACTGGTGTTTCTGATTTAGCTCCAAACGTAGTTAACTGGCAAAATTCAACTGCAGGTGTAAGTAAAGAATTAACTAGTGTATATACAGCAAGAGTATCTTATGCTTGGAGTATTAGTGGTGAAGGTACACTAAATGTAAGTCAATCACAAGAGACTTTCTTATACCTTTTATCACATGTATCACTATTAACACAGAATTTAGATAGTAGTTGGAGAGTAACCGATTCTGATGATTATGCTGATTGGTTCGGTGGATTATTATGTGCAGCTAATGATTTAGGTGCAGTAGTAAATACCGCATTACTCGATATCCGTGACCAACATGATATTGGATTATCAACATTATCACAACAAATTGAAAAAGAATTGCGTACTACATTATTAAACCCAACATACTATAAATCATTAGAAAATAGTGCTAGTGGATGGAATTCTATGGCTGCTAAATTACAAAACGCTATGGAATTCATGTTTACAACACAAAATTATGCTGAAGATAAACATGGAAATGCTGTGAAATCAAATGAAACTTCCAATAATGCAGGTGCATTATCAAATGGATTAATTGTTCAAGTAGCTAAATTATTAGTAAGTGATGATTTCAGAATCGATAAAGATTACAAAGCATATTCATTCGAATCTATGGCCGGATGGTTATTAACTACAGATATGAATGGTTTCTGGAAAAGTAATTCAGAATTACGTGAAAAACTAGCTAACAAATATGTTTCTGTAGCTGCACAATACGGTATAGCCTGTTGTCACCACACATGTAAAAATGTAGTGTTCAACAAATGGGTTGTTAGTGTAGCAACAGTACCACCAGGTATCAAACAACAATATTCTGATGTTATGAAAACATCCACTTCATTCCATGAAGACATATATCAATATGCTGATGGTCAAAGTGGTGACGGTTCTGGTGGAACCGGTACTGGATTTGAATCATTAGATGGAGCTGCAGAAGGTGCAGACAGTGGTGTAAACCATGATGATGGTAATGTGAATGGAGCAGATTCTGGTACTGTATCAAGTGTAGAACTTGTACAAGGTGCAGATGGTACTATTAAAGTTAATGTGAATGCAGAAAGTTTAGCTGGTAAAGGTCAAGGAACCGGATCTGATGATGGTCAAGAATCAGAAGGTCAAAGTGAAGGAGATAGTGATGTTACAGATATCACCAATTCAACAAGTAATGCTGATTTAAAAGATGAAGTAAATGCTAACACAAAAACTAATAAAGAAAGTCAATCAATCAAAGAAGCAATTGAACAATCAAGTAAATCTAGTGAAAATTATGCTTCTTCAACAAGTAACACTCAAGGAATAAGTGGATCATCAGAAGGTAATAGTGGAAGTAGTGGAACTGGTGAATCTAGCAACAGTACTTCTTCAAGTACAGGTAATGATGCTACTACAAGTTCTGATAGTTCATCTAGTGGATCAGCTTCATCAACTAGTACAAGTACATCCAGTTCATCCGGATCTTCAAGTGGTTCAAGTGGATCATCATCTGCTTTAGTTTACAAAATTGTTAAAAAACAAGACCCTAACCCTGTAGTTCAGCAAGCTGAAATAGAGTTTGGATACCTAGTTGCAATTATTTTAATAGCTCTGTTATTCTTCATAGGTTTCAGAAGAAAAGGTGCTCGTAAATATGAGCAATGATTATTATACATTAAAACTAAAAAAATAAAATTCCCTCTTATTTTTTTTCTTTTTATTCTTTTTCAACTCCAAAAAAAATACTTATTTTTGAAAAAAGAACATTATAAAACTATTTTAAAATCAAACTACACAATGAAAATAAAAATTTAATGTGGATTGATGTTAAAAACAGATATGAAATTACTTCAATATTTTTTTAATATTAAAAAAAAGATATGAGTAGGAGGTTAAAAAATTATAATGTTTGTACAGATTTATATAATCTGTCTGAGTTTTCTTTATACCATTCAACTGTTTTTTCCATTGCATCCTCAAATGTCCATTTAGGTTCCCAACCAAGTTTTTTAGTTTTTGTAGCATCTAAAGAATATCTTCTATCATGACCTAAACGATCATCAACATGTTGAATTAAGCTTTCTGGTTTATTTAATTTTTCAAGAATTAACTTAGTAATTTCTAAATTATTTCTTTCATTACCTCCACCAATATTATAGACTTCTCCTATTTTACCTTTTTGTAAAACTGTGTCAACTCCAGCACAATTATCTTCAACATATATCCAGTCACGGACATTTTGACCGTCACCATAAACTGGTAATGGTTCATCATGTAAAGCTTTTAATATAAATAAAGGTATTAATTTTTCTGGGAATTGTCTTGGACCAAAGTTATTACTACTTCTTGTTATCATAACTGGTATGTCATAAGTTTTGTAATATGCACTTACCAATAAATCTCCACCAGCTTTACTTGCTGAATATGGACTGGATGGGTCTATGTTATCAGTTTCTTTGAATGAACCTTCTAAGATACTACCATAAACTTCATCAGTTGAAATTTGAATATATTTTTCAACTTCGTATTTTCTAACTAATTCTAATAAATTTTGAGTTCCAAGAACATCAGATTTAACAAATGATGCAGGATCAGTTATAGACTTATCTACGTGTGTTTCTGCAGCAAAATTCACTACATATTCAGCATCTTTCATTGCTTCAGAAGCTTTTTCAGGATCAGCTATATCTCCTTTTATAAAGTTTATATCTAAACCATTTAAATTTTCCATGTCCCCAGCATAGGTTAATTTATCTAATACTGTTATATCATAATCAGGATATTTATTTGCTATGTAATGCACAAAATTTGATCCTATAAATCCGGCTGCACCTGTAACCATTATTTTCATATATTTTCACCCTTATTTAACTAATAAATTTTTATATTAATTAATTATATCTTCTTTAATATATTAGTAATTTTTTAATTTATTTTTTTTTTGAAAAAAAAAAATTTATAGTTTTAAAAATAAAAACTTAATTATGAAATATTTTATAACCGGTGGTAGTGGTCTTTTAGGTCAAAGACTAGCTACTGTAGCAGATAATGATGATGAAATAGTTTTATCACATAACGCAAATCCTACAAAAAATACTGTTAAATGTGATATCACTGATTTAGAAGAAGTAAAACAAGTGATTAATAGAGAAAAACCTGATGTTATTATTCATTGTGCCGCTATGACCAATGTTGATTTATGTGAAGATGAAATTGAAAAAGCATATTTAATCAATGGTGACGGAACAGGTAATATGGCTCAAGCAGCTGAAGAAATAAATGCAAAAATTATTTATGTTTCTACAGATTTCGTGTTTGATGGTGAAACAGGTTTCTATAAAGAAGATGATGCTGTAAATCCTTTGGGAATTTATGCAAAATCAAAATATGAAGGAGAAGTTCAAATTCAAAAATATTCCACAAATTGGGCTATTGCTAGAGTTAGTGTACTTTATGGATGGCATGAAAGACAAAACTTCACAACATGGGTCATTAATCAACTAAGGCAAAATAATCAAATTAACATAGTTACAGATCAAATCAATTCACCTACTTTAGCAGATAATGCTGGTGAAGCTATGTTTGAAATAGCTAGACAAGATAAAAATGGAATATTCCATACTGCAGGTAATAATAGAATAAGTAGATATGATTTTACTGAACTTATTGCTGAAGCTTTTGATTTAAATAAAAAGTTAATTAATCCAACAACTAGTTCTGAATTTATTCAAAAAGCACCAAGACCTCAAGATTCTTCATTAGATGTTTCAAAAGTAGAAAAAGAATTGGGAATGAAAATGGAAACTTGTGCTGAATCATTAACTAGAATGGCCAAAGAAGAATAATTATTCTTCTCTTTTTTCTTAATCAAAAAGTATAAATAGTTTAATATAAATAAATAATAGTAACCTTTATTATTAAGGTTAAATATGGAAAATCCACCAATAACTTTTTTATATGCGGGGGTGGTCGAGCGGTCAAAGGCGCTAGGTTGAGGGCCTAGTGAGGTAGTCTCTTCGCGGGTTCGATTCCCGTCTCCCGCACTTTACTTAAAAACTATTTTTAAAAATTATTAATTATTTAGATAAAAATTTTTTAAAAAAAAATAAATATTTTATGAAAAAATAATTAAATTTTAATTGTTACTTTTAGTTCAGAACCATTTTTTAAGTCGTCAATTAAACTAGGATTTAAATCACGTGCTGCTTTATCGCAGTTAATCATTAATGTACGACTACATGTAAAATTACTTTTTCTACATACCATATCAGATGGATGATTTAAACTTAATTTTGATGAACCAAATCCTATTATTTTATCAGAAGCATTGACTGTTTCTAAAATAAGTTCTATCTCTGTATCATCTGATTGAATTTTACTTTTTAAATCTTGAGGAAGATTATTTAATGTTTTTGTACTATTAACTCCAATAATACAATCTCCTTTTAATGTTAAACTTTTATCTGTAGTTATTTCAAAGGTAGATTTATGTTTTGAAGTAACATTTTTATGTCCTTTTGCTATAAATGTATATTCCATATACTCACCAAAAAAAAGTGATTAATCAAGTGAAAGTTCTACTTGATAATCTTTATCATTTGTATAAATTTTATTAATGCAATCCAGTATTATTTGAGATAATAATGGAAAAGATAATACAAATCCTACTTGTTGAGATACTAATAAATGTATTAATATTGTGATTACAAAATAAAACACATAAATAATTATACGATTTGTGTTTTCACAGAAATATGTGATAATTAATGATGCAAATACTAAAAGAGGTATTTCTAAATCAATTACTTCAACTATTGATACTTGTGTAATACACACACAACACATGTACAACAATATAGCAATACTTATAACACTAAAATATTTATTGAATGTGAATTGCCTGTTTCTATTTGTTTGAACAATTTTTTGATTCTCTTCAATTTTTTGATTTATATCCTGACGGATATATATTCTTGAGTGTTCACTTGTTTTATCTGAATTAGGATTATTGTATGTACTGTTGTTACTGTTTTCATTATCCCTGTTTAGAGAGTTTTCATCATCCACTTATTTAACCTCCAATTCATACTGATATTACATTTTACATTAATACTTATTATAATTAATTATAAAAATAATAATATGAGAACTAAAGAATTACATGATAAAGGAACTTATTGTTTAATTATTAAAATTAATGAAGATATTACTATAAAGATTGGAGCTAAAGGTCTTTTATCATTTAATGAAGGATATTATGTTTATATTGGTTCAGCTTTGAATACTTTATCAAAAAGAATTGAACGACATTTATCTGATGATAAGAAAAAACATTGGCATATAGATTATTTACTTCTTAATAAAAATACAAAAATAAATCAGGTGATATACACTTACTCAACTAAAAAAATAGAATGTGAAATATCAACAAAAATAAAAGAAAAAGCTATGAATTATATTGAAAGTTTTGGTTGTAGTGATTGTGAATGTATGTCTCATTTATATTATTTTAATGATTATTGTGAAGCTGAAAAAACATGTGTTGATGCATTTAAAAAACAAAAATATGAACCAGTAAAATGGTTCCAAAAAAAATGATTATTCAACAAATGAATAAAAAAACTTCTCAAATTCTTCTGAATTTAAAGGTTCAGGTATTGTGAAATTATCATTATTTACTATTGTGTTAGTAAGTTCCCTATATTTATCAGCTTGTTCAGAATTAGGAAAAGATTCGATAACCGTGGTTGCTTTAAATTCACTTTGTTGAACCAAATCACTACGTGGTATTATTCCAATAATCTGAGTGTTTATTAAAGAAGCGAATTTAGTAACTATTTCTATTTCATCTTTGACATTTCTGCAGTTACAAATTATTCCACCAAGTTTTCCTTTAAGTTTTTTGACACCTTTTGCTATATTATTTGCAGCATATAATGACATGTATTCTCCACTAGTTACAATATATACTTCATCAGCATAATCTTCTCGTAGAGGTACACTAAAACCACCACAAACAACATCACCTAGTACATCATATATTACTAAATCAGGATTAGAATCAAATGCACCTAATTTATCTAATAATTTCATTGCAACAATAACACCCCTACCTGCACAACCAACTCCAGGTTCAGGTCCACCGGATTCAACACATGATGTGTCATTAAATCCTTTGAATAAAACATCATCCAATGTAGGTTGTTTATTATCTCTTATTGTGTCCAATATCGTTGGAATTCTTTTACCAACCAATGTTCTTGTAGTATCAGCTTTAGGATCACAACCAATAACAAATGCAGATTTTTCATAAGCTGCAGCAATATTTGATACGGTTGTTGATTTTCCTATACCACCCTTTCCATATATAGCTATCTTTTTAACCATTTAATTATCCTCCTTTAATGGAACCTTTTTGTAAACATGATCATTTTCACGTACCACACCATTGATTTTAATACCAACAGATTCTTTAAATGCTTTTTCTATATTTTTTCCATCAATTTGCATTGAATCAATAGTTTCAGTTATACTACCAGTTTTATTACCCTGAATAATTATAGTATCTCCAATATTTAACTCATCCCATAACTTTATTTCTGCAACATTAATCTTTTTATAAAAATTCGTTACCTGACCAATATCCATTTTTCTATAAGTTGCTTTATTATCATAACTAGTCTTTTTTGGAACCCTATAATAAAATCCTGTGTCAAAACCTCTATTAAAAACACTGCCTAACTCATTTAACCATACAGGAATATATTTTTTTGATAATTCATCCCAATTACCTGATTGATATAAATTAATTGCTTGTCTATAACAATTAGTAACTGTTGAAACATAATCTGCAGGTCTGGCTCTTCCTTCAAGTTTAAATGCATCAATTTTAGCATCCATTAAATCAGGAATATGTTCAATCATACACATATCCCTTGGACTTAATAAACGTGACTTTTCTATTTCATTATTTTCAGGATTTGATAAAATTAATTCCTTATTTTCAGTAGAAGATAATTTCCATTCCTGTCGACATGGCTGTAAACATTCTCCACAATTTGCATTTCTATTATAAAAATATGAACTTAAAAAACATCTTCCAGATATAGCTACACACATAGCTCCATGAACAAATGTCTCAATTTCAATAGGTGATTTTTCTTTAATATTTTTAATCTGATTTAAAGATAATTCTCTAGAAAGAACTGCTCTAGTTACACCTAATTCTTTATATAATTTTAAAGCTTCAGAATTAGTTACATTAGCTTGTACACTCAAATGTATTGGAATTGATGATTTGTTAGCTATGTTAATCATTCCAATATCTGAAATAATTAATGCATCAACTGAAAATTTCTCTAACTTTATTAATTGTTTTTTAAATTTATCTAATTGATTATCTGTCACAATAGTGTTAGTACAAACATAAAGTTTCCTATTATTATCATGACACTGTTGAGCAATATCTTTAATATCATCAATTTCTATATTTGCAACATTAGCACGCATATTATAATCAGTTATGCCCACATAAATTGCATCAGCATCATTGTTAATAGCTGCACTTACTGAACGTTTATCTCGAGCAGGTGCTAATAATTCAACCATAATATCAGTAACCTAAAACTTAAAAAAAAATAGTTAATGAAAAACTAATTTTCATTATCATATAATTCCGGAGGTATTATTGTAGGATATTCTTCTGTTAAACAACCTACACATAAATTTTCTTTAGAAGTACCAATTGAGTTAACTAAACCATCCATACTTAAGTAGTGTAATGAGTCACAACCTAGTTCTTTACTGATTTCTTCAGTGGTTTTATCTACAGCTATTAATTCTTCTTTAGTAGCCATTGCAATACCATAATAACATGGTGAAATAATTTGAGGACAACCAATTAACATGTGGACTTCTTTTGACCCTGCATCTCTTAACATTTTAATAATTGTTCTGGAAGTAGTTCCTCTGACTATACTATCATCTATTACTACAACTTTTTTATTTTTTAATACCTGTTTAACTGTGTTCATTTTTAGTTTTACTGCAATATCCCTATCTTCCTGAGTAGGCATGATAAATGTTCTTCCAACATACCTATTTTTTATTAAACCTTCTGCATAAGGAATTCCTGTTTCACGTGAATATGCAAGAGTTGCAGGTATTGCAGAATCCGGTACTGCTATAACTACATCTGCATCAACAGGATATTCCTTAGCTAACTGTTTTCCAACATTTAAACGAACATCATAAACAGATTTGTTATTGATTATACTATCAGGCCTAGAGAAATATAAATATTCAAACATACAGTTTGCTTCATGAGATTCATTAGATAAATAATAACTAACTTCTTCACCATTCTCAATTTTTAATATTTCTCCTGCATCAAGACTTCTTATATAGTCTAAATTCATAGAATCAAAAGCAACAGTTTCAGATGCTACAGAAACAAATCTTTTATTTCTACCCAATGATAATGGTTTCATTCCCAAAGGATCTCGTATAGCATACAAAACACCATTAATTAATAAAACTAGAGAATATGAACCAATTAACTTATTACAAGCTATTTTTATTGATTCTAAAATATCCTGATTTGTCTTATATTCTTCAATAATTAAATGACAAATCACTTCTGAATCTGTAGAAGATTTGAAGTCATAACCTAAATCAATTAATTCATCACGTAATTGTTTTGAATTAACTATATCACCATTATGTGCCATGGAAATGATTAATTCATCAGTTTTTTCAACAAAAGGTGAACCATTTTCTAATGATGAATCACCTGTTGTAGAATATCTTACATGACCAATACCCACATTACCATTTATAATATCAAGTAAATCCTTATCAAATACATCAGAAACTAAACCCATTCCAACGTGCGTATTAATAAAACCATTTCTCATTACACTAATACCAGCAGATTCTTGTCCTCTATGCTGGAGAGTGTACAATCCTGAATAAATCCATGAAGACACATCAATAGATTCATCATATGAGTATATACCTATAATTCCACATTTATCTTGTAAAGAACTTTGCACTTTATGATCCCCATATTAAACACGAAAAAGTGTTGTCTAAAAAATTTTATATAAAATATCCATTATTGGATTATTTAATAATATTATTATTTATCGTGTTTTCAATACTTATATTTTAAGAAAAATAATTTTGATGGAAAAAAAGTAAAAATTAAAAATATAATTAAAAAGATTATTTGAAAAATAAAAAGAGAAATAGAAGAATTATCCTACAATATTTTCTCCTACTTTAACAGCTTGTGCTAATTGATCTTCTTTTTCATTAATTGCTGCTGGAACATTATTATCTGCAAATATTTCTTTATCTACAATTTCAAATCCGAATAAACCTGCAAATAAATTAGCATAATTATCAACTATTCCTTGGTATAATCCTGCATCTTCTTGTCCCTGTGATACAATAAATGACATTTTCATTGGTGTTAATTCTTCAGCTTTAGGTGTCATGAAGTATGAATAGAATCTATCCATTACAATTTTTGCCTGTGCAGCGAAATCAAACATGTAAATAGGTGTTGCAAAGATTATTGCATCAGCAGATTCTATTGCTTCATAAATTTGTACCATATCATCATCTACAGCACATTTTCCACCTAATTTTTTACAGGCATCATCTGCTTGACAACAGGAAATATTCATACTGTTTGTGTTGAATATTTGTGTTTCAGCTCCTTTCGCTTCAGCTGCTTCTAAAGCTTTTTCTAATGCAATTTTTATATTACTGTTTGGTCTTGGACTTGTATTTATTCCTACAATTTTCATATTATCACCTTTATTCTATAATTAAATTTATAAATATCCAAATATATCTTATTTATTATTTTTAGGTAGACATAAATATTAAAAAAGGAAATAAAACATTACACAATAAAAACAATATTTAATCTATTGTGCCCCTCTTTTGAACATATTTTGTTATATAATTATTCCAAACTATGAGAACATACCTTTTTTAAAGTTCCTGCTTTCAGTCTTTAAATTCTTATGAAAATATTATCCCTCTTTTCCTTATTGAACTAACTTTTCCAGCATTGTTTGTGAGAATTCTTATAATTAAAAAATACTTTAATTAGGTTTCATAATTATAGAAAAATTTATAGGGGGGGGGGCATAATATTAATTAGCTTGATGAAGTCATTGAGTAAATAATTGTTATTCCTTGTATTATAATACCCATCATGAAGAAATTAGTCATGATAACAGTACAAAACCATATACTGTAGTTAATACAATAATTAACAATACTTTCATTGTTCTTTATTGAGTTAATGATAATACAATTTTATTAAATTGGAATTCATACAAAAAAAATGAGAAGTTGATAAAATGCATAAGAATATAAAAAGTATATTCTTTATTATGCTATGCTTATTATTAATATTGAGTATTTCCAGTGTAAATGCTGTAGACGATAACAGTGACACAATGACCGATACGGTTACTGGTGATTCTACAACAAATACAATCACACAAACAAATACTCCTAATGACAATAATAATGCAAAAAACATTTTAAAGGATGAAAACACGAGAACAAGTGCAACACACATAGTAAATAATGATACTATTAGCACAATATTTAGTAATACGGGTAAATCCACTTATTCCAACAATTACTTTGACACCAGTCTTTTAGGTGATGAAATCAATGCTGGAGATACACTCGATTTCCAGGGATCTATCAGTGGAAACTATAACCTGACAATAGATAAAGCCGTTAATATTATCTCATCAACCAATGATGCATACATAGATCTAAACACAACATGTAAAGGATTAATGGGTGGAAGTCCGGGTAACAGTTTTTCAGTAAACTGTAATGGTTCCTACACCAACATTACTGGAATTAACTTCAGAAACACACAACTATTTGTTATCAATGCATCTCATGTAACACTTGATAACATAACCTGCATAAATATTAATCACACAATGGGTGGTGGTGTTGGTACAGTATCCATTAGACAGGATTCATGGAATATAACAGTGAAAAATAGTTACTTCTACACAGAAAACAATGGTCTAAGTACCGTGTTCACACTAAGTGGAGCAGGATATTCCACCATAGATAATAACACATTCTCCGGTGAAAACTGTGGTAACATATTCTACTTAAATTTCTTCAACACAATTGCTACTGAAACACAAAATCAACATAACATTATCACCAATAATGAAATAATTGGTGGTGGTCATGGAGGAGTAAGTCTACCTGTACAAATAACAGGAAGTAACAACACCTTTGAAAACAACACCGCCCTTTTGTTTGAAGGAAATGGATATAACAATATATTCAAAGGAAATACTGCAGAATATATAGGAATAAACCTTCAAAACAGCACAATTGTTAATAACACATTAACAGGAAATACATATGCACCAGCTAATTCCCTTGTAGAGAATAACACGATTAGTGGACAAATTACTGTATATGCAAATTCTGTAGTAAATAACAATATTATTGGTAGTGGTGTAACATTAAATGGTGTTAATGCGAATATAACTAACAATACAATTACTGGTACAATATCCTTACCAAAAACTACTTATAAAAACACATTAATTAGTAGAAATACAATTGAAGGAAGTATAGAAGTAAATAGTCAAAATAATACCATAACCAACAATACTATTTCAACAGCAAATGATTATACTATTAAACTTACAAGAAATAAGAACACCGTTATAGATAATTACCTTGAAACTATTGCAAAAGCAGGTAATCAAACAATACAAACAGTAACTGGTAACACTATAGAAAACAATAAACCTGAAACAAATGCAGGTTCAATAGAAATTACCGATGAAACTTATAGCAATTACTTTGATAATAATGGATATGTCAACAACCCTATTATTACAAACTATACAACATTGTACTTAAACGGCACATTCAACAACAAAAAATTCATAATAGACAATATGAGATTAGCCATTACTGGAGTAAATAATTGTATTTTAAATGAGGGTATGATAAAACCAACCAACAATGCACACATAGATATTAAAAACATAACAATCAACAATGAAAATTTAGAAAATGCACTAGTATTTGATTCTGACTTAAACCAAGCAAAGAATATGATCATTAATTATAATACCACAATAAGTACAAATCCGATAATAATAAATGGAAACAAAATAAATATTTTGAATTCAATCGTTATTATAAACTCTGAAGCAAATGTAGATGTTGTGAAAATTAATGCAAGCTATATACAGTTTAATAATAACAAAATTAATGTAAATACCACAGGTAACACAAATGTCATAACAGTAGCAAATGATTTGAATGCATGTAACAGCATAACCCTTAATGATAACAAAATAACTGTTGTTGCAGATGATGTGAATACAATAACCTTCAATGATAAAAGTAACTTCAATACAATAAGCTCAAATACCATAATATTAACAGCAAACAATGCAAATGGACTGTTTATAACTGATACAACATCATTCACATCAAACAACATAAACAATAATACAATAAACATAATTTCAACTAATAATGCACACGGAATATATTTCAAAGACAATGATGAAGTTTCCCAAAATATAATTACAACAAATATTATCAACATCAATGCTACAGGAGGTATAGTACTCGCAACAAACACAGCTCTTAAAAAATTAAACGTGACAAATAATACATTCAATGTATATGGAAATACAAGTATTGGTATGCTCCTTATGGGAGACACATACATATTAAATGATAACTTCATTACAGTAGTAGGCTCTACAAATACACATGAAATAGATAGTATTAATAATACATGTGGAATAATTTTTAATAAGACAAGTAACTCACAAATGAATAAAACAAGTGCAGACATGGATTATACTACTAATGTAACAAATGGTTATGGAATAAAATTCATAAACTCAACAAACATTGATGTTGAATATCAAGTAATCAATTCTGACCTAGAATATGCTGTTGTTTTATCTGATTCATCAGATAACTATGTTATGAACAGTTACATAAAATCAAATATTACGGGAGGAAACGATGCAATACTCGAAACCGGAACATCACAAAACAACAATTTCACACAAAACACACCAAACACAATATACTTAACACAAGACAATTATGACACTTATTTCACAGACGGAGTGCTCAACTATGAAGATAATGAAACAAAGAATTGTTACAATATAATCATACTTGACAGCGATATATATGATAAAAACATGGAATTCAGGTATCCAGTTAAATTAAACAATCTTAAGAACTACACACTATACAACACAACATTAATCATGAATTCACATATAAACAAAAACAATGAAATACTTCAAATCAACAGAATATCCCAAATAGAGATTAATGATTTTAAATTTAATTCAACAGGAAAAGACTATATAATAAACAGTAACTCAACAAGAGTACAATTTAACAGCTGTGAATTCAACAGCTACGAAGAAGAAAGCGTGATAAATGGTACAGGTATCAGACTATATAATTCTACCATAAATCATCAAAATAATGAAAAATTAGCATACACCATTAATGCAAGTGTATATGCGGATAGTCTTACAATAAACACATATGGTCCTGAAATAGAAAACTATGGTGTGCCAAGTACCATTGCAGTAAATGGTTCTCAAAATGATTTATCAAATACTGTTATAAATGTTTATTATACGGAATATGATAATAAAGGTACAATAGCAGGTATTGGTTCACTTAACAATCAGACAGAAATGGAAAAATATACTAGAATTACTAATACTACAATAAATGTTTATGCTAAAGAAAATGGTATAGGATCTAAAGGAATACTTACTGGAGGACAATATGGAAGTATTTATGGAAATAACGTGATAACTGTCAAAGGAAACAATGTAATAGGAATATATGATTATGCACTAACTGAAAATGATGATACAGGATTATATTCTTCAAATATTACATTAAATGCTAATAAATCTGCTATAGGCATATACTGTAATGTAACACTATCCACAAACAAATATTATTATAATAACTTTAACATAAACAGTAATGATACAGCATACTTCATTAAAAATACACCAAGCAACTCCTTTGTATCCCAGAATAATATCACAATAAATGCCAAAGGTGCAATTGGAGTAAATACCAATAATTCAACAATAAGTTTAACAGGCAATAATATGTACATAAACGCCGATAATGTTACTCTGATGAAAATAGAAAATAGTAATGGTAGAATACAAACAAATAACATACTTGTTAACGCTAGCACTAATGATACATTAATAAAGTTAAACAATTTTACCACAGCATTTACTTACAATAATATTACAAGTAACACTACTAGTTACTTGATAGAAATTAATAATTCAACAAACTCTCAAATTACAGATAATTATCTCGTAGGTGCAAGTAAACAGGGACCCGATTCAATACTTATTACAGATTGTATCAATACAACACAATCACGTAACATGCCACAAAGCAACATTCTAACAAATGATAACTACAATGAATTCTTCACAGATGGAATATTAAGCATAAATGGAGATGTAATCACATTAGGTTCAGACATATACAATAAAAACATGACATTTACAAAAGAAATACAACTATTAAACCCAAACAATTACACAATATACAATGGAACGATAACCTATGAAAATGCAAGTTCCACTACAACATTCTCCAACCTGATAATAAACAACACAGATAACAGAAAATATACATTCGTACTAAATTCACCTGCAATTATCCAATCTAATACAATTTATCAAGAAGGTGAAAATTTAAATGTTATTCTAGTAGCTCATGATGAATACAATAGAATTAGTAACAATAACATAATAGTAAACTCAAACAACAGTATTGTTTTATATTCAAATTCAACAAGTTGGAATAGTAGAGGATTAAGTAATAGTAATATTACGGTTATAGGTAATAATAATACTATTACCAAAGCATATGACGTGTTTAGTACCAATAACAACATAGTGCAAAGTGGTAATGATACAATTATGTTCCAATCAGAAACGAGTATAGAGATAAGTAGTTCAACAATATCCTATAAAGGAAATAATACCACATTAATTTTAGGAAACAATGAATTCATCATAGAAAATAATGATATCACAGCAGAAGGAAATAATATATCTTTGCTTAATGGAACAGGTCAAGTTATTATTCATTCAAATAATCTATTGTTAACCGGAGACAATATCATATGTTACAACGGAGAAAATGTTGAATACTTAGGATTCACGTCAAATGAAATAAACATGAAAACAGATACTCCTACAACATTACTTGATATATCAAGTGAAGAAGGCTACATGGAAGTAATGGAAAATACAATATTATTAAATGTTGCAAACAATGGAAAACCTGTAATCAATATAAACTGTTATGATACATTTATATTTTTTAACTATATTGAAGCATTAGATGTGGCTGGAGACAATGCCGTATATAGTACTGGAATTGTAGAAAATAATAGGCCTGCTGATGAAGGATATATTAGTAACATATCCATAATTTCTGATGACATGTTAAAAATAAACACAGAAAATGAAATTATAATTAATCCAACAGATGCATTCAACAGAACTATCACTGGAGATCTCACTGTAAAAATTAATGGAGAAAACATACCAATAAACGACAATATTGTTAAATACACGCCAAGAACATTTGATGATATTATAATCATTGCAAGCTATACCGACCCAACAGACAAATATAATCCAAAAACAGTCACAAAAACAATAGCAGTAATACCTCCAACCTTAACTGTAGATTCAATAAATGCAAAAGTAGGTGATGTCATCAACATCACTGCCAGAATAACAGCCGGCAATGAAACTGTTACCACCATCAACAAAGGTAAAGTAGCATTCAAAGTAAATGGAGTGACACTCAAAGACGATGATAACAAAGTAATCTATGCAAGAATGGTAAGCGGTACAGCAACAATTGAAAACTATGCAATATCTGAAA
>OCTW011576934.1_pt1 | contig 20952 bp, 17 predicted proteins | sample 1539671 | NCBI WGS metagenome assembly OCTW01 (sample SAMN02144230, study PRJEB22623) | gut metagenome | biome: sheep rumen | host: Ovis aries | place: New Zealand
AGATAGAGATAAAGCTTTCTATTATAGAGGATTAAAAGAATATCAAAACAAAACTGAAAAAGGATATCTAATTGATACTTGCTTAAATGCGCAAGATCAATACGAAAAGATAGTTGAATATTATTTAAAATAAAAATCAAAGATGTAGTTTTATGAACTGCATCTTTTTTTACACTTTAACATTAACATAAATTCCTTGTAATAAATATATACTTCTATTTGGAACATATTATATAAATAATTCGTAAAAAAGTATGTTATCTTAGGAGAAATGTATGGTAAAGAGAACGATAACTATTACCACAATTGTATTAATACTTTCTATAGCAATAAGTTTAATAATTATATTAAATAAATCAAGTTTTGCAGCAGATGGAGATATAGCGAGTGGAACTTCAGGAACTTGTTCTTGGGTAATAGATAAAAATAGAACTTTAATAATTAGTCCAACGGATGGTGTGAGAGGAACATTAGCTTCTTCTATGACAGGAAATGGACCTTGGTATAGTAATGCAACCGATATAAAAAAAGTGCTTGTAGAAGAGGGCGTAAGTGCAGGGGAAGGATGTTATAAATTATTTTTTCAATTTATTTATTGTAATGAAATGGATTTGGCTAATCTTGATACAAGCAATGTTACTAATATGGCTTATATGTTTCAAAATTGTGCATGTACTGAGCCTCAAGGTTTATCAAATTGGAATACTAGTAATGTTATTACTATGGAAAATATGTTTGTAAATTCTCATATTTCTAATATTAATATAAAAAGTTGGGATACAAGCAAAGTAGAGAACATGTCGAGAATGTTTGCAAATTGCTTAAGGATCAACAGACTTGTCTTATCAGGATGGGATACTAGAAGTGTTACTAATATGGAAGGAATGTTCAATAATTGTCATAATATGGGAAGTATTAATGTGAGTGGATGGAATACCCAAAATGTAACTAATATGGCATATATGTTTTGCAGTTGCTACTATCTTAATGAACTAGATCTTTCAAGTTTCAATACCAGAAATGTAACTAATATGAAAGGTATGTTTGATGGGTGTGCATATCTAAAAAAAATAGACTTATCAGGATTTGATACGAGTAATGTAAATAATATGACTAATATGTTTTCTTGCGAAAAATTGCAAAACGTTATTCTTTCAAATACAATGACTAAATGGATTGATAATGCATACCTTCCAAATCCTTCAGGGGAGAACTATACTGGCAAATGGGTAAAAGAAGATGAGTTTGTAACACCGTTAACAAACGAAGAATTGTATTTACAATATCCTGAAAGATCAGAGACTTTGGCTGGTAGTTGGGTTTGGGAAAAAGAAAGCTATTTTGTAACTTATAATTATTCTGGGTTTAGACCTACAAATGCCAGTGAATTACCAGCAAAACAAACTTACTCTTATGGAGAAGAAGTAATCATATCAAAGCCGGCTACAGCTATTGGCTATGACTTTAGTGGATGGGATAGAACAGGGCCTTTTGTAATGTTGGGACAAGATATTACAATTTCTGGATACTTCACACCAAGCTCTAATACTCCATATAAAGTTGAATATTATTTAGAAGATTTGAATTCTAACACATATACACTAGAGAACACAGAAAACCTTTCAGGAACAACAGATAGTGAAATAATAGCAGAGATTAAGCAGTATGAAGGATTTACTTATAATAGTTCAATAGATGGTAGTAAAAGCACTGGAACAATAGCAGGAGATGGAAGTTTAGTATTAAAGTTATATTATAAGAGAAATTCATATAGAGTAACTTATGAATATATTGGTGAAATCCCAGATGGAGCAAGTAAACTTCCGGGAAGAGCAAAATATGAGTATGGAGAAGAAGTATCAGTAGCGGAGGAAGCAATAGCCGAAGGATATACTTTTAGTGGATGGAGTATAAAAGATAGTTTTGAAATGCCTGCAAAAGATGTGATTATTACAGGAAGTTTTACACCTGTTACTGATACTGCTGATAATACAGATGAAAAGGAAGAAACAGAAAAGCCAACTAATCAAGATAAAGAAGAAAACACTACAATAGAACAAAATTCGACAATTATCGACAATATTGAAACAAGTATAAAGAATAAAGATAAAGGTATATTGAATCCTAAAACAGATGATATTGTGAATAAATACTTATTAGCTAGTGTAGGTGGAATAATAGTTCTAGTAATAGTAAGTAAACTAAGAAGAAAATATAGTAAAAAAGCTAAGAAGATACAATTTTAGAGTAACTGTCTTTAGGAGAGCATATGAAAAATAAAACCTTATTAATTATTATTATAAGCACAATAGTAGTATTTATTATTACTGCAATTGTTTTAACTGGAGTAATTATTAATAAAGCTATTAATAATAAGCAAGAAAGAGAAAATGATTTAGACCAAAGAAAACAAGAAGCTGTTGAAGAATTTGATAATAAAATAGCATCTAGATCTACAAAAGTTGCTGATAATTATTCTTATTACAATGTTACTAATGATACTGGTAATGAGATTGAATATGTAAATAACATTACTAATCAAAATGTAGAAGTATATACTACTAACAGTACTCCTACTTTAAACGAGACTGCTGGTTGGAAACAAACTATAAAAGGCTATAAAGTAGAAGGAAAAATGGAGATTCCAAATATTCAATTATCTATTGCTGTTTTAGATAGAGCATCTAAAGAAGCTTTAGAAATTTCAGCAGGAGTTGCTTATGGACCAGGTTTTAATAAAATTGGTAATACTATTATAATGGGAAATAGTTATAACAACGGAGATGTTTTTTCTAATAATGCAGATATTGAACTAGGAGATGCGATATATATTACAGATTCAAATACAGGAACTAGAATTAGATATGTTGTTTATAATAAATATATAGACTCTTCTAGTAGTTTTGATTATGCTAGTCGTGATACTGGTGGGAAAAAAGAAATAACTCTTATTAGTTCTGTAAATGATAATAATAGATTAATAATTTGGGCTAAAGAGGAGCAGTAAATAAAAACTTATATAGTAAAAGTATAATTATTTTTTTCTTTTAAGCTTTATTCAATATTTTATATTTATAATACTTTCAACAAAGGAAAAGTACCTTTGAAATATGTTACTAAGGAGGAAAGTATATGGATATTTAAAATCTTGAATTAAGGAGGAATAGAAAGAAGAAAATAATTTTCGAATTGTAGTAAAAATAGTTACATGATAGCGATACATAAATATCAAAGGAACCCTAGAAATAAAGAATAGAATTAGAAAAGAGAGCAGACTGCAAAAGTCTGCTCTTTCATTTTAATTATTTTTTCTTATGTGTATGTTTTGGCTGCCTCTGTGAAAGAGCAGAACCTGCTACAGATTTTGTAGTCTTAGAAGTTCTACCGTCTTTCAAAAGCTTAGATGCTTTTGAAGCAACCTTTTTACTGGTCTTTTTACAAGACATTTTTATCACCTTCTTTCTAGGATAAAAATCCTCCTTCTTTTGATTTCTATTTAGAAAGAAAATGACAATAGAATGGTAACATGTTTTTGAACAAAAAACAATAAAAAAGGCACCTTTTTTATATCTCAATTATGTGCTAAACCCCTTGATATATATAGTATAATGCGCGTTAGAGGGGGGAGTTGAAATGGCTGAAAATAAAAATGGAAAAAATAAAAAAATTGCAATTATCTTAATTATCATTGGAGCTATTATAGTAGCTGCTATAGTAGTTGGAATTATAATTAATAATTCTCGTAAGATGAGTAAAGAAGATATGCTACAAGTTGCAGAAGAATTAAATACTATGGAGTTAACATCTGCATTACAAGATAATATTCTTAACGCAAAAGAAAAATATAATAATCATGTTTTTATACATAAAGGATATGTAGAAGTAATTGAAAGTGATCATATTAAAGTAGGAATAATCGATGTTTATTTAGATAAAGATACTTTAAAAACTCTTAACAAAGGTCAAAGGATTGAAGTTGTTGGCTTGCTAAATAATGTTGATATAAAGACTTCTACTAAAACAGTTGCAGGAACCACTTATGAAGATAAGCAAACGACTGCTGAAATGAAAAATGCATATTGTATAAATGACATATTCTCGATTACAGGCAAGGTTAGTATACCAAGAAGGCAATTTCAATATTATGAGGATAGAAAATATAAAACATATACATACACAGACGAAGAATGGTATTGTAATGTTGAAACTACAGATAAAACGCAATATTCACTAACTTCAAATATTGATGAAGGTGACAGAAAGTTTTTAGAAGAAGGTGAAACAAAAATAAAAGATATTAGTATAAAAAATGGAGATACAGTAACAGTAAGAGGAAAAATGATAAAAACTTATACAGGACTTGGAAAAGAAATAATTGAAATAAAGCCTATTGAATCAATAGAGATTATAGCAAATGAAAACTAATAGTAGAGGGTAAAAAAAGCAGAGTATATAATAAATGCTTGTTATACATTAAAATGGAGGAGATTTTAGATGAACAAGAAAATTATTATTTGTGTATCTATTATATGTGTACTAATAATTGCAGTGATATTGGGTTTTTTTATAAAAAATAAAGCTAGTCAAAACAAAGGCATAGTGGAATACTATTCATTGGGAGATAGTGTAAGCACAGATATTCTTTCTTTTCAGTTGATTTCTAGTGAATTTACCTATGCTCTTGATCAAGCAGGTAATCCTAAAGATTATAATGAAGAGGAAGATAAGAATAATACTCGTGTTGCATCAAAAGGTCATACTTTAGTTGCATTTACTTTTTTAGTAGAAAACAAGGACAGAACAGAAATCTATATTGGAGATGAAGAAAGACTAGGAAATAAGAAAAACACTTGCGCTTTTGCATCTGTTGAATACAATAATGAGCATTATGGTGATGTATATAATGCTAATGAAACAGTATTTCAGATAGACTCAAAAAATAAAAACAATACTAAATTTGTAAAAACATCTAAAGATATGGTTAATTGGGAATCTGATAATATTTTAAGCGGAACAATAGTTAAGATAGAAGCAAACGCTAAGCAATATGTTAGAGCTTACATTTATATACCTGTAGAAGTAAATAGTTTAGATGACACAGTTAAGCTAGCAATTTATTTGCATAATTCTGAAGATAAGAAAGAAACATTTACTTTTTCAATTTCAGAGGAAGATAGAAACAATCATAAATATGAAATATCAGAAAAAGTGGCTATCGATAACATTGGTAAAAAAACTGCAGAAGAATATTTTATGAATCATTTAGATGAGTATAGCAAGCTATCAAGTGAAGAAATAAAAACTGCATTAGAAGGAAAGAAGTATAATGTGGATATTGTTTATAACGAGATAAAGAAGATTAACTGGCGAGGATCATTTTTATTTGAGACTTCAGGAAAAGTTAATCAAAGTATTGGAACACAAGAACTAGGATATTTACAAAATAGAACATGGAAAATTGATAATGATTTATTAGTAATGACTTCAGATTATTCTGCAGATCCTATTTCATATGAAGTTAGAAAAGTTAATGACAAAGTATATCTATTGGTAGTTGATAATAAAATTAAAGGCTATTTGTACTAATAAGGAGAAAAAAGTACAAAGAAGATAAAAAAGATCCTGTAAAGGATCTTTTTTTATAATAATGCATTTTAACAATAATAAAATCGAATTAAAATTTGTGAATTAGATAAAATTATGAAATTACTCAAAAAGTTGAGAATAAAGCGGAAATTTGCTATAATATAGCTTGATTTAAAGGAGGGGGGTGACACTATAATGAGTGTCTCAGATGAACTATATTCCAAGCTAAACACATTACCTTGGCAAGCTTTATTTGAATATTCAAAACGAAAAGGAATTAAAGAAGAAGATATTAAAAATAAAGATAAATCTCAAATAATTCGAGAACTAGATAATAGACAGTTAATTGTAAATGCGGAAATTGATAAATTAATTGAAGAGTATATCTATGGAGATAGGGTAACATTTTCATTATGGCGTTTTGATGAAAATCTTTCCGATGCTGATATTGAGGTAATAAAACAATTAGAAGGAAAAGAAATTAGGTGCGAAAATTCAGAATTTAGAAAAGTAACTATTCAAAAAATAGATCAATATGATGATAGACTAGTATTAATTTATGTATATAGCAAAATGTATCATTATATTAATGAACAAGGAAAATCAGCTCAAGTATGGGAACAACATAAGGGATGCTCATGGATTGGATTAGATAAAAGTTATGTTGCATACATTGTTAAACACGAAAAGATGACTAAAATATTTGCTGATTCTTTAACATATGAAATTCATAAAAGCTTAACTGCTGTAAAACCTCCATATAGTGCTCTTGCAAGAATATTTAATGATAGTGTTATGAGTAAAATTGTATTACAAGGAGCAGATGGAGAAAAAACAGCTATATCACGTTCGCAAGGACTTACAGAACAACAAAAAGAAGAAATGGATAGAATAAAAAAAGATAGATTCAATATGTCAGGAAGCTATATAACACCTATATATGATAATACAACGGCAACAGTTAGATATAATATAAAAAAAGGAAATATAGGAATACTAAAACATCTATCATCAAATGAATTGTTTGCGTGGACAGAGGGAGCTATAAATATTATTTTTGAAGAGATAGACAATTTAAAAGGTAAAAGTGCAAAAGATATATTTGATGAATTGGGATTTAAGTTAAAATGGTCTTTATTATCAAAAGTTGAGGAAGAAAAAATGAATTGGATATTAACGCAAATAATTTCAGCTATTGGAACTGAAGAAAACATTATAGTGCCTGAAGATAAGAAGGATATATTGAATAAAAGTTATTTGTTCAAAAAGTTACCAAGACCATATTGCGAAAAATGTGAATCATATGAGGTACCATTATGTAAGGAATGTGGAGCAGAAATACATTATGATTTGAAATCTTGTGAATGTGGAGCTCCTATACAAGCCGTTTGTCATGAAGGACACACTTTAAACATGAATAGTTATTGGTTTTTACCTACATCTAATTGTATTAAGATGATAAATGATAATTTATCAAAAGTATTTCCAAATATGGATTCAAAATATGCATTTTGCATTATGGATGATATGTTAATTATATCTTCATATGAAGAATTTATTGGCGGTGAAATATTTTTTGATGATATTGAAGAATTTAAACTCGAAAATTTTGTTGATAGCGACGAACTGAATGATTTTGCTGCTGATATGAAGGAAAAATGTGGTACTACATGTTCTGTTGATAAAATTGAGAAATGTTTAAATGATAAACAACAAATATGCTTACCAAAATTGTTTTATGGAATTATACCTGGATTTACACCACAACCACATAAAGGTGGTGAATATGGAGATGTTTCTGGATTAATAAATGTAAATGGTAAATCATATGAAATGAAAGGTATTATTAAGGCAAACTCTTCAATAAGTAAAAATAAAAAGAATATAAGATTATTATCTACATCTAAACAGGGTGAAGAAATAATAAGACAATTTGTAGAACAGGGAATTAACGATCATAGATGTGAAGTAATAATGGTAGTGGCACCACAATATATTGATAACTCTTTTAAAGGAACATTAAGACAATTAGCAAAGCTTACAAATAAAAAAGTTGTATTTGTAGAATTAAAGCAAGTATGCAAATTATTGAGAAAAGGTAAAATTAAATAAAAAGGACATGTAAGAATAAAAACTGCTATAGAATTAAGAACTAATGAAAATACAATGTGGGATAAATTATATAATAATAGGACTAAAGAACTTACAAGAAAATTTTTAAACGAATACAAAAATAAAACGGATGCTTAATCCGTTTTTTTTTATACTTCCAGCTATTTCAGTAGTATTGCGTGCTTTGATTTGCAAAAAAGCTCCTTCATTATGTTATAATTCATGCAAGTTCTGAAATATGCAAAAATACATAAGATGGCAGATTGAAAAAACTATGTCTAACTTTTTTAAGAAAGAAAAATGAAAGCGTTGATCACGATATGACAACAAGGCTATTACATACAAAATACAATTGCAAACATATGATTACTTCTAAACTAGCTAAATTATCAGTATCAAAATTTATTGGAATATTAAAGTGTAAAAGCAAGCTCATAATTATCCAGGGGGTGCTCAAATTTAAAATATAAATTTGACTAATGAAGTTTTTGGTGCCATGCCTACTTTGTAGACAATGTAGGTAAAAATGAAAAAGAAAAATGCTGAATAAGTAAGAAATCAACTAAAGAAGATATGAGGAATGGTATAAAAGAATATAGAGATGCGGTTAAGGGGGAATAAAAGAATGCGTGTGTCGAAATAGCTATGAGTTTTTAACTCTTCAAGTAAAAGAGCAGTTTAGACGATAATAGAAAACACCTACGACTTAGCCGCAGGTGCTTTTTTCTCCTTTTTTAGGATATTAAATGCGATAAATAAATTATAATATTAAGAAAATAATTAATCAATATTTAACTTAGCTTTCAAAGCGTCTTGTAAAACTTGTGAAAAATTAATGTCATTTTTCTCTGCTAAATAATTTAGCCATTCTGGAATTGTTAAAGTTTTCTTTATTGATTTATTATTGTATTTTCTTCTGTAATCATCCATATCAATACTGATAAATGAAATAAATTGATTTCTATCTATAGAAACATTAGAGAAATCTAAAGAAGGCTTTGGAAAATTAATTAGATTGTCTAAATATAAACCCATAGCATCCTGAGCCATAGAGTATGCTTCTTGTATAGTGCTTCCAAAGGTAGAGCATCCTTTTAAATCTATAAAATCAACATTATAGTATTCACCATCATATGTAAACACTGCAGGATAAACTGTTAATGGATTTTTCATTTTTATATACCCCCATTATATAATATATATAGAAAGGAAGATAAATGCGAAACAAGTTCCCTATAATTATAATTTTTTGTTCGCCCTCTTTCAAACTGTCAAATTATATTAGGGAATAGGAAGGGCTAATTATTTTAGCCCTGTCCTTTTTAAAATTGCATCAATGGTGCCCTTAGGAATATCTCCATTGTGGACAGGTATGATTTCGGTTTGATTCCCGCTTTTTCATTTTTAAATGAGAACCATTTTGAGAAATCTTTTGCCAACCATTTTGCTGAAGCAATTTTATAAGTATTTTGCTTCGCATTTAATATCCTCCTTTCGTTAATTATTCTAACACGTATTAATACGTATGTCAACAAAATTTACAAAATAAATGATAAAAAATATTAGAAACTATTATTTGATTTTATGTTTTACTATATTTTGGGATTGTAATAAAAAGCCATAAAATCAATTTTATTCGCGAAGTTGGCTGCGCATTACCTAAAACCAATCCTATCCACATTTCTAAAATGTCCTTCACATTTATATGCCCAAACCAAAAACAAACCATTCAAAAAAAATCTTCCATTTTTCCACATTTGTTATTGAGAAGTACCTTTATTTGTGATATATATTAAAGGAGTATGCTAAATTCGACAAAAAGGCTGTTGAAGTGTAAGCAAAAGAAAAGAAATTTGGCGGAGCAAAAGATAAATAGCGAGAGTATGCAATTGAAGCTTTGTAGAGGTATATAAGTATGAAGATAGCCATGCTAGGACATAAGAAATTGAATAGAGAAGGCGGAGTGGAGATTGTTGTTACTGAGCTTGCTACAAGGATGGCGAAAAAAGGACACGATGTTACTTGCTACAATCGTAATACTAAGCACGTGATGGACAAAGACATTAAGCAGGATGATTCCAAAGTATATAAGGGAGTCAAAGTAAAGAAAGTTTTGACCATTGATAAAAAAGGCTTGGCTGCGGTGACATCATCGTTTTTTGCGACATTAAGCATTTTGTTTTCAAAAGCTGAGGTAGTACACTACCATGCTGAAGGCCCATGTGCATGGATGTGGATAATTAAATGGTTTTCGAGAAAGAGAATTGTTGCAACAATTCATGGACTAGATTGGCAAAGATCTAAGTGGGGCGGATTTGCTACAAAATTCATTAAGCATGGAGAAAAAGTAGCAGTTAAGTACGCAGATGAAATAATTGTTTTGAGTAAAAATGTTCAGGATTATTTCAAAAAAGAGTATAATCGCGATACGGTATTTATTCCTAATGGAGTATCGAAACCAGAAGTGCTTAAACCTAAGATAATAAAAGAAAAGTATAATCTGAAAAAGGATGATTATATTCTTTTTCTTGGAAGAATGGTTCCTGAAAAAGGAATTCATTATTTAATTGAAGCATTTAATAAAGTTAAAACAGATAAGAAATTGGTTATAGCTGGCGGAGCTAGTGATACTGATACATATTATCAGGAATTGAAAGAAAAGGCTAAAGATAATGAAAATATTATCTTTACAGGATTTGTACAAGGCAAAGAATTGGACGAACTATTTAGCAATTGCTATATTTATTGCTTGCCTAGTGATTTGGAAGGAATGCCTTTGAGCTTGCTTGAAGCGATGAGCTATGGAGGATGTTGTTTGACTTCTGATATTCCAGAGTGTGCAACTGTAATCGAAGATAAGGGAGTTACTTTTAAGGCTTCAAATGTAAAAGATTTAACGAAAACTTTGCAAGGGTTATTGGATAATCCTAAAAAAGTTGAAAAGATAAAAAAAGAATCTCAAGAATATGTTTTGAAAAAATATAATTGGAATGAAGTTGTTGATAAAACTTTAGAGTTATATAAGAAAAAGGAAAAGAAATGAAAGTTTTATTAGTAAATAAGTTTCATTGGCCTAAAGGCGGATCAGAAAAGTATTATTTTGAATTAGGTGAACTGCTTAAAAAACATGGCCATGAAGTTGCTTATTTCTCAATGGAAGATGAAAAAAATATTGAAACTGGCGACAAAGAGTATTTTGTAAAAGCTAGTGATATGAATAGTAAAAACATTACAAAAGCTTTATCAGTTATATATTCAAGAGCTAATAAAAAGAAAATGGAAGAGGCTTTGGATGACTTTAAACCAGATATAGTTCATTTGAATAATTTTCAAAGACAATTATCTGCATCTATAATTAAGCCTTGTGTTAAAAGAAATATACCAATTGTTTTTACAGCTCATGATGTACAAGCAATATGTCCAGCAATTATTATGATGGATCCAGATAAGAATCCATGTGAAAAATGCATGGGTGGAAAGTACATGAACTGCGTTAAAAAGAGCTGTATAAAGGATTCAAAATTAAAGAGCTTACTAGGAGCTATTGAAGGAAAATATTATAGAAACAAAAAAATATACACTGATAAAATTAGTTATATTATTACACCTAGTGAGTTTTATAGAGAAAAGTTCATAGAAGATGGAGTTGATAAAAATAGAGTAAAGGCTCTACACAACTCTATTGATATGAAAGATTATGACATAGAAACTCAAGATGATGGCTATGCTTTATATTTTGGAAGATTATCTAGAGAAAAAGGAATATTAAATCTAATTAATGCTTTTGCAAAGTTAGATAAAGGATCATTATATATAGCAGGAGAAGGACCTGAAGAAGATACAATAAAAGATATAATTAAAAAGAACAATTTAGAAAAGAGAGTTAAACTACTTGGATTTTTAAACAAAGAAGAAATGACAGAAGTTACAAGAAAATGCAAATTTGTAGTAGTTCCAAGTATATGGTATGAGAATTGTCCTTATTCTGTATTAGAGACTTTAGCTATAGGAAAACCAATTATAGGTTCTAATATGGGAGGAATACCAGAATTAGTTGAAAATAATAACAATGGCTATATTTATCAATATGATAACATAGATGAACTAGCAGAAAAGATGGAAGGATTATTTGAAAATCCTAAGATAGTAAAAGAATTTTCAAAGAATTCAAAAGAATTAGCTAGAGAAAAATATTCAAGATTTAAATATTATAAAGATTTAATGGAAATATATGAGAGAGCAAAAAATAGTTAAGAATAATAGAATAGATTGGATAGATTATACCAAGGCTTTTGGGTGTCTACTAGTTGTTATAGGCCATTTACTAATGTCACTAAGAAGTATTGACACTAATAGCAATATTACAGAGTTTATTATTTATTTTGTATATTTATTTCATATGCCATTATTTATGTGTATGAGTGGTATACTATATCATTCGAAGAGCGATATTAAGAGTATAAAAGATTATGGAAAATTTGAACTAAAAAAAATTATTAACCTATTAGTTCCATATTTTACTTTTTATTCTATTACAATGGTATTAAATATGCTGTTTTCGAGCAGTGTAAATACTCCTAAAGGAAAAGAAGAATGGTTAGGGATATTTAATAATCCGATTGCACCATATTGGTTTTTGTATGCTTTACTATCAATATTTATTATAGTACCAATCGTAGAAAGAGTATTTAAAGACAAAAGAATAGTATTATCTTTTTTTATAATAATTAAAGTGTTATCTCTTTTTTTCAAAACTGATATTTATTTTATAAATTCGATAATGAGCTATGGATTATATTTCTATTTAGGAGCTTTTATAGGATTAGAAAAAAAGAATAATAAGAGAAGTATTATACCAATAATTATCTTTGTTATTCTGTATATATGCAGTTCTATTATGTCATATATTTATAAAGATAAGATAGATGAGTATGTATTTAAATTTATTGAATTAGCATTTGCAACATTTGGAATAATAATATTTGAAGAATTATTTAAGAATATTAAAAAATCAAAATTTTTAGATACATTCAAGAATTATACTTTTCAAATATTTCTTATGCATACTATATTTGCAGCAGGCATGAGAATAATTTTCTTGAAATTAGGAATAAGAAACTACTACTTTCATATAATAATCGGATTGCTAAGCAGTATTTATATTCCAGTTTTAGTATCACTACTTAGCCAAAAAATTGTTTTTTCAGATTTTTTCTTTTATCCACTGAAAACAATAAAAACAATTAAAGAAAGGAAAAATAAAATGGCAGAGAAAAAATTAAATGGTACAGTTATAGTAACATATAGATGTAATGCTAGATGTACTATGTGTAATAGATATAAATGTCCATCTAAACCAGATGAAGAAATATCTATTGAAACAATAAAGAAACTTCCTAAAATGTACTTTACTAATATTACTGGTGGAGAACCATTTATTAGAGAAGATCTACAAGATGTAGTTGAAGAGCTATATAAGAAATCAGATCGTATAGTTATTTCTACTAATGGATTTTTTACTGATAGAATTATTGCTATGGCAAAAAGATTTCCTAATATAGGCATTAGAATCTCAATAGAAGGTTTAGAGAAAACTAATAATGAAATTAGAGGACTAAAAGACGGATACAAAAAAGGTTATGAGACATTAAAGAAACTAAAAGAAATGGGCATGAAGGATGTTGGATTTGGAATGACAGTTCAAGATAAGAATGCACCAGACTTAGTTCCTTTATATAATATTTCTAATGAGATGGATATGGAGTTTGCTACAGCATCACTTCATAATAGTTTCTATTTTGTTGAAGCAAAAAATATTATTCATAATAGACCAATGGTTGCTCAAAACTTTGAAGACTTAGTTAATGAATTATTAAATTCTAAATCTCCAAAGAAATGGTTTAGAGCTTACTTTAATCATGGATTAATTAACTATATATATGGTCAAAAGAGATTATTACCATGTGATATGGCTTTTGATACATTCTTTATTGATCCTTATGGAGATGTTATGCCATGTAATGGAACAAAAGATAAAGAAGTTATGGGTAATCTAAATGAACAAACTTGGGATGAATTATGGAATTCAGAACAAGCAGATAAAGTAAGAGAAAAAGTTAGACATTGTGATAGACAATGTTGGATGATAGGATCTGTATCACCAGCAATGCATAAATATATCTGGAAACCAGCATGGTGGGTGGTAAGACATAAGATTAAATTCTGGACTAAGAAGAAATATTCTATGTATGAAAACAAGATCGTCAGAGATTACAGAGATGGAAAAGTCACCAAGGAAGAATTAGACAAATGTTCAACATGCGACTTAAAATGTGAAGCTAAAGATGGATTATCAGAAGCTTCCAAAAAACATCTGAAAAGTAAGAAAGATGGATAAGTGGTGAACTCTAATATTAAAAACAAAACCAAAAACTAAAATAATTTAAACTATTATACTAAAAAATGGAGAACTATTATGAAATGTATTTCAAAAGTAAGAACTAATGATTTGCTATTCTGCACAACTATTCTTTCATTAACTCTATATACAATAATTCAAAATATATATGCTGGAATAGTTTTGATATTTCTAATAATACTATATTTTATAGATAGCTGCAAGTCAAAAGCTACTTTTATTACATCACTTATTTTTTTATTTGCATTTCAAATGATTTCCAAAGACTACTCTAAAGGTATTATATATATAGTATTTAACTATATTGATGAACTATTAGTAATATTATTTGGAATTTATGTAATAATAAATATTGGCAAAAAAAATATAAAATTAGAAATTTTTGAAAAAAAGATGCTTTTATACTATAGTGGATTTTGTATGTTTTGTTTGATATCAAATCTTAATTCTAGATTACAAGGGCCAATACCTATAGCTGTAGATTTTATTACATGTATAAAATTAATTGTAACATATTTATTTGCTAGAGTGTTTTATGAAAAAAAAGAATTAGATAATCAAAGAATGGAAGATACTGTTATGACTAAATGCAAATTTTTAGCATTATTGTTTTTTGTGCTTTCAATTTTGAACATTCTAATACCGAATCTTTATGAAAGATTCGACTATCGTTACTTTATGCATTCAATTCAACTTTTTTTCCCACATCCTAGTTATTTAGTGAGTACAACAATAATACTTATTATTTTGATGTTATACTATGGGAAAAAGGGAAATTATAAATATATATTAATGCTTTCGATAGTTACTATTTTCTCATTAAGAGTTAAAGCTATTGCTACGCTTTTTTCGATTTTAATTTTCTATATAGGATATTATAAATTAAATATTAGATATAAATCCCTATGGATAGTTTTGATTTTGATTTTTGGTTTATGTTTTGCATACGATCAAATTCAAGTTTATTATAATAATAATCAAGCAGATATGATTCGTGAAAGAATGACGAAAGATGGAATTCAGATAGCTAATGAATCTTTTCCACTGGGAACAGGATTTGCAACTTTTGGTTCATCTGCAGCGTTTCAATTTGATAGTCAGCTATATTATAAATTTGGATATTTTACTAGTAAGAGAAGAATTGAAACATTAGGCGATACGTTTTGGCCAATAGTAATAGCACAATCTGGATGGATAGGAACGATGTTCTTTGTTTTATCTATTTATCAATTTATTAAATTTATATTTAAAAAATCCAAAAACAATGCATTGATGTTTTGTGCGGCATTATCAATTTTTATTTATGAACTAATAGGTTCAATTGCTGAAACTGCTTTTTTCAATCCAATGGTTTCAGGTTATTTTATGGTATTAGGTGTCATATTGACTGATATGATAAAGAATTCTAAAATATCTAAACCTCAAAAGAATTACACTATGGAGTATGAAAATGAGAATATTAATAGTAAGAATGTGGCCAGATAATCTAAATATTAATAGTTATAATTGTCAAGAAATAGGATTAGCCAAAGCTCTAATTAAAATGGGGAATATCTGCGATATTGTTTTATATACTTCTGATAAAGAAAGAGAAGAGATATTCTCTTTTGACAATGATTCTAAGTTTATTAGGCTTTATTATTTAAAAGCAAAGAAGTTTTTGAAAAATGCATTTTATGGTAAAAAACTATATGAAATTTGCAAAAACTACGATTGTATACAAAGTGCCGAATATGATCAAATAGGAAACCTTTTATTAAGAAGAAGATTTAATAATCTTTGTATATATCATGGACCATATCTCTCAAAATTTACTAAAGGATATAATAAAAAGATTATTATTTCAGATTTATTATTTAAATTTTTTCCAAAGTACAAACACACACCTATTATATCTAAAAGCAAGTTGGCTACAGATTTTTTACATATGAAAGGTTTTTCAAATGTAACAACTTTAGGGGTAGGAATTGATTTAGAACGATTTAATAATAAGAGTAATATTGATGAAAAAGTAGAGTTTTTATTAGATCAAAAGAAAAAGGATAATCTAAAATATTTATTGTACATAGGCAAAATTGAAAAAAGAAGGAATATAGGATTCATATTACAAAGGTTTAAAGATGTGTTAAATGAGGATGAAAGTATTAGATTGATAATCGTAGGTGATGGAAACAAAGAAGATACAGATGAAATGTATAATACAATACAACACTTGGCTTTAAAAGATTATATTACTCATTTAAAAAAATTAAAACAAGAGGAATTACAATTTTTATATAATAATTGTGACGTTTTCCTATTACCAACACAATATGAAATATTTGGAATGGTAATGCTTGAGGCAATGTACTTCAAAATGCCAATTATTACTACTAGAAACGGTGGGTCAAGTACACTAATAAATAACAATAAAAATGGTTTTATAATTGATTTGGCTGATAGTGAAAAATGGGACAAATGCATATTAACATTATTGAATGATGAAGATTATAAGAAAAGAATTGGAAATAAAGCAAGAGATACTATAATAAATTATTTTACATGGGAAAAACTTTCTAAAAAATTCTTGAAAGTATATTCTAAAATATCAGATAAAAAAATATAGAATTGGAACGAAGAACATGAATAAATTATATATTAACTATGATAAATATAGAAGATATTGGAGACAATTTAGAATATTAACAATCCGAGACGCAAGGAAAAAAGCTAAATATTTAAGGAAAAAGAAAATTTTTTATCATGTTGGAGAAAATGTATTCTATTATCCTATAATTCTTCCAGCAGAACCATTTTTAGTTTGTTTGCATAATAATATCGTGATAGCAGCTGGAGTTCGATTAATTACACATAGTGTAGAGCATATCATTTTTAATAATGAAGATAGTAACTTAGACAAGAAAAAATTTGCTTGTAAATATGGTAAAATTGAGATTCATGATAATGTATATATTGGAGCAAATGCTATAATTAACTTTGGAGTTTCAATTGGAAAAAATTCTATTGTTGCTGCTGGAGCAGTAGTTACAAAGGATGTTCCAGAAGGAAGTATTGTTGCAGGGGTTCCTGCAAAAGTGATAGGAGATTATAATTCATTAAAAGAAAAGAGATTGATTTATTCACAGGACTTTAAATATATGAAAGAAGCGAAAACGGTAGAAAACATGTTAAAGATAAAACCTGTTATTTTTGATATAGATGAAAAAGAAGGGAAAGATGGCTAAAAATAGTATAAAAAAGAATTACATATTCAATGTTTCTTATCAAATATTTGCTATGTTAGTACCACTCATAACAACACCATATATTTCTAGAGTACTTGAAGTTAGCGGAACAGGAACTTATAGTTACACTTATGCAATGGTTAGATATTTCTGGTTAGCAGCTTCGCTTGGAACTGCAACTTATGGAATTAGAAATATTGGAATGTATCAAGATGATGAAAAGCAAAGAACTATATGCTTTTGGAATGTTATTAGCTTAAAAGCAATACTCTCACTAATATTTGGAATATTGTATTACGCTTATGTTTTAATTATAGCTGATAATAAACTAATAGCGAGTCTTCAAGGAATTAATTTGTTAGTGGCTTTATTTGACATAACTTGGTTTTTTCAAGGAATGGAAAGATTTGACAAAGTTGCTATTAAAAATTTTATTATAAAAGTTTTGACAGTTGTTTTCATTTTTTTAATTATAAAAACATCTGATGATTTATGGAAATACACCTTAGGATTAGGTTTGTTTTTGTTGTTGGGAAATATTGTATTATGGATTGATGCAAAAAAATATCTAATAAACATTAAAAGAAAAAAAATCACTCCATTTAAAAATTTCAAATTAATATGTTTATTGTTTATTCCAAGTGTTGCAACACAAATATTTTCTGTTATAGACAAGTCGATGATTGGATGGTTTACAAGTAACTCTTTAGAAAATGGGTATTATGAGCAAGCAATTAAAATTGTTGATATGGCTCTAGTATTAATTACAGCCATCAGTTCTGTTATGATGCCAAAGGTATCGAGAGAATATAAAAAGAAAAAACAAAAAGAAATAGTCAAATGTTTAGATAAGTCTTTTAGATTCACATTTGCTTTAGCAGTACCAATGATTTTAGGATTATTATCTATATCTAAAATATTTGTTCCAAAGTTTTTTGGAGAAACCTATAGTAACACAATTCCTATATTAAACACTTTAAGCATATTATTTTTATTTATGGGTATTAATAGTGTAAGTGGTAATCAATACCTTATTTCAACTGAACAGCAAGATAAACATACAAAATTCCTTATGATAGGGGGGACTGTAAATGTTTTTATTAATTGTATTCTAATTCCTAAATACTTTGCGATAGGTGCTGCAATTGGTTCTGTCGCAGGAGAATGTACAATTACATTTTTGGAATTGGGCTTTTTATATAAAACAAAACAATACAATATACTTGCTGTACTAAAAAAAACATGGAAGTATTTTGTTTGTGGAATAGTAATGTTCATTGTAATAAAAGTTATTCTCTACTATTTATCAACAATAATAGGTGTTTTATTAAGCATAGTTGTAGGGGGGATTTCATATGGCATATTATTACTATTACTTAGAGATGATTTTGTGTTGGATGAAACTAAAAAGATATTTTCTAAAATAAAGAGAGGTGCTAATTGACGAGAAGTATATGTTATATAGTGCCATATTTTGGCAAACTACCTCCAAACTTCCAATTATGGCTAAATACATGTGAAACCAATAAAACAATTGATTGGATAGTTATTACCAATGATAGAACAGGATATAATTATCCTAAAAACGTTAAAACTTATTATTTGGAGTTTAATGAAATAAAAAGAATAATTCAAAGCCACTATGATTTTGATATAAAAATAGATACATATTGGTGTTTAAGTTTATTTAAACCAGCCTATGGTGAGATATTTAGCGAATATTTAAAGAATTACGACTATTGGGGGCATTGCGATATTGATTTGCTATGGGGAGATATTCGCAAATTTATAACTGATGATGTTTTAAATAAATATGAAAGAATAGGGTTTCAAGGACATTCAACTATCTATAAAAACACAAAAGAAGTTAATACAAGGTATAGAACTATTGTTGATGGAAAAACAAATTATATTGATGTTTTTTCAGGGAAATCTAAAATTTCTTTTGACGAGAATGGGATGGATGATATTTATAATTATTTAAAAATACCTTTTTTTAATAAAACTGTTTTTGCTCACTTAAGCATTAGCACGTACTCTTTTTGGATCCGCTACTTGCCCCAAAAAGATGATTATAAAAACAGAAGACAAATTTTTACATGGGAAAAAGGCAAATTACTAAGATATTTTATCGATCAAAATGAAATTCATACTGAAGAATATATGTATATTCATTTTTTTACTAGACCGATGAAGTATAAAGCAAAAGGAAATGAAAAAAATAAAAGATATGTAATATATCCAGATGTTGTAAAAATACTTAATAATACCATTACAGTTGGATTTATTAAGAGACATGGTAAGTGTTCAAAAATTGCATTTTACTTAAAAACATTATATTATAATCGAAATAAAATAAGCCTTCAGAGAATAAAAAAGAGATTAAAACTAATTAAAGAAGGAAAAAATAGTACAAAGAAAGGATAGCTCCTATGAAGATAGCAGTAGCTGGAACAGGATACGTAGGATTAAGCTTAGCAGTATTGCTAAGTCAAAAGAACGAAGTAGTGGCATTAGATGTCATTCAGGAGAAGGTTGATTTAATCAATAAGGGAAAATCTCCTATCAAAGATAAAGAGATAGAAGATTTTTTGGAGAATAAAGAATTAAATTTAAAAGCAACTTTAAATTATAAAGAAGCATTTAAAGGAGCAAAATTTGTAATAGTATGTACTCCTACAAATTATGATGATGAAGAAAATTTCTTCGATACATCTTCAGTAGAAGATATTATTCAAAAAGTAGTAGACATGAAATTGGATACTACTATAGTAATAAAATCTACTATACCAGTAGGATTTGTAGAGAAAGTAAAGAAAAAATATAACTATGAAAATATAATGTTTAGCCCAGAATTTTTAAGAGAGGGAAAGGCATTATATGATAATCTATATCCATCTAGAATTATCGTAGGAGAGAAATCTGAAAGAGCTAGAGAATTTGCGAGTCTCTTAAAAGAAGGAGCATTAAAGGAAGAAATTCCAACTAAATTCATGAGCTCAACAGAAGCAGAAGCGGTAAAACTTTTCTCTAATACATATTTAGCACTAAGAGTAGCATATTTTAATGAGCTAGATACTTATGCAGAAATCAAACACTTAAATGCTAAAGATATAATTGATGGAGTATGTTTAGATCCAAGAATAGGAAATCATTATAATAATCCATCATTTGGATATGGAGGATATTGTCTTCCAAAGGATACTAAACAGCTTTTAGCAAACTACGAGGGAGTTCCTCAAGATTTAATAAAAGCAATTGTAAAAGCTAATGAAACAAGAAAAAGATATATTACTCAAACTATAATGGAAAAAAATCCAGATACAGTTGGAGTATATAGATTAACTATGAAAAAAGATTCAGATAATTTTAGACAAAGTGCTATTCAAGGAATAATAGAAAGACTAAGATCTGAAGAATACAATGTTATAATCTATGAACCAACAGCTAAGACCGAAGATTTTTTAGGATGTAAAATAGTAAATGATTTTAAAGAATTTGCAAGTAAATCAGATGTAATTCTAGCAAATAGATTTGAAGATGAATTAGCTGAAGTAAAGAATAAAGTATATACAAGAGATTTGTATATGAAAGATTAAAACAAAAGCCAGG
>OCTW013430940.1_pt1 | contig 20950 bp, 18 predicted proteins | sample 1539671 | NCBI WGS metagenome assembly OCTW01 (sample SAMN02144230, study PRJEB22623) | gut metagenome | biome: sheep rumen | host: Ovis aries | place: New Zealand
ATCGACGAAACAAACATAATAAAAAAGAACAAAATAGAAGCACAATTTTCAATAGGACAAGATAATATACTAAGCTACAACTTTGACTTAGGACAAATAAATAATAAAGAGCTAGAAAAAATATTTAATTCGCTACATGAAAATAAAAAATACTACAAATTAAAAAACGGAAACATAATTAACCTAGAAAAAAATAAAGAATTACTACAACTAGAAAACTTAATAAATGATATGGATATAAACTATAATAATTTAAGTAACACAATTCCAAAATATAGAGCAATATATTTAGATAGTCTAAAAGAATACAAATTTTTAAAAACAAATAATTTATTTAAAGAATTTATAGAAAACTTTAAAAACTATAAAAATAAAGAACCATATATAAGTCCAAAAGATAAAGAAATATTAAGAGATTATCAACAAATAGGAGTAAAATGGTTATATAACATTTACAAATGTGATTTAGGTTCAATATTAGCAGATGAAATGGGACTAGGTAAGTCAATACAAGCAATATGCTTTATAAAATCATTATTACATGAAAATAAAAATCATAAATTTTTAATAGTATCACCTACATCATTAATATATAATTGGCAAAAAGAATTTGAAAAATTCGCATCAAATATAAAATATCAAGTAATTGCTGAATCAAAAAATAAAAGAAAAGAATTACTAAATAGTAGCGAAACAAATGTAATAATAACTACATATGGATTATTAAAACAAGATTTTGAAGAATATCAAAAAAAACAATTTGAAGTAATGATAATAGATGAAGCACAAAATATTAAAAATCCAAAAACAGCTATATCTCAAACAGTAAAAAAAATAAATTCAAAAACAAAAATAGCACTTTCAGGCACACCAATAGAAAATAGTATCATAGAACTATGGAGTATATTTGAATTTATAATGCCAGGATATTTTACTAATTTAAACAAATTTCAAAATAAATATAACATAAAAGAATTTACAAAAGAAAAACTTGAAATACTAAACAACCTAAATAAACAAATTTCACCATTTATTTTAAGAAGAAAAAAACAAGATGTAGCTAAAGAACTACCAAAAAAAATAGAAAATAATATATACTTAGACATGTATCCAGAACAAAAAAAATTATACATTGCTCAAGTAAACAAAACAAAAGAAGAAATGGAAGAAATAATTAAAACAGATGGATTCATAAAAGCAAGATTTAAAATACTACAACTATTAACAAAACTAAGACAAATATGTATAGACCCTAGTATAGTTTTTAACAACTACAAAGGTGAAAGTACTAAAATTAACGAATTAACAAATATAGTACAAAAAATAATAGAAAACAATCATAAAATACTAATATTTACAAGTTTTAAAACTGCTTTAAATATTGTAAAAGAAAAACTTGAAAAAAATAACATAAAAACATACACAATAGATGGATCAATATCTAGTAAAAAAAGAATGGAACTTGTAGATAAATTTAACATAGATGATACAAACGTGTTCTTAATAATGTTAAAAGCCGGAGGAACTGGTCTAAATTTAACAAGTGCAGATGTAGTAATACATTTAGATTTATGGTGGAATCCACAAGTCGAAAATCAAGCAACAGATAGAGCACACAGGATTGGGCAAAAAAATAATGTAGAAGTAATAAAATTAATTTGCAAAGGAACAATAGAAGAAAAAATAATAGAACTTCAAAATAAAAAGAAAATACTAAGTGATAATCTAATTGAAGGTGAAAACAGAGACGAAAATATAATTTCTAAACTATCAGAAAAAGAAATAAAACAATTACTAATAACAATATAAACATGTATCAACATGTTTTTTTTATTTCTTTATTAATAAAATTATAACCACTATCATTAAATCTAATACCATCTAAATATGAATCATCAAAAACATCTAATATATCAAGATAATAAATCTTATATTTACTACATAACAATTCTAATTTTTCATTTAAATATGAAAAATACTCATTATAAGAATTAACAAAAGGATTATAAATACCTACAAATATAATTTTTTCTTTATCATAAATTCTAAGTAACCTAAACAACTCCTCTACATCATATAAATATGAATCAAAAAAATTATAATAATCAGAAATATTACTACTTTCTAAAATACTTAATATATCATTAATACCAACATTAATTGTAATCAAATTGGCTTTAATCAAAAGATTTTGTAAAAATTTATCATTTATTTTTTTATTATTTTTAATATCATTTATTAAATCAGTAGTCCTCATTTCATTATAAAAAAAATTATAACTACTTACATATTTAAAATTATCATCAACAAATGAAGAATATAAATCAAAAATTCCTTTACTATTAAAATCACCAACAGATAAAAAACTATATTTTTTACTAACATTAAAATTATAAATAAAAAAAACAATAAATATAATTAATACAAATGAAAAAAAGACTTTTAATTTCATAAAAAAACCACCTAATAAATTATATTAGATGTATTTTTTAATTATTCTTCAATTAAATTAATTTGTGCTCCTACATTAGATAACTTACCAATTATATCCTCATATCCTCTTAAAATATGCTCTACATCACTAATAACAGTTTTACCACTAGCAACTAGCCCCGCTAAAACCATACAAGCTCCTGCTCTTAAATCAGTAGCAACAACCTCACGACCTTCAAAATTAGTAGGACCATTTATTTCTAATTTTTGATTATTAACTATATTAATATTAGCACCCATTTCATTTAAATAAGAAACATTATTAAACCTATTTTCATAAATTGTTTCCTCAAGTTTAGAAGTTCCATTACACATACAAAGTAAAACAGTCAAGGGTTGTTGTAAATCCGTAGGAAAACCAGGATAACCTAAAGTCTTAACACGTGTTGGCCTCAAATCAGTTGCAGAAGACAAAGTAATACTTGATTCAGATAAATCATATTTAATACCCATTTCATTTAACTTAAAAAGTAACGATTCTACATGTTCTGGAATAATATTATCAATAGTTAAATTATCACCAATTAAAGCCCCAGCAATAATATAAGTTCCAGCTTCAATTCTATCAGGTATAACCTCTGTAAATCCACCAGACAAATGATCAACACCAGTAATTCTTATTTTACTAGTTCCAGCACCTATTATCTTTGCACCCATATTATTTAAAAACATAGCAACATTAACAATCTCTGGTTCACGTGCTGCATTTCTAATTACAGTAACACCTTTAGCCTTAACAGCAGCAAACATAGTATTAATAGTAGCACCAACACTTGGCATATCTAAATAAATAGTATTTCCATTCAATTCATCTGCATCAATAATAAACTTATTATCATCCTCTACTACCTTTGCACCTAACAATTTAAAAGCTTTAAGTGTTTGATCAATAGGACGAGCACCTATAGAACAGCCACCAGGAAAATACATTTCAACATGATGAAATTTTCCAAGTAAAGCAGACATAAAATAATAAGATGCCCTTAATTTACTTGAAATTTCCTTAGGAATCTCACTATTAACAACTTTAGAACAATCAACTCTAATACTACCATCACTTCTAACAACATCAGCACCTAAAAAAGTTAAAATATCATCTAAAGCATCTATATCAGAAATATTTGGTACATTATCAATTTCAACAACACCATCGGATAAAATTGCAGCAGGAATTAGTGCAACTGCACTATTTTTCGCACCAGCAACATTAATTGTACCAGATAATTTTTTTCCACCTTCAATTACAATCTTTTTCATAATACCTCCAAAAAAAGTATTTGCAAAATTAATTATAAAACATTTTACTTAAAAAGTAAACTTATAAATAAAATAAACCTACAACAATCAAAATAATACCTCCTATTATTGTAGAAAAACGTCCTAATAACAAACTAATTTTTCTACCTAACAATAAGCCTAAAAAAGTAAAAATAAAACTACATATAGAAAAACAGATACAACAGATAATATAATTATTATATATTTCATTTAAAGTAATACCTATAGTAAAACTATCTACACTTACAGCAAATCCAAATAAAAAATACTCAAAAAAATTTAAAAACTTTACAGAGTCATTTTTAAAAGATTCAATTATCATCTGAATACCTATAATAAAAAAAATAATAGAAACAACAACATTAATATTAAAAAAAAAATTAGAAAAAATAAAATCACCTATAATAAAACCAAAAATAGGCATAAAAAAATGAAAAAGACCTACTATTAAAGATAATAAAATCATATTTTTAAAGCAAAAATTTAAAGTTCCATAAGACAAAGCTAAAGAAAAAGCATCTAAACTAAGACTAAATGAAATAATTAAAACAATTAAAAATGACATAAAAAAAACCTCCTATAAAAAGATATGAGATTTTTCAATATTAATGACTATATTTTTTTAATAATTCACCAACTAAAGTAGTATATGAAACATTATCAGAATCCTCTACCTCAATTAAACATAATGGAGGAAATAAAACACACCACCAATTATCACCAAACCCATTACCTAAAGTAATAAGTAAAGATTCATAATTACCTTCATTATATTTTACACCTTTATATTCTTTTTCAGGAAAGTAATTTTTTCCAAAATTAACACTATAATTCATATTATAATTATTATCTATTAAATACTTTGAAGTAAGTGAAGAAACATTATCTAAATTACTCTTAATAATTTTTCTAGCACTCCCTACATCTTTAACATCCTTTAATAAATCATACATATAATCTTGTACTTTATTTTTTAAACCATTTTTAATTCCTTGATCATAAGAAGAATTACTATTAGCTAAAATTCTAATTCTAATCGCATCATCAGATATTACAACATTATTAAATTTATAGCCAATAAAAACATAAATAACAATAATAAATAATAATAAAAGAAAAGTTTTTTTCATATCATCACCTATTACATAATGAAAAAAAAATAACATATTTATTCAAAATACATTATTTTTTTAAAGATAATTTTTTACATTTCGAATCAATTAATAACTTTTCTTTATCAAATTGCAACATTTCTTTTTCAAAATATTTATCCATAAAATACTTTAAATCAGTTCTAATAAAATTACCATCATAATCACGAAATAAATTATATTGAATTCCTGAAAATAAAATATCATAAGAAATAAATAAACTAGCTTCTCTATCATACATCCATTTAATTGGAGAAACCTCAAACCAAACTACATCACCACATTTTACATCATTATTATTAATAACAACGTCATTAGAAGAAATAATTCTTACATAATACTTATCAGAAAATAAATATACAGGACATTTTTTTTCAACAAACCCATCATATAATTCCTTATTACCATCAATAGTAAAATTAAAATTAGTTTCAACTAAATCATTATTTTCTAACATTTCTTCTAAAACAGTACCTAAAGAAAATACAGCTTTTTGAGGATAATAACCAAATTCATAAAGACCATTATCAGAATCTTTAATTAACTTACAAAATTTAGATTTATATAAAAATATAGGTCTTACACCAATACTTCTTGTATCAACATTATTAAACCTAATCTTACCATTTGAAGAAACATATAAAGCCTCACCATTTAAAGATGAAGAAGTAAGCCAATAACTATTTAAATTAGACATACCACCCATTAAAATAGCAAAATCAGTATAATTAGAAGCATAATGACAAGAATCAAATATAGGTAATCTTCTAATACCAAAAATACTACTCTTACTTAAAAAATTAAAATTTAATTCTGAATTAATATATTCTTTTTCTCGCCTTACCTTCATCTTCTCTATTTTATTTAAATAATGAGCAGTTTTTTTAAATTCAAAATTTTCTAAAAAATTTAATAAATTTAAAGCATATTCAGAAAAATAAACTTTTTGAAACTTATTACTAGATGAAACTGACAAAAAATTCTTTTTATTTTGATATAAATCATATATAATCTTATTATTTAAAATATAATTCAAATCACTAGAATCATAATTAACAAACTTATTATCATAACTGAATTTAAATCCAGAAAATAAAGACTTCTCACTTATTATAAAATTATTAACAGAATCAACATAAAAATCAATTGGTTTTACTTCTACCCATACATAAGATGCATTATTATAAATATCACCATTAGAAAATTCAAAAGCAGAATAATTAGGACATTTAACCCTAACATATTTAGAATTATTGTATTCATAAACCTCTAAATACTCATACATAAAATCATTACCTATTTTCTCACATTTAAATAAATAACTATTATCTACCTTACTTAAATTTTTATCATTATATTTCTCTTCCAAAATAATATTTAAATCACTACTAACAACATCTTGTGGATATTCCAAATACTTAATTTTTTTAATACCATACTTATCAACATCCAAAGATTCATCAATAACACTTTGAATATCAGAATCTATATCTAAAACAATTCTAGTTGAAACATCACAAGAATCTAAATTACAAAAATCAAAAAACCCGGAAGAATTAATACAAGAAATTCCTCGTCTATGTTTTAAAACAAAATAAGAACCAGTTTTATTTTCAGGACTACAAACATTATTTAAATACTTAGAAGAAAATAATCCTCCAAAAAAATCTCCAACATCTGCTCCCTGTAAACAAGAAAAATCAGTTACAACACTCTGTAACCCAATTTTATCTAAAATACATGATTTATTTTGTCCATCTATTAAATTATAATTAAAAATTTTTAACTGTTTCAATATAACCACCAACCATAATTTAATAATTCATAACAAAAAAATATTATACATACACCTTGTTAAAAAGTCAATTAAAAGATATAATTAATACGGACGTGATAAAATGAAAAAAAACAGTTTTTTTGAAGGATCATTTATAGCAACTGCTGGTATAGTTATGTGCAAAATCATAGGACTATTATATGTAATACCATTCTACGCATTAATAACAACAAAAGGATCAGTTCTATATAGTTTTGCTTATTCAATATATACAGTATTCTTAAGCCTATCAACAAGTGGAATACCAATCGCAATGAGTAAATTAATAAGCGAATACAATAGTTTAGAATACTACCATACAAAAGAAAAAGTATACAAATTAGGAAGAAATTTAATAATCATCCTTGGAACATTATTCTTTATAATATTAATGATTACTGCACCTTCAATCGCAGAATTCATATTAGGAAAAAACTCTAGCGGAGGAAATACGGTAGAAGACGTTACATTTGTAATAAGAATAATATCAACCGCACTTTTAATAGTTCCAATATTAAGTGTTACAAAAGGATATATCCAAGGACATAACATCATGGCTCCAACTAGTATTTCAAACGTAATAGAACAATTAATAAGAGTAATAGTAATACTAGCAGGATGCTTTATAAGTTTAAAAGTAATAGGTGTAGAAGAAAAAATTGCAATTGGAATATCAGTATTTGCCGCAACAATTGGAGCACTATTCGCATACATTTACCTATTTATAAAATTAAAGAAAAATAAAGAAGTATTTAACAAAGATAAAACTATAACAGAACCTGAAAAAAAATATACATCAAAATACCTAATAAAACAAATAGTTTTGTATGCCCTACCATTTATAATTATTGACTTACTAAAATCTGCATACAACCTAGTTGATACAGTAACAATAACTAGAACATTAACAGAATTAGGATATTCACAAGAAGTAACAGACCTAACATTTTCTACAATTGCTACTTGGGGAAATAAATTAAGTATGATAGTTATCTCAATATCAATGGGAATAACTGCAAGCCTAATACCAAGTCTAGCAGGAGACTATGTATTAAAAAAACATACAGAAATAAACAAAAAAGTAAATCAAGCAATACAATTACTTTTATTTATAACAATACCAATGACATTAGGACTATGCTTTCTAGCCCAAGATATATGGATAATATTCTATAAATATGATCCATTTAGTACTGAAGTATTCCAACTATTTATCTTCCAAGCAATAACATTCTCATTACTATCAGTATTATTAAACATAACTCAAACAACAAACCATACAAAAATCACAATACTAACACTATTAGCAAGCTTTATTGGAAATGCCTTACTAAATATACCAATGATGAGGCTAATGCATGAATTTGGAATTGGATATCAAGGTGCATCAGTATCAACACTAATAACACAAATAATACCAATAATATTCTTATTATTCTATATTAAAAAAACATTAAAAGTAAATTATAAATCAACAATAAAAAATACAACAAAAATAATTATTTCTTCACTTATAATGTTACTAATTTTATATTTATTAACATTCATATACCCTATAAATGCCACTGAAAAAATACCTGCTTTAATTCAAACAATAGTATATGCAGGCATTGGAATAATAACATATACAATACTAACAATAATGTTAAAAATAGATAATAATATAATATTAAAAATATTAAATAAAATTAAACAAAAATTAAAAAGAAAAAAGTAATGATGATTCATTACATTTTTTTTACATTTTTTACATAAAAAAAGCTTAATAATCACTTATTAAACTTCTACATCTACATATAAATAATCATGATCAGATGTACCTAAAGAGTCCATACATCCATAATCATTAATTTTCCAATCACTTGGTACAAATATATGATCAATCATTACATCATATAAATCATTACGACTATTTTTATCTTTTTTAATATCTACATGAACTAAATTATAATCTTTCATTTCTTCAATAAAATTAGATAAAACAGAAGCACTCTTTTCCATATTAAAATCACCAGTTAAAATAATAGGATATTTATCACAATATTTATCTATTATTTTTTTTAGCTTAACTAACTGATTTCTTCTTAAATCAGGAATCCTATTATTTAAATGAGTATTAATCATACATATTTTTTTATCATTATGTTCAAATAATATTACAGTACAAATTCTAGGAAATAAAGCTCTTTTTTTTATTAAAACTTTTAAATCAGAATATTTAGGTGGAAATAATGGAAGTCTATAAGTTTTAGAAAATAATACCTTTTTATTAGTAATAATATTATTATTTTCATTATATGGAATTCTACATAATAAAGAACCAAGTCTATATCTACCATAAAAATTATATCCAATTAACTTTTTTTTCAAACAATTTTTTAATTTACAAGTCAATTCCTGACAGCCTATTAAATCAATTTTATTTTTCAAAATAATATCAGTAATAATATCTACATTAGATATTCCATCTTCCCTTAATCCACCACGTCTATTAACAATATCATCTTTAATATTAAAACTTCCTATTTTCACGCACATCACCATAAATTAAATACTATCACTTAATAATTAAATATGTCAAATAAAAAAAGAACAAATTAAATTTGTTCTTCAATATTTTTTCTAACTTTATATTTATCAATCAATAAATTTACTAAATCAACTAAATAATATACAAAATGTCTATCAAGATATACTATATCTAAATTAATAACTAAACATTTACCTAACATACTAAATCTAAAACTTCTAGATAATTGATTAACATCAATAAATAAATTTTCTACTTTAACTTGATTAGTAAACTCAGGTTCAAAAATAATTTTAACAAAATTCTTAGTTTGCTCTATCTTACGAATAGGTAACTTATGTGCTAAAGAATCAAATAACTCTTCATACATATAAATAACCATATTAGATGATAATTTACCAAATCTATCTTCTAATTCAAACTTAACTTTATCTAATGATTCAATTGAATCAATTTCATTAATTTTTTTATGAATCTCTAACTTAATATCCACATCTGATGTATAACTATCATCTATAGCAGTTTCTACATCAATATAAGGTGTAGTTTTTTCTTTTTTCTCTTCTACTACATTACCAGTTAATTTACTAACCTCTTCATTTAACATTGATAAAAATAACTCTATACCTACTGAATCTATAAAACCAGCTTGCTCACTACCAAGTAAATCACCAGCACCTCTAATAGATAAATCACGCATTGCTATATTAAATCCGCTACCTAACTCAGTAAATTGTTTTATAACATCTAATCGCTTAGTAGCAATCTCAGATAAAATCTTAGAATTATTATACATTAAATAACAATAAGCAATCTTATCACTACGACCTACACGCCCTCTAATTTGATATAACTGACTTAAACCAAATCTATCTGCATCTAAAATAATTAAAGTATTAACATTTGGAATATCAATTCCTGTTTCAATAATTGTTGTACATAACAATACATCAAATTCATAATTAATAAATTTAAACATTACATCCTCAATTTGATTTTTAGTCATTTTACCATGAATCATACCAATTCTAGCATCCGGAACAATTTTACTAATAGAATTAATCTTCTCTTCCATTTCCATAACATGATTAAATAAAATAAATACTTGACCATCACGAGATAACTCTCGATATACGGCTTCTTTAATAATTTGATTACTTTCTGCTAAAACATAAGTTTGAACTGGATATCTATTACAAGGAGGAGTTTCAATCAAACTAAGACCTCTAATACCAGCAATAGACATTTGTAACGTTCTAGGTATTGGAGTTGCTGTTAAAGTTAAAACATCAACATTATTTTTAAATTGTTTAATTTTTTCTTTATGCTTAACACCAAATCTTTGCTCTTCATCGACAACTAATAAACCTAAATCTTTAAATACAACATCATCAGATAAAATTCTATGAGTTCCTATTAATAAGTCAACTCTACCTTCACGCACATCAGATAATATTTTATCAATATGCTTCTTATCAACAAATCGATTTAATACTTCAATATTAACACCTGTATTTTTAAATCTATCAACTGCATTATTAAAATGTTGACTAGATAAAATAGTAGTAGGACATAAAAATGCAACTTGCTTTCCAGATAAAATAGCCTTATAAATTGCTCTAAAAGCAACCTCAGTTTTACCAAAACCAACATCGCCACATAAAAGTCTATCCATAGGAGTCGGACTTTCCATATCTTTTTTAATATCATCCACAGCCCTTATCTGATCAGCTGTTTCTTCAAATTCAAATTCAGCCTCAAATATTGCTTGTTCTTCTACATCTTTATTAAAAGCAAAACCAGTAATTTTTTGACGAGCTGCATATAAAGCAAGCAACTCTTGAGTCATATCATTAATTTTCTTCCTTAATCTTGCCTTAGTCTTACTCCATTCACTACCACCTAACTTATTTAGCTTAGGGACTACTGAATCATTAGAAGAATACTTATTAATTAATTCAAAATTTTCAACAGGAATATATAATTTATCTCCACCTTGATATTCAATAGATATAAAATCTTTCATTAACCCATTTTTATTTAAAGTTTTAAGTCCCAAATATCTACCAATACCATAAGACATATGAACTACATAATCACCAATCTCTAATTTAGAAATATCTTTAATCTTAGTACCATATTTAAAATTAGATTTATAAATAACATTATTATTTTTTCTATTAAAAAATTCATTTTCACTAATAACAACATAATTATCATATTCAAAACCACTATTAATAGTTTTAACAACTAAATTAATTTTATTTTCTATTATATTATCTAAACTTGTAAATACAACATTACTATTATCTAAATTAGAAATTACTTTATTAACAACATATCTATCTTTAAGACAAATAATAACTGTTTTTTTACCTCTAATACATTTATTTAAATAAGCATTAATCTTATCAATAGACATATTAAAATATTCAATATTACCAGTTGCATATTTAACAGATTTTAAATTCAAATCAACATTATCATCAAAATTAGATAAATAATAACTATCTAATTTAGAAAAATAATCTAAATCTAACATATATCTAGTACTTTGATCAATTTCTTTTTCAACATTATAATTAAAAATATCTTCACATAAACTTTTATAACCTAAAACAATATCATTATAATTATTAAAAAATAACAATCCATCTAAATAATCATAAATAGATGCTACTTCACCAAATTTAACTAAATCCTTTTGACTGACTTTATAATCAATATTAGAATTTATTACAAATTCACTATTTGGTTTTACAACAATATCAGAAACATTTTCACGTGTTAACTGAGAATCAAGATCAAAACTCTTAATTTCATCAATTTCATCTCCAAAAAACTCTAATCTAATAGGAAAAGAACTAGAAATTGGAAAAATATCCAAAACAAATCCTCTTACCGCAAACTCTCCTGTTTTATTAACATAAGATTCACGTGAATAACCAATACGATATAAATCATCTACTAACTTATTCATATCATATTCTAAACCTACTTTTAAATTAATAAAATTTGATTTATAAACACTTTTCAAAGGAAGAAATCTAAGTAAACCAGTTAAATTAGTAATAACAATTTTTTTAGAATCATCACACAAATCATTTAAAGTTTCAAGCCTTGTAATTTTTAATTCAGGAGATATTGCCAAAGCCTCACTAGTTAAAAAATCATCCATAGGAAAAAACAAAACATCTTTTGTATAACAAGAAAGAGACTTATAAATTTTATTAGATTCAAATAAAGAATTACTTACAACTAAAATAGATTTGTTAGATTTTTTAAAAGTGTTATAAATATAAATAGATTTCAATTCATCATTTAATCCATTAATAACCTTATTATCTAAATCAACACTGATTAAATTATTAAAAAAATTCATACTACTCCTCCTTTACTAAACGACAAAAAATACCTTAAAGGTATTAATTATTATTATATTTTGACATTAATTTATCAAAATTATCAACAAAATAATCATCTAAAACACTAGTAGATAAAGAAATAACCTTATCCAAAACTTCTTTATCAGAACTACTAAATTTTCCTAAAACATAATCTTTAGTATCAAAATTTTTATTATTAGAAATACCAATTTTAAATCTTTTATAATTTTTAGTACCTAAATTTTTTTCAATATCTTTAAGACCATTATGTCCACCACTTGAACCAGATAATTTTAATTTATACCTTCCAATATCAAGATCTAAATCATCACTTATAATTAAAATATCAGACACATCAATCTTAAAAAAATTAACAAAATCTCTTACTACTTCACCAGATAAATTCATATATTTTTGTGGTTTTAAAAAAATAACCTGTTCTCCATTAATATTACCTTTTCCATATAAACCAGAAAACTTATTAGAAGTAATAGAAATATTTTTTAATCTACAATAATTATCTAAAACCATAAAACCAACATTATGCCTAGTATTTTCATATTCACGTCCAGGATTACCTAGACCTACAATTAACTTCATAAAAATCACCTATAAATTATGATATTCAGAATAAACATCACGTTTATTCATTCCTCTTTCACGAGCAACAAGCTTAATAGCCTCTTTAACATCATGACCCTCTTTAATAAAAAGATTAACGTGTTGAGTAATCGTCAAGTTGTCATAAGTTTTTGCTTGCATATTCCCACCTACAACAATAACAAATTCACCCTTAATGTCAACGAATTGACTAGCAATGTCATCTAAATGTCCTCTATATATCTCTTCAAACTTCTTACTTATTTCCCGGGAAATAGAAATTTCTCTATTTCCCAAAATATTTTTCATAGACTCTAATGTATCTAAAATTCTATGTGGAGCCTCATAAAAAATCATAGTATACTTTAAATTTTTTAAATCCGATAATTCCTCTTCTCTTTTAGACTTTTTGCTATTTAAAAAACCATAAAATAAGAAAGGAGCAGGATTAATACCTGAAGTAATTAAAGCAGAAATCAAAGCAGTAGGACCTGGTAGTCCAACAACATTATAACCATGTTCAATCGCACATTTTGCCAAATCATATCCTGGATCACTAATAATTGGAGTTCCTCTATCACTAACAAGTCCAACATTATAACCATTAGATAAATATTCAATTAACTTATCCTCATTAGTACTTTCATTAAAATTATGACTCGAAAATAATTTTTTCTTAATACCTAAATGATGCAATAACTGACTAGTTACACGAGTATCTTCAGCAAAAATAACTTCAACACTTTCCAATGTTTTAACTGCACGAATAGTTATATCATCCATATTTCCAATAGGAGTTGGAATTAAATATAAAGTTGCAGTATTATCATAACTTTTTTGAGACATATTATTCACCTTCTTAAAAAATATTATTACCTAAATAAACTACTGTCATACTTTTATTATCATCATCTATAAATAATATTTTTCCACTTTCTACACATCAATTTAAATTAACTAAAAAATTTTTGTATTTCAGAAGAATAAGTACCATCTTCATTATGAGCATATAAAGGAGGTAAAATCTTAACTCCAGGTTTTCCACCCTTACTACCTTCAATTAACAAAATATTTGCTTCACGATCCTTTTTAGGATAAACAAATTGAATTCTTTTAGGAGTAATATTATTATTTTTCATAGCCTCTAAAATATCCATTAAACGCTCAGGTCTATGAACAATAGAAACAACTCCTCCATTTTTAAGTAATTTTCTACTTATCTTATAAATATCATCCAAATTTAATTTAATTTCATGACGAGCAATAGTTTTATAATCATTTTTATTCAAATTAGAATTCTCATCAACTTTAAAATATGGAGGATTACAAACTATTACATCAAAAATATCAGTATCCATATTTTTGTACAAACTATTAATATCATCATTAATCAAATTTATCCTATTTTCCAGATGATTAAACTTCAAATTTTTTAAAGCAATGTCATATACATCCTTTTGTATTTCAACAGCAGTAATTTTCGCATCAGATAGTTGTGTTAAAATCAACGAAACAGGCAAATTACCACAACCAATATCTAAAATATTATTAATCTTAGAATTCAAAGTAACAAAATTAGGAAGTAATATTGAATCTAAAGAAAAATTAAACATATCACTATCTTGATATAATCTTAAATTTTCATAACCAAGCAAATAATTAAACTTCTCCATCACAAATGCTCTTTTCTAAATGACCAAAGCCATCAATATTGACAATAAATTTTCTATTCAAAATATCAATAGATACAACATCCCCAAGTCCATGTTCAGTTTGAACCTTGTCACCAACTTTAGGTAAACCTTTACGGCATTTTTTATATTCATCATTTTCATACTTTAAACAACACATCAACCTACCACATAAACCATTTATCTTTGTAGGATTTAAAGATAAATTCTGAGTTTTTGCCATATTAATAGATACAGAATCTAAATCTTTTAAAAATCTAGAACAACAAAGTTTACAACCACATATACCATATCCACCAACTTCTTTTGCCTTATCTCTAATTCCAACTTGAAGCATCTCAATACGTGTCTTATAAATAGAAGCCAAAGATTTAACTAAATTTCTAAAATCAACCCTATCATCAGATAAAAACTTAAAAATTATTTTACTTCTATCAAAATTAAATAGACATTCAATAACATTCATATTTAATTTTTCTTCTTCAACCAATTGACGACACTTTATTAAAGCATTTTGTGAATCTTCTATATTCTTTAAATTTTTTTTATAATCAGCCTTAGTAGCAATCCTAACAACTTTTTTTAAACTATTTATATCTTTATCACAATCCACATTTAATTCACTTATAAAACCAAATTGTAAACCATTCTCAGTATCAACAATAACAGACAAATTTTTTTTTAAATTAATTCCATCAGATAAAAAATAATAAACTTTACCACCTAATTTAAAAGAAACACCTACAACACTTTTCAAACAAATCAACTTCTCTCCAAATCAATTATTAAACTATCAATTAATAAATTCAAATTAATATTATATTTTAACTTGTCAATAGATTCTAATATTCTATTTATACGAATACAAATATCATTTTCAGACAAATAAGAAGAAATACGTGATATATCATCTTCACTATTAATAAAATACTTTAACTCAAAATTTAACTTATAATTTAAAATATCTCGATAATATAATACCATAACATTATAAGCAAATAAATTACTTTCTTTATCAGAAAAAGTATTTAGCCACATACTTTGAGTATATAACAAAGTATTCATCTTATTTTTTTCATAAAAAGAAACAAAATCTTTAATTCTATTAAGAACATCATTAGAATCATCAGAATTTATAAATTTTTCTCTGGCAACACTATCACTAATACACAAATTTGCAACTATCTCAAGTTCACTATCTAAATTTAGTTTAGAATTTTTAAAAGAAATAACCTGACATCTAGAAATAATAGTATCCAATAAATTATAAATATTATCAGTAACTAATATAGCAATTATATTAGGCATTGGTTCCTCTAAAAATTTTAAAATTGAATTAACAGCAGACAAATTCATTTTATCAGCTTCATTAATAATATATATTTTTTTAGAACCAACAATAGCCTTTTTATTAAATTCATTTTGTAAATCATCTAATTGTTCCTTTTTTATCCACATACCATCAGGATTAATTATTTTAAGTTCAGGATAACAATTATCATTCAACATAGTACAAATATTACAAGTCGATTCATCATGAGCAGAAGATTTTTTTTTATCACACAACAAAAGCTTTACAAATTCATTTATAAAATCGTTACACCTATAATAACCATTCTTTTCGAAAAGATAAGCATGAACTACTCTATTATTTTTTAAAGTATTAGATAAAATTTTAACAGCAATATTTTGCTCAACTTCAAAATCTTTAAACATAAATCACATCCTTTTAAAAAGAATAAATTAAAATAAATATTAATGAAAATAATCCAGGTACACCAAATATAGTCAAAAATAAAACAGTAAATATATTAATTGGAATAATTAAGCCCAATCTTTGAGAAACCAAATTATATCCATATAACAAAAAAATATTAATAATAAATTTTTTAATAAGTATAATAATTTTTTTCATATTTTCACCAATAGTATATATGAAAAAAAATTAATAAAAATACTTTATTAACTTATAGACTTTCTATTTTCTAAAGCAAGTTCAAGAGTTAATGAATCTATGTATTCCATATCAGCGCCAAGAGGTACGCCATGAGCAATCTTTGAAATTCTAACATTCATACCTTCAAGTTTTTTAGAAATATATAAAGATGTAGTTTCCCCCTCAACACCAGGAGTAAGAGCCATAATAATCTCCTTAACATCATTATTGGATACTCGCTCAATCAAAGATGATAAATTAATATCATCTGGTCCTCTTCCATCTAAAGGTGAAATCAACCCATTTAAAACATGATAAACACCATTATAACAATTTGTTTTTTCGATCGCAATAACATTTTTTATACTTTCAACAACACATATAATAGACTTATCTCTTAAATTATTAGAGCATATAACACATAAATTAGATTCAGAAATATTATTACATACTTCGCATCTTCTCATTTTTGATTTAACAGAATCTAATGAATTTTTAAAAACATCAATAATATTTTCATCCAAGTTTAAAACTGAAAGAGATAATCTTTCAGCAGTTTTTTCACCTATACCAGGCAATTTTTTAAAACATTCAATCAAATTTTTTAAAGATTCAGGATACATATTAAAATAAACCAGGCATTCCTTGAGTATATTTACTCATTTTTTTATCAGTTTCATTATCAACTTTTTTTAAAGCATCATTAACTGCAACAACCAACATATCTTGTAATAATTCAATATCATCCTTATCAATAGAATCAGAATCAATTTTAACACTTAACAACTCTTTATTACCATTCACTTCTACTTTAACAAAAGAAGACTCACCAGTAAAAATCATCTTATTAATTTCTTCCTTTGTATTCAACATATCCTTTTGCATTTTTTGAGCTTGTTTCATCATAGCTTGTATATTCATTTTATCACCCTCTATTTATATTCTACTATATTTTTAAATATAGAATCAATACTTGAATCATTATTTTTTTTAATTAAATCGCCAAACAAATCTGAATAATTAGTATTTTCTAAACTATATTCAAACTTTTTTTCTTTATTATTAAATTCTCTTTTAATAATTTCCCATTCCATACTAGAAACAGCAATAACTTTATAAGATTTATTTAATTTAGAAGAAATAATATTTTCAATAAAATAAATATTTTTATTAAAAACTTTAGACATATTTTCCGTTTTAGCAACAAAAATTATATATTCATCACTTGCTGCTTTAATTTCACAATCAATAATCATTAATATATACTCAGAATTTTCAGAATCAGTCATATAAGAATTAAGATTAGAAATTTTCTCTTTAATTTTTAGCAAAATTCTTTTATCAAACCTAGCTAGAGTATTATTAATACGAACTTTTTTCATAGAATCAATTTTTAATTCTAACTCTTTTTCAGACAATTTTTCTTCATTAATAGTTTGAATGCTAACATTAGACGAAGATAATTCTTTATCAGCATCATTATTTTTTTTTATCATTTTAGACGAATCATCAAATAAATTTATAATTTTAATTAAAGACAATTCAAATACCAATCTAGAATTATTAAAGCTTTTCATATTTGAAATTGATTTATTCAAAATATCAATAATATCTAACAATCTTTCATCTGAATAATAATCTATAAAATTAGAATAAATAGACACCTTATCGTCAGATAAAAAATCAGGTATTTTTTTTAGAATCAAAATATTTTTAAAAAACAAAATCATTTCCTCAACAAGCTTTAAAAAATTTTTACCCTTTATCTCATAATCATCTATAAAAGAAAAAATATCTTTTAAATTATTATCCTTAACTTTATCTATAAACATTTTTAAACTTTCTTGTGTAATTGTACCATTTACTTCATGAACATCATTAGAAGTAATTTTTCCATCAGAAAAGGCAATAACTTGATCATAAATACTTAAGGCATCACGCATTCCTCCATTAGCTAATCGTGATATTTCAATTAAAGCATCTTCTTCTATATCTATATTTTCCATCTTAGAAATATTTTTCAAACGATCTTTTATAGATAAATCACTAACTTTTTTAAAATCAAATCTTTGACATCTAGATAAAATAGTAGGTAAAACTTTATGAGGATCAGTAGTAGCCAAAATAAAAATAACATGAGAAGGAGGTTCTTCTAAAGTTTTTAATAAAGCATTAAAAGCACTTGTACTAAGCATATGAACTTCATCAATAATATAAACCTTATATTTACTTATAGAAGGTACAAGACTTACCTTATTTTTTAATTCTCTTATTTCATCAACACCATTATTAGACGCTGCATCAATTTCTATAATATCAACATTTTGATTATTATTAAATTGAACACAGCATTCACAAGAATCACATGGAATTCCGTTAACTAATTGTTTACAATTAACCATTTTAGCAAATATTTTTGCGGTACTAGTTTTTCCTGTACCTCTTGGACCAGTAAAAATATATGCATGACTTATTCTATTATTTTCAATTGCATTTTTTAAAGTTTTAATAATAACATCCTGACCTACAACTTCATTAAAATTTTTAGGTCTATATTTCCTATATAATGCTTGATACATAAAACACCTACTTTCTTATTTTTTCAAAATATTGAATTAACAGATTACTTGCTTCATTTCTACAAATTCCACAAGATACTTCAACATAATGATTATTTTTTTTATTTTGAAGCAAATTACCTAAACTACTAACATATCCAAATTTAGGATTTTCAGTAGCATATACTACCCGTTTTATTCTTGATTGTACAATAGCTCCACAACACATCATACAAGGTTCTAAAGTAACATATAGTGTACAATCATTTAAATACCATGATTTTAATTTTTTACACGCTTTTTCAATTGCTAAAATTTCAGCATGATATGTTGAAATCTTATTTTTTTCTTTTTTATTGTGTGCAAAAGATATTATCTTTCCATTTTTTACAATTACAGCACCAACAGGTATATCTTTTTTTAAAATATTTTTTTTTGCTTCATTCAAAGCAATGTTCATAAACTTAAAATCATCCATTTTATCACCTAAAAAGGCACACACATTTAGGGAAACTTAAGGCTGCTATCTTCCAATCCTGACCTGTTTCATTTATAAATGTTGTGCCATAAATAATATATAATATTTTAAGCATTAAATCAATATTTTATTATAATTTATAAATAATAAAAGTATTATTTTTTTCCATTATTTTTATATTTATCTTATGTTTCACGTGAAACATTTCTATTTACTTTTAACTTTATTTATATTTTATTATTTTTCTTATGTTTCACGTGAAACATTTCAAACTACTTTTTAATTTATTTATATTTTTATATTTATCTTATGTTTCACGTGAAACATTTCCCATCTGCTTTTACTTTATTTATATTTTTATATTTATCTTATGTTTCACGTGAAACATTTTCCATTTACTTTTTACTTTATTTATATTTTTATATTTATCTTATGTTTCACGTGAAACATTTTCCATTTACTTTTACTTTATTTATATTTTTATATTTATTTTATGTTTCACGTGAAACATTTTCCATTTACTTTTACTTTATTTATATTTTTATATTTATTTTATGTTTCACGTGAAACATTTCCCATTTACTTTTGCTTTATTTATATTTTTATATTTATTTTATGTTTCACGTGAAACATTTCCCATCTACTTTTACTTTATTTATATTTTTATATTTATTTTATGTTTCGCGTGAAACATTTCCTATTTACTTTTTACTTTATTTATATTTTATTATTTATCTTATGTTTCACGTGAAACATTTCCTATTTACTTTTTAATTTATTTATATTTTTATATTTATCTTATGTTTCACGTGAAACATTTCCCATCTACTTTTACTTTATTTATATTTTATTATTTATCTTATGTTTCACGTGAAACATTTCCTATTTACTTTTACTTTATTTATATTTTATTATTTTTCTTATGTTTCACGTGAAACATTTTCTATTTACTTTTTACTTTATTTATATTTTATTATTTATCTTATGTTTCACGTGAAACATTTTCTATTTACTTTTTACTTTATTTATATTT
>OCTW011578603.1_pt1 | contig 20925 bp, 16 predicted proteins | sample 1539671 | NCBI WGS metagenome assembly OCTW01 (sample SAMN02144230, study PRJEB22623) | gut metagenome | biome: sheep rumen | host: Ovis aries | place: New Zealand
TATTTTCCGAACTCATCAACACCCATCATAGACCGAACTGCCAGTACATTCATGGCAGGAGAGTCCTTGATCTCGATCGTATAACCCTTCTGATAAGTCATAACATCACCTGTCCTTTCAAATACGGAGATATGCGTTTGCAGCTCATTCAGGATCATATCCGTTTCCTGCTGCTCGCGCCTTAACTTGTCTTTCTGCTGACGCAGACGTCTGGAGATCTCCTTTGTATCTGAAAGGTTGATGATCTGCTGTATTTCTTCCAGAGAAAAGCCGTAGCGTTTCAGTCTCTGGATATAATTCATCGTGTCGATCTGTTCCAGCTTATAATAGCGGTATCCGGTAAAACGGTCCACTTCTGCCGGAGCAAGAAGGCCGATCTTATCATAGTGGTGCAGCGTCTTCACGCTCACCTGGCATATCTTTGAAAACTCGCCAATCTGCAGCAATATGTTCATCCCCTTTCATAGTATTGATCCGGATCTGATATCAGTCTATCTTCTGACCCAGGGGGAGAGTCAATAGACTTTCTGAAATATCCCCAAAATCAATTTTTAAAGGCAAAATCCGAGACTATTTCTCGGATCTTGCCATGTAATCCTGTATTCCGTAAATTTGACACTTTATCCGTTCGCTACCTTCCACCCGTTCTCATCGAATCCATCCACCAGGTTCGTGAGCGGCTGGACCTCCGCCTCGACCAGCAGCCGGTTCACTTCGGCCACAGGCCGCATATACCACTGGATCAGAGCATATTCATACAGCTTCATCTCTACCGTCGTCTGGAACTTGGACGGGCTGATGCGGATATACTCCATACTGATAGCCGGAGGAAGATGCATGGCGATGCAGACGGCAACGATCTCCTGGATCGGAAAGATGATATTCGGCCGGTTACGGAGATTCTTGATCGTATCTTCCGAAAGACCGGTCTCGTCTGCAAGTCTTCCAACTGTGAAGCCGTTGCGTTCCATCAGTTCGACCGTCATGTCGTTGAAACTCTTCTGAAATCTGGCCGCTTCCTGCATCTGTGCTTCGATCTGCTTCCGGAGAAGAAGACCGGCCTGTGTAGCAGGACTGCCGCCTTTTTCATTGACATACTTGATACTGCGGCGTCCGCGCCCGACGATGCTGCCTTTCTGAAGAGCACCATTGATAAACCGCCGAAAAACACTTCCATACTCCGCACGGAACACCAGGCAGCATTCGCTCATGTGCTCGCGGGCATAGCGGCGGAGGTGCGCATGGCCATTATGATCAAAATACAGGTACTTGTGATCATTCAGGCAGTAACAGCCGTTTTCCGGCACATACAGATACATGCCGGAATTAACGACCGTCTGGAATGTCCCGTTGGTGAGATATTCCTGGAGTGCCTCTGCCTCGCTGATCGTATAAGTTTCATTTTCTGAAAGCGTGGAGTAATACGACGGAACCAGACTTCCGTTCACAGACCGGAGAATCCCTCTGGCTTCGTTATAACCAAAATCCATAAGTCTGGACCTGGCGATTGTCTTGGTCGTTCCGTAATATTCCGCCATGCCATCGACCATTTTCTGCATGGTCGCCAGATCGCGGATCCCGCCATAATAGGCGAGCAGTCTTGCGGCTCTGTCTTTTCCGGACTTCTCAGGTATTAAAAGATATCTGGGAAATGTATTTGCCTGGATCTCCATTTTCTCAACAGGAGAGCGGAGGTCCGTATCCGGCTGGCCGGAAACCCTTTTGCACATATAGGAACAATAATCATGACCATGCATTTTCTGGAGCAGAAAAAAAAAGCGGCCAAGATAGCTGTGAGTTCCTTCGTGCGCCGATGTGGAATTCCTGGTGCCTCTGGATCCGATAATTTCAAGATTCAGAACGATGGAACCCGGATTGATATCCCTTTTTCTGATGATGCCGGTTATCGGATCCACAATGTTCGCTGTCCCAAATCCGAAGAAATACTCGCCAAGCGCACCGTTCTCAGGAAATGATCCGATCAGGATCTTCTGACTTGTCATCAGAATCCATTTTTCAGGATCAATCGGCTCATCTTTTCTGATCTCATCTTCGTAATATGCCGCATGGATCTCTTCCGCGAGCCATACGTAATCTTCCGAAGACATCACCGGAATCAGATATTTGTCCATCGGGAAGGCTCCGGGGTATCTGGCCTGCAGACTGTCGGCTTCCTTCCTGATTACGCCGCTGAAATGGCATTCCATGTGGCATGGCCGGAAGTCAAAACGATACCGCAGCCTCAGCGTCGGCGTAATGGCATACCGGTTCTTCATAATAGCAAAACCGCTTTTGACTTCTTCCAGTTTGATCCTTGTCTCAGCAAGGATGTCAACGTAAAAGTTATCTACCCTCTGCTGAAAAACCGACTCCGGACGAATTACCTTCAGTTCATTTACCCATGCCCTGGAGACGTTCCAGTCACTGCTTGTCGTCTTGAATTCTTCCGGATGTTCTCCGATATATGTTTTCAGGTCGTCCGAAAATACCCGGTGGAAGACCTTTGTCAGCACATCTATTACCGTATATGGCTTAAACGACTCATCTAATCGTGTTCTGTACAGTTCCTCTCTTTCCTTCTCTGTCATATGTTCCTTCGGAACAAAGGCGTGCGGGCTCTGCGTAATGGCAGCTTCTCTCAATGTTACCAGCTCCTTCCGATCCTTTGGATATCTATGCGGGCTGCACGTGAATATCCTCCATACGATCTCTACCTAAACTCTTGCTCCGTTGTTCATGGCCCTGCCCGTCGGCAGGTAGTGGCTAACATCCATGTGTGGGAATCGGATGTCTGAAGCATATCACATATTTAAACGTTTGTAAACGGAACAATCCGCTTTACATTCTTTTATTTATGTGTTACTCTATGCTTAGATCGGTGCCTCCGATCGGAAAGGAGCATACTTTATGCCGCGGCGAAGTATAGAACGTCCCGCAAAGGGATCAGGAAATGTAATAGACATGAAAACGGGAAAAGCAGTGGAAAAACCCGCCCTGCCTGTCCTATGCGAACGGATCCGATTCTTTCGGGAACGGGCAGGAATGGAACAGAAGACTCTGGCCAAGCTGATCGGCGTCACAGGAAATGCCATCAGCAACTGGGAAAACGGCAGAGGCCGTCCCGACATCAATCTCCTTCCGGATATCTGCAGAGCACTGAATGTCACAATGTATGACCTCTTCGACATGGAAGATCCCGGCATTCGGTATTCAGCCGGTGAACAGATCTTTCTTGATCAATACAAGCAGCTCTCTCCGGGACACCGCATGGCAGTTGACCAGATGGTGGATACCCTTCTGAAAGTCCAGATCGCAGAAAGCGTCCCGCTGATCAGGCGCCTGACATTTTACCAGAAATCCCTGGCTGCCGGAGTTGGTGATCCCTCAGAAATTGATGATGAAGGACAGCCGATCTTCCTGTATGCTTCCAGAGAAGTAGACCGGGCAGACTGCGTATTCACCGTGAACGGCGACAGCATGGAACCGGAATACCACAACGGCGATATGGTCCTTGTCTCCCGTATCCCGGATGCTCCGGATCTGCAGCTTGGCGAAGTCGGGGCATTTATCGTCGGAAATGAAACCTATATTAAAGTGTACAGAGAAGAGGGACTGGAATCGCTGAACCCGAAGTATCCAATCATGCATTTCCATGATGCGGAGTCGGTTTATCTGATTGGACGCGTCACAGGAATCCTGGATCCGAAGCAGGTGGCTACAGCCCAGGATGTCGATAAATTCCAGATGCTGCATCCGGAAGGCATCTGATCTGTTTGCATTTCATGAAGAGTATTAAAGAGAAAATGTAAAAAGAAGGGAGGCGGAGATGGCATGTATGAACAGACCGAACTTTTTCCGAAGGAAAAATCCGCTGCCCTCATGCCTTCTTCCACATCCTGGAATCTGTGGCATGGATGCAAAAAGTGTTCTCCCGGATGTTGGCACTGCTATGTATACCGCCGCGATGCCGAATTCGGCCGAGATTCCTCTATCGTCCGCAGGACAAAGGCTTTCCGAAAGCCGGTTCAAAAATACAGGACCGGGCCGCACAAAGGCGAATACAAATATCCGGCAGGTTCTGTCTTCCTCACCTGCTTTACTTCCGATTTCTTCATCGAAGAAGCAGATGAATGGCGGCCGGAAGCATGGGAGATCATGCGCGAACGGTCCGACTGCTCTTTTTACATGATCACAAAACGACCGGAGAGGATCCTGCAGTCACTCCCTGCTGACTGGGGAGCCGGTTATCCAAATGTCGAGATCTGCTGTACCTGCGAGAATCAGCGGATGGCAGATAAGCGTCTGCCCGTTTTTCTGGAGCTGCCGCTGCCAAACAAATCCATCATTCATGAACCTATGCTGGAGAAGATCAACATCCGGCCCTATCTGGAAAAATACGGTGCTCACATCAACAGCGTTTCCTGCGGCGGCGAGTCCGGACCGGACGCCCGGATCTGTGACTACGGCTGGGTGCTTGACTCCCATATGCAGTGCGTTGAATATGGCGTTCCATTCAGTTTCCATCAGACAGGAGCCAGACTCCGGCGAGGAACAAAGATCTATGAGATTCCCAGAGAGCATCAGCATGAGCAGGCGCATAAGACACATCTAGATTATAACGGTGTGACACTGCCGGCGTGGGACTATCTGACGGAATGATCTGTTTCATCATTATTCAAGATATTCTTCTATAATTGCATAACTGTAATATTTGTTTTTCAATTCTTTATGGAGTTTTGCCACCTCGGGCTTTTTTAAATCATGATCATCAAAGTTCCTTGCATCGATTTCCATCTGCTGCACTTCCTCGACCAGTTCTTCTATTTCTTCATCTGATGCATCAATTTCTATTAAGCAAGGAACATGCTGGACAAAGCCGAGTTGATAAAGCGCAGTATCCTCGGATATTACCCGGATGTGCATAGCAGGGCGGAGATCAGCTATAGCGAATATCAGTTTCTCCATATGTTCTTTAGGGAAATCTTTAATCTGTATAATTGATCATACCCGTCCTGATTCTTTGCTGTTTGCTTTTCCATTTCAGGCTTTGTATCTTCATACCACAAAGAAAAAAGTAATCTCTGTTATCTTCTGATTTTGTATTTTACTCTTCCGGATCCTCCACTGGCTCAATTAGTGTTGCTTGCATTTTTTGAAGAAGTGTTCCCTTTGCCGTAGATAGATTATCTGTCATGTTAAACAAGAAGTCCTTCAGCACATTAAATCTGATCATACGATTCGTGTGCTTATTTAAGCCTTCTGAAGAAGCCAGTTTATATTTTTTCAACCAATCAAAAATAGTTTTTTCTTCGTCGGTTAATTGTCCCGATAATTCCATGTCATTATTAAACACGGAATATAATTCCACAAATTCTTGTAAGTTGTTTAAATCTGTGGATTCAACAGATATACCTGATCTCTGCATATAAAAAATCACTGAAAACATGGTGTATAGCTGTGACTTTTTCTTGAGGAATTTAGTCACTTCGTCGGAAATGAAAAACTGTGGCAATATAGCTATAGCCTTACATACGGCCTCTTTATCTTTCTCTGCATCTTTATACTCACTTTGCAACTCTTCATATGCAATATTTAAAGCAGATTGATCAGTTTGATCTATGATTCCTTTTCTGAACAAAAGGATAAGAGATGCACAAAATTCAACATCCTTCATCCTTTTTATATCTGAAGTTGTGAAAAGATGTTTCTGTTCCCAAATCGGATCATCCGAAAGTTCTCTGGCAAGTGAGGCAAATTCCCCAGATTTGCTATTTCTTTTCTCCTGATCATTCAAGTTGTAATCTGTAAGATTCAATCGATTAAACATAGTAATAATGTCATTTCTAGATGCCGCCCTGTCTATATCAATTACCATTAGCATGTAATTCCAAATATCTTTTTTATCTTCAGAATCCAAATCTCTAAAAAATTTATCGCCATATTTATCTGCCGCATTTTTGTCGAGTAAATATTGCCGTTTCAATTTAAATTCATTATTAACAAATGAACAAATAGCTTTAATTCTTTGCTGTCCATCCACAATATGTGTAATGGATTTCCCTGTATCCGGATCGGTTTCCGCCTTCCAAAAGAACAGTACAGGAATAACCAGTTTTAATAAAACTGTCTCAATAAGCCGGATCTTATCTTTTTCACTCCACACGGATCTTCTCTGATATGTTTCATCAACAATAAGACTCCCTTCCTCAAACATGGAAGTGATATCCTTTATACTTTTTCTTGTATCCGTAAAATTGAACATTTATTCTCCCTCCAGTTTTTTCTTTGCTTTTGAGATGCCATATAATTGATAGTCTTCAAGATCATCCCAATATCTATAAATACGATACGTTATCGGATGAACAAAACCCAGATTATCTTGTAGTGCCATATTTATCGGACTTGTTATCTCTGTCCATTCTTCACGAATTCCATTGATTTTCATAAGATCTTTGTCATTTATATAGCCTCGAAAGATAGATTTTGTCAGTTGATCATAATAGTACTGATTCCACAAACCTCTTACGTTTCGTAATTTATCCCAATATTTTTGATACAATCTCTCAGAAACCACAGCAATGTCTATATCTGATGAAGATTCTTGCTGAGTTCCGTCGTGGAAGGGTTTAAAAAGCTTCTGTGGTGACAAGCTATAACCTATTTTTGCGCTACCAACTATCTGTAAGCTATGAAAGCTGATATTCAAATTTGACGATACAATCTCTTTGAAATAGTCCATTTTATCAATCAACTCTTCGGTGGGTATCTTAAGATATTCTGCAAAATACCAGTTGTTGGACTTTACAATATGTTTCAAATAAAAAAGTTTCGGATCAAGAGATCGAAGATCCTCTTTTAATGCCTCCTGCACTTCATTCCGTCGTTGTTCCATTAATAAAGCCTCCTGTTCCTCTTGCAAGGCTACTCGTTCTTAACCATTCATACAGCTCTCTTGCAATTCCATAAGCCAATAAATATGGGACCCCGTTTCCTACCATTTTAAATTTTGCCGATAACGGAATATCACATGGCAATGAAAAGTATTTTGGTAACGACTGTATGGCTAGCGCTTCTGCCACACTAATTCTTCTTGGCAAATATGGATGAAGATGTACTTCATTATTCCCGTAAGCGGCAGTTGGGGAGTATCTCCATCGATGAAGTCGTTTAAATGATTTCCCATTTGATTGACCTTCAGGGATATTGTGAAATCTTTCTATGTTTTTTGCGGTAAACACATCATCGCCATTTGGGTGATGTACAACATCGTTCTTTTCAAACCAGTACTGTACCGTTATCTCTTCGATTATTCCATTTGGTTTGTAAAGTTCACCATTTTCTATGAAAGGAGATACCGTAGGCCATTCCATTTCATTTATTTTATCCAGAGAATAAATTCGGTTATTGCCGATTGTGTATTTTATACGTTTGCCAAAAAAAGAACGTTTTAAACCAATCAGTATTAATCTATCTCTGAATTGTGGCGCTCCATATTCTATAGCATTTTCGATTGAATCGAATAAGGTATACCCTGCTTTATAAAGACGTTTTTTGAGTTTCTCATAATAATCCCGATGTTTCTTGGTTTGATATAACCCCTTAACATTTTCGAATACAAAAAAATCAGGTTGCCTTTTAATGATTAGATCCACATACACCGTAGTAAGATGGCCGTTTTGACCATTTTCACCTTTATTTTTGCCTGCTGTTGAAAAGTCTGGACAAGGCGGTCCTCCTATGAATCCTTTTATCACATCATTTTGTTGTCCATAATCTGGGAAGGTTTTCTCCCATACCCCATCCGACAAAAAATCTTTTACGTCGGTATTGCAATAGCCATATCTGGGGACATGCTTTCTGTTTTGTCTTGCATACTGATAAGATTTTAGAAATCGATCATTATTCTCATCAACAAAGACAATATCGAAACCGGCATCTTCAAATCCCAGATCTAGGAATCCTACCCCAGAGAAAAAAGAATATACCTCTATTGGCATTTTTTCTCTCCTATACTATATTTTCTCTTCAATGTATCTTTATTTCAAAAACTGCTTCTTCGACAACACGCACACATTCCTCTAGGTTTTTTTTAATGTCTGTTCCCCAAAACCGAATAACTGTCCAGCCCATGAATGCAAGCTGTTTATTTATCTCCTCGTCTCGTTCGCGGTTCCGGCCAATTTTCTTAACCCAAAATTCACCATTGTCACCCTTAAGTAAGCGAGGTTGCAGTTCCTCCCAGTCTTTTCCGTGAAAGAACTCGCTGTCACAGAACACTGCTATTTTATATTTAGTAATCGCAATATCCGGCTTTCCAGGAATTTTTGAATAGTTCTTTCTATATCGTATTCCCTTATGCCATAACGCTTTCCTCAGAAGAACCTCAATCTTTGTATCCTTGGAGCGGATATGTTGCATGTTCTTCCTTCTTTGCTCTTTTGTCAGAACATCCGTCAATTGGATCACCCCTTAGTAAAACAGTACCTTTGGTGAATGAGGGCTAAATGTGTCGTTCCCGTTTTGAGAGTTAACTTCTGATATTCTTAATTCATCCTTGGAGAATGATTCGTCTTCAACAGTCACCTTTAACACATAGTAAAAATCAGCATGGTGTTTTGCCTCGCTTGTTTCATAACCATACTTACAAAGACGAGCGACTAATTCTGCTTTTGAAATCAGTTCATTTGAATCAATTTTGCAAAGAACCGGCTCCAGTTGATACGAGTCGGTTTCACGTATGTTGTTTTTGTAAAACCTGAAATATTTTGTTCTGAAAATGTCCTTGTGGTGAGAATAGACATCTCTGCCTTTAATTGCGTAAAAGTAGAACAAAAACTCTGCTCCCTTTTGCAAAAATCCGTTTTCCCTTAAGAAATTGTAATAATCTTTTTCAGAGTCTCCGCGTACGTATCCAATTACATACTCATCGCCTTTCTTAATAGCATCTTCCGAAAGCTTTACTTTTTGACGTCTGAATACGGACGGTTCACTCAAGATCATTTCCGTATAATATTTCAGGCGGTTAAGTCTGGAATTACCGGCCTCTCTGGACTCAAGGATTGACACTATAAAAGACTTTAGCTCCTTCTCACCCTGAACACCTATACTGGGCTTTATTGAAAAAGCACCTACGCCAGGAAGGATTTCATCATATAACTTAAATGTTTCATTTCCGGTGCTTTTTTCTCCATATTCTCCCGGATATAAAACATAGCTTCCCAAGGTTCGGCGAATAGCATCGTTATATGTATGCATCTTGAGAAGATCTCCACGTTTATATGTATTAATAACAGATCCAATTTTGTCCTCTGTTATTTCTTCATCATCCTGATCAAGTTCCTTACTGCCAATCAATGAGGTCAGATCTGTAATCCTGTATTTGGCATCAAAATGAATATAACTGACGGCTCCGTTAGCTACAGCCTCTTCTTCTCCGTTATACCTACCCTTAGAAAAAGATGCAGGAAAAACCGCAAGCGTGTAGTCCGGTCGGAAAGGTCTTGAATACGACCCCTCATACCGTGTTATCATAAATTCTGTCTTTGAAAACGTCCTGTTGTAGTAGAGATTAGTTTTAATACCATAATTACTGATTTCAAAAGACTGACAGGATTTTTTGCCTTCTTCAAGGGCCACCGAGATACCATCTTCCAGCATAAGAAACGGCGTCTCCTCCGTTTTTACTGCAACACATCCCTCTACAGATTTTATTATTTTAAACAGCTCAAAGAAGAGCCAGTATTCATAGAGGAGTGCTACGTTCTTTGATTCGCCCTCATAAACTTCATCCTTTCCCTTCCAGTCAAGCTGAAGAGCAAGATCAAGCATGGAGTAAGCAGAGAATATTTGGGAATATCCCTCTCGTTTTTGCAAAATTTGGTTGTTTTGGGGCATAATATCCAAATCGCCTACTTCATCAAAGAAGCCGTCACGGAATATATTCTCAAGGGATTTATGAATGGCTTTTGCTTCCTCCAGGCATTCTGACTGCATACTTTGGCCATCAGAATTTAATACACTGATAAGACCGGCACAGACAGCATCAAATTTATGCAGGGCAAATTTAATAAATCTGTTAGCAGGCGTATCCAGTCTGTCAAACTTGCGGGTAACCGCGACCATTTGCGGAAGATAGATCTGTTGATCTGATCCTGAACCGGTAACATTCATCCAGCCCCTGCTATATGAAAAAGGATTCCTGTAAAACTTCTTCGATGGAAGCCCTGTGCCAAATGGTCTTAGTTCCTCCTCCTCATCAAGGATTCTGTCCGGATTTCTTTTAATTGCTTCAAACAGGCCGTGCAGGTTATCTCCATAACAAAACTTGCGCAGAAAAATGAATTGTTCCAGCAAAGTCTTTCTGTCTGTGTCCGACTGGCTGAACACATTTGATGTGGCTCCTGCATAATCAAGAAGCAGCTCTGAACACACTTCTGCAAGTGCCTCAGTAAGTTTGATATAGTCATCCTCATAATTCATTTTATCCGGGACTACTTCAAACTTAAGGCTGATATTATTTCCAGTAAAATTGATTCTTGATCTGCCAAGATAATTCACAAACTGAAATGAAACGGAGTCTTTGTCCTTGTCGCACTTAAGGTACTTGTTCCCCTCATTCTGGAAGTGCGGCAGTACCACTTCATCAGGAATATTGCTTTCGATTTTCAATATATATCTCTTGGTCTCTACCAACCGTAAAACATACGCATTATCCAGTCCCTGGACAACACTAATAAACGGCTGCTGCCCTGCGGATTCTTTGAAATCATATGACTCAAATTCATCACCAAGTTCAGACGGACCCGCGACACTCCAGTCTATTAAACTGTAGGTGCCCACAAGATATAACCTTGCTTTACACGTTTCACTTAGTTTTAGACCAATTGCACCAATCATATCTTAGATAAAACTTGCATACTGAACGGCTGCAAGCTTTCCTTTCATCTGCTCTATTTTTCTTCCACTTAATCTCAGTTCTTTACCGGGACGTTTGCAAACCGCCTCCAGTTCATCCAGCATATTGCCAATTTCTTTACGGTTGCCGTGAACTTTGGGCAAAACTTTCTGCAAAAGCTGTTCGTCAATAGCACAATACATTTCTGTTTCTGTCCATTCCGAAGAAAGGGCATGTGCTGCATTAATGTACTGTCTGATTTCCCTTACAGTTCTGTAGGCAAATTCGTATCCGTTCTTTTCAACAATGTCATAAACCGTTTCAAAGACTTCTTTTATAGCCGTCACATCTTCTTCACTGACTTGTCCTGATCCGTCCCTGACTTCTTTTGCAAGTCGCAGAAAGGCTTCGGCTACGCCTGTTTTCGCAGGTGTGATTTTAGTCTGCTCTCCGGAACTGGTAAACAAACCAAGAACATCGTTTTTATCAGGCTTGAATTCTACAACATTAGCCCTGTCAAGCACTTTCGGGCTAAACATATAGGTGGTTTCATCAATATTTACTGTACCGATTACAAAGAGATTATCCGGATATGGAAGCTTACCGGACGGCTCTTCTTCATCATCTTTATTTTTGTATCCGTCAAGCTCAAACGGATTATCCGGAGTTTCCATATGGCTCAGGAAATCAGAAAAATACCTTTCCACATGGCTCAGATTCATTTCATCCAATATAAGAAAATATGGTATTTCGGGATGGTTGTTAGCCCTTTCAATAAGTTTCAGGATTCCTGTTTTTTCATATTTTCCGGACCCTTGATCTGCAAGAGGATTATAAAAACCCAGCACTCTTGCATTATCCGTCCAGTCTGCTCCAACCGGCACTATCAACCAGTTTTTCTCACCATTTGTGTCTACGACTTCAAGGTATTCCGCAAATTGTTTGGAAATACGTGTTTTACCGGTCCCACTGTTTCCTGTTAATATTACAAATGGTTTTGCAAGCAGTGATGTGATATATCTTCTTGAGAATGTCGAGTCAAACATTTCAGGCAGCTCTTCAATAAGAAAGCTTTGTTTCAGGAAATACAGATAGTACTCTCCGGACTCTTCTTTAATTTTGATTACATCCGCATAGTAGCAATTGACGAGTGCTATAAGTGCCTGAAGATAGTTATTCCCTTGTGCACCTTCAGTTACTTCTGACCCGACCCATTCCGTGGTTAATTTACATTTCACATCCTCGCCATTAACATTAAACGAATATTCTGTATCAAAAACCCTGGGCTTTCCATCAGACTCTTCCGGTAAATACATCCCCGAAGTCGGTCTCGCAAACATATAACGTAACCAGTTTCCATTTGGCAACAGTCCCTCTGTATTTGATGTATCAATTTTTATATTCTGATCCATCACGCTGATGCGGTCGCTGATTCTTTGAAACCTGTCAATCTTATAAATACAGTCTACGATTGCTTTTGCGCAGTCTTTAACAACGGAAGAGAGCTTTGATGTGTTTTTCATCTCTCCCAGCTGAGCCACCACTTCAGATTCAATTGCACTGTACAGCTCCGGTCTTTTCGCTAGGTAATAGATAAGATTACCCAAGTAAGCCGATGAAGCATCCGGCACGGCTATCTTTTTCAAAACGCAGGAGCCAAAAATGTCTTTAGTCCCTCTGGTTTTATGTTTCTTGTCTTTCTCAGAATAATTGATTAGTGATTTGCCGTCCCTGAACTCAGAGCCACCGGCAACATACTTCATCATCCGGTCTCTATCAGTTTCATCCGGTATTAACTCAACAACTGACGGATTGTTTACGTCATTATTTTTAAATGCCCGCAGGACTTCCTCTGATGAGCCGCGAATGGTTGAATCAAAGAAATCTCCGTATGGCTTCAATGCCTCGGCGTATTGTTTGCATAAAACAGCAAGGTACAACCACTGGTTTGAGAAGAAAACATAGTTTTTATCGGTCTGAACAACAGCAGATCGTTCAAATACATGAGCATAATTACTTTCTTCTTTTTCCAGCATTTCCTGTATTTCGTTCTTTAAAGTTTCGGAAATAGAAATCTCCGGCAGATGCCTGACATCAATAGCTTTAGGCTGAATCTCTTTATCCATTAAATCTGCAAACATCACATCACACCTCCAGTATCTGCTTTACTATCTGTTCCGAAACCTTTTTGACCACGGGTACAGCCACACTGTTCCCAAATTGCTGATATGCTTTTGTGTTTGAGTCTGGCAACTTAAACTCCGAAGGAAATCCCTGCAGATTTGCTGCCTCTCTGGGAGTCAGTTTTCTCGGGTTCTTTCCTTCCTGTTCAATAAGTATTTCGCTCCCATCCTTGTAATATCTTCTTGAGATTGTGCTTGTATATTCAGATTCACCATTGAATAAGCAATAACCAAACCCGTTTCCCTTTTCTGCATTTTCAATACGACGTCTTTTATGCCCAGCCCACAGCCTGTCAGATATCGTATACTCGTCAGAAACATTTTTTTCCAGAATGGTACCAACGGATGTCTTTGTCTTCTCCGGCTCCGGATATAGGAAATGATCTATTTCAATATCATTTCTCCAAAGAACTATATATATTCTGGGTCTGTTCTGAGGAACGCCATAGTCCTTTGCACTAAGAACCATTTTTGAGCATTCTTCTTTCAGTTTTGATATAGGGCCATTCTCAATTAAATCTTGGGAAATATTGCACTTATAGCCCATTCCTGTAATTGTCCTCAAAACAGTTTGAATGGTATTGCCTTTATCATTGCTAATAAGACCTCTTACATTTTCAAGAAGAACAGCTTTAGGTTGATGGTCGCGCAATATTTCTGCTATATGATAGAATAGGGTTCCGCGGGTATCTTCAATGCCACGCTTTAACCCCGCATTGCTAAAAGGCTGGCACGGGAAACCGGCGCAAAGGACATCAAAAGAGAACGGGATCAGCCCTTTCGTTTCAGGTTTTGTAATATCACCGAAAGGCACTTCCCCATAATTCTGAAAATATGTTTCTTTTGCAGGCTCATCCCATTCGCTCGAAAAAACACACTGACCTCCGAGCGATTGCATAGCGATTCGAAAGCCGCCAATTCCAGCAAACAAATCAATGAAGGTGAATCTGGGCTTTCTGTCAGGAAGAAGAGTTATGCCATTTTCCATATTAAATTCATCAGCAGAAGGAAGAGTATCAAGATCAACTCCTTCCTGTTTAAGAAGTCCTTTATATTTTTGAGATTCCGGTTTGTCGCCGATTTGAATATAATGGCTAACCAATGCATACTTTTCATCCATCTCTATCTGATCTGCAAACCGAAGACGATCACTATAGCTACTTTTATTCATGCTCATTATCCTTTCAGATTTATTCCTTTTCAAAACTAATCACATCGCCAATATTACAATCGAGGTGGGCACACACGCGTTCTATCACATCCAATGAAACCTTTTCGCCTTTTCCCATTTTGGCAATGGTAGTAGAACTAAGCCCAACTTTGTCGATCAAATCTTTTTTTTGCATATTGTGATCAATAAGTTGCTTCCATAATCCGTTATATGATATTTTCATGATTTTTCCTTTACTATAAGAAACTACCAGTTAATGATCCGTCCATACTATGTTTAATATACCATACATCGCCGTGTAATTCCATATTGTCTCCACGTTTATAAAGTTTTATTTTCCCCGGGGAAAGCATTATTTTATATTTCATTGAAGCAGGGCACAGATCGTGTTATACTTCTTAATCATAGTTACTGAATGTGTAGTATTGCTGTCCTTTGCTGTTCTGCAATGGATTTTAAATAACGGAGGTTTTAAAATGTGGCTAGATAATGCATCTGATATAGATATTCTTTTCTACGAGCCGTATGCTCAAATAATATCCGATATCGCGCAGGATCCTGCCTATAAGCCCCTTACAATAGGTGTTTTCGGCGTTTGGGGTGCTGGCAAATCAACCCTGCTTAAACTCATTAAAGATAAAATTCCAGAATCTGGAAAAGGCAAATCCATTAAAGAGATTAAAAAGAACATTTGTATCAGTATTAATGCCTGGTCCTTTGAAGGATATGAGGATGCAAAAGTTGCTGTCATGGAGTCGCTGCTTCGTGAACTTCATGAAAAAGCTCCGAAAGGATTGGGCGAAAAGATAACGGGGTTACTGAAGAAGCTTAATATCTTTAAACTGTCTACAAAAGCTGTGTCCGTTGCCGCCCCGATTGCCGCTAGTATTGCCGCTGGCAATCCATTGCCTCTTGTATTAGGATTATCAGGCTCCGCTACAGATATAGGTGAAAGCATCAAAAATGTTTCCACCGCCGTGCAGTCTCTCCATGACGATTATATGAAACCTGAAACATCTTCTACGGAAGACAGCATTGTAAACAACATTCGTAAATTTAGAAGCGAATTTGAACAGGCTCTGGTAGAAGCGGATATCGACAATGTTATCGTTCTTATAGATGACCTTGACCGCTGCCAGCCGGATCGGATCATCGAGACTCTTGAAGCGATTAAACTGTTTCTTTCTGTAAAGAAAACCGTTTTTGTAATTGCTGTAGACGATAAGGTTATACAGTATGCAATAAAGAAGAAATATCCACCTCTAGAGAATATGTCCGTTGATCTCGATAAGGAGTACATTGAGAAGATTATACAGCTTCCCATTTACATTCCGGATCTTTCCAACAAAGACATAGAGAACTATCTGATGCTTCTTGTAGCACAGCAGTACTGTTCTGCCGATGACTTTGCTGCTCTTATAAAAAAACTGCGGGATGAAAAAGTTCGAATCTCAGAAGCAGTGATCGATACCGCAAAACTTACAGAGCTTACCAAAGATTATAACATTGCTTCCCCTGAAGAGTATAAAATGACAGCGCAGATTATCGATGGAATCAAGGAAATTATCTCCGGAAATTTAAAAGGTAATCCTCGCCAAGCCAAGCGTTTTCTCAACACATTCATAACAAAGCGAAAACTGGCTTTTCTTTACTATAAAGAAGATGAAATTAACCCGAAGGTTCTCGCAAAACTGCTCGTTCTTCAAAAAATAGACAAAAACTTATTCATAGAGCTGAACGAATGGAACAAGCATTTCACAACAATCAATGAGGAATTCAAATCTATGCGTGAAAGCTTATCAAGTGACATGAGTGTCGGCCAAGATAAATATAATGCATGGCATACATCTGCAATTAAGAAATGGGCAGAATCCGAACCGGTTGAGCTTGAAAAAATTCATCTGGACAGGTATTTCTATCTGACAAGGGAGAACTTAAAGAAGGCAGAAATTGATATATCCACTTTATCAAATGATGCCAAAGAAATGCTTGCAAAAATAGGTAATGCCAATGATGTAACGATAGAAGCAATAACTGATGAAATGGTCAAACTTTCAGTTCTCGATCAGAATGCTATTTTTGAGGTTATAATTCCTCAAATAGAGCAGGCTAAGATCACTCTTCCGATCATAAGCGTGTTATTCTGTAAATTTGATTCTCACAGAAATAAAATCGTGGACGCTTTAAAGAATTATTCCGCGAAAATCGGTATGTCCGGAATACCTTCAATGATCAGAATGAGGACTATCGACCAGTCTATGATCGATGACCTTCTAGCTTATTGGCAATCCAAAGGCACTATTACAGATGCCCTGATTAGAAATGTTCAAAATCCACAAAAAAAAGGAAAAAAATAATGGGAACATCTAAAGGATATATATCTCCTACAAGGCCAGAATGGAGCAATGCTAAAAGAGCCGTATCCGACTTCCTTCGTAACAGAGATTCTGCTTCCAGAGACAAAGCTATAGCAAAATATGCAGAAGCCATGCGGATAAATGGTACTTCAGCAGCTTTTTCATCTGCAGCCGGAAACATGTTAAGCTTTGCCCGTGGTATAGCTGGTAACGGATTAGATAACACTTTGATCGAATTCGGAAGAGAAGATCTGATAGGGAAGTCTCCTGATGAGATCTTTTCGTCATTGCTTGACATGTTTACTAATGGTGGTTCTACCCTAGATGAATCGATAGCCTACTCTGCACTATCGCGTGCTTTTGAGAATTTGGGAATAGAAAATCCTGAAGACCTTGGCAATATCAACATAAATGATCTGCTCCGAGAAATGGTAATTGCCTTCATCAACAATAGCTTCGATCTCAGATACTACGAAAAAATAAACCAAGGCAGAACGCCAGCGGAGGTATCCTCTATCCTCAAGGAAGTACACGGATATATTACCGGAACACTGAGAAATGAATTGACAGATAATCAAATTGGTAAAATGGATCTCGCCAATTTAAAATCTTCTGATTTAATCTCTGCCATAGTTGATGACGCCTACAGAACTTTTATTGACTTTTATGGAGGATAACGCTGTATGAAATTTTGGATCAAAAAAGAAAATGATCTAACGCCTTCCTCTGACTGGCTTGATTCATATATTTTTTCAATCAATCGAAACACTGGAAGCACATTATTTTCAAATTTGCCAAAAGCATGGTACCACATGGATCAAATGCTCCTCGAGCCATTGTATGAGGATCTTTACATAATCGGTTTAAGCATATTTGGCATTGACAAACGCGTAACTCGGAAGTTATTTGATGATTGTTGGACGCGAGAGATGACGGTTTCCATTCCTGTTTTACAATATGAAAACTGGAAACCAACTGAATATCTGTGGAATAACATGCTTTCTTTTCTGACAGGTGATCGTTGGGAAATTAACTTCCGCTCCACTGATGCAATATGTAGCCGCCGCGAAAGAAGGAGCCGCAAGAAAATTGATATCTCAGCTTGTAATTGTGTAAGTCTGTTCTCCGGCGGCCTGGACTCATTTTGTGGTGCAATCCAGCTCCTGCAGTCTGGAGCTTCTCCGTGCCTTATCGGTCACAATGAATACCCTAAACTTCGACAGGTTCAGGAATCATTTTGTCAGGATTTTGCAGATTTATACCCTTCACAATCCCCTGTATTTGTCAGTTTTACAGCCGGAGCAAGAGCTCCGTATTCTAATACGCTGGGTGTATTATCAAAAACAGAAAATACTTCGAGGGGAAGATCACTGCTTTTTCTCTGCGCCGCTTTGACAATAGCCGGAATTATGGGCTCTAATGTACCTGTTTATATACCGGAAAATGGTTTTATTGGCTTAAATGTTGCACTCACTGGTGGAAGAAAAGGATCTTGTAGTACACGTACTACGCACCCGTTTTTTCTTTCCCAGTTTAAGCACATACTAAAAATGGTGGGAATACAAAATCCGATTGAAAACTTCTTTGCCTTCAATACCAAGCGGGAGATCGTTCGGATGGTTAAAGAGGCTCCTGCCTTTCAACATAATTTTTGGAGGACAATATCCTGTTCTCATCCTTGTATTGCCCGTTATAACAGAACTGGAACCCGAAAGTATCCTGTCAATTGCGGCTACTGCTATCCGTGCATTATTCGAAAAAGCTCTCTTCTAGATGTCACAGATTCAGGAGAGTACACAACAGATGTTAATCCTTCCGTGTTTTTACAGATGTTTTCGGATAGTGATCGTGCCTCTGATTTGAACGCGGTTATTAGCAGCGTTTACAGATATCAAAACAGCGATGACAATGCCCTTAACCGGCTCATTCATCAAACAGGAAGGCTCTCTGTTGAAGAGGCCGAAAAATGCCTTCGCCTCTACAAGGCCACAATGGAGGATATCCTTGAGTTTTTCAAAAAGGATCCTGGAATGGAGCGTTATATCAAATGGGATATTTCATAGATACACATTTTCATCTTGATCATTACCGAAACTATAATGATCTTGTCAAAGAAATTAATAATCTTCAGCAATATACCGTCTGTGTTACAAACTCACCTGGCGTTTTTTTGTCATGTAAGAACAGACTTCCCGAATCGAAATATATCAAGTTCGCTATTGGCTTTCATCCACAAGAAAAGAGTTTATCTCGTTCCGACTTGAAGGACTTTCTACGATTAATTGACATTACAAATTATGTGGGCGAGGTTGGTTTGGATTTCGGCAGTAACACATATCGAGACAGAAACTCTCAGATCGATACCTTCGAGCAAATCACCCAAAAATGTGCACAGGAAAATAAAATGATGACAGTTCATATACGCCGTGCTGAAGAACCGGCTATTGACATCATCCGGCGTTATGCTCCAAGAAAATGTATCATTCACTGGTATACAGGAAACGAGACCCATCTACAGCAGCTTTTAGACTCTGGCTGCTATTTTTCGATTAACGCTAATATGATCAGCGGGGAAAAAAATGATAAGTATCTAGCCATTCCTATTAATCGCCGCTTGGTAGAAAGTGACGGTCCTTATACTAAAGTTGGAAGCAAAAAATATACTCCATCATTACTCTCTGTTGTATATCATGAGATTGCTCGCTTTTATGACGATCCAGATTTTATAATCCACACATATGATAATTTCCGAAGATTGCTAACGTTATAAATGATGCTATAACTCATTTGACTAACCTCGCAAGCAATGCCCGGGGTCACCCCGCGCGTCCATTCCGGCTTTCAGCCCTCATGTGCTTGTTGGGAAGTTTCCCAAGCCCTTCCTGACACAACTGCGTTGTGGCTGCGCGTTCCTGCAGAACGCTTTTCTGAAAACCTGCAGTTTCCACCGGTTTTTCATTTCTCAAAAACAAAAAGAGTGCCGGTCCGAACACCAGAGAATATCTCTGATGCCCAGATCGGCATTTTTATCGTTCCTGTTCTTTCCGTTTCTTTCGATCGACATTTTCCCTACGCTCCGCATCATAGAGAGAAGCGATATTCTCGCGGATGGCCAGGTACTCCCTGGCTTCACTGCAGGCAGTCCGGTATTCTCTGAACTTCGCTTTTTTCTCTTTCATCAGCTCGGCATACTCCACGTTCAGCTCCTTTACGCGGGGGATCTTTTTGACGCCAAGTTCATCGAAAGCTTTCTTAGCTGCCTTGTGAATGGTGAGTTCCTCCCAGTGGGCTTCGAAGAACTTTTTGCTGTATCCGGCTTTGCGGTAAGCTTCATAAGTCGCCCTGGTGTCGGAGTAATTGTAGATGTGTTTCCGAAGCGCCGCGATTTCCATGATTCGCTTCTCCATAGACTGGACCGCATCACGCAGGGCGTCACGCTCAGCGACCTTCTTATCGACAAGTACGTTGAGATCCTCCCTGCTGTCGATCCCGTGTTCCCGCAGAAACAAGAGAGACTTCGACATTTCCTTCAGGTTATGGACCTTCGCCCAGCGTGCGTATCCAGGTCCTTTTGTCCGGAGCTTCTCCTGCACATCGATGAGCAGGCTGATTCTTTCCTTCCTCTGCGCCGGACGACTTTGTGTTTTTCTGACCGTCGGATCCAGGAAGTATTGCCGGAGATCCGTTTCCCGATATCCTTCAGAAAGAGAAGACAGCCTGACAAAGCGCTTCTGGTTTTTGCCGCGGATGGAAATGTTCTTCCCAGTCTTGATCTCATAGCCGGCTTCCCGCAGCTTCTTCAGGAATTCCTCGAAGTCCTTTGGCGCCGACGGCCCCTGCAGGATCCTGTCGATGTCCCGGCAGATCAGATTCCGGATACTTTCCTTTTTCGGATAATCCGTGTGTTTCTGTCTTTCCCAGTACGGCTTTGGCGTGATGACGGAGAGTCCTCGTTCCAGGCAGATCAGGTCACTAATGCGTTGCAGAGCAAAGGAAGAAAGGTAGAAGTTTCGGAATTTCCTTGTCCCGTCCAGTGATGTCGAATTGAAAATGATGTGGTTGTGGATGTGGGCCCGGTCGGTGTGGGTCGCAACGATGAAAGCATAGCGTCCTTTCGTGAAACGCATGGCCAGCTCATAACCAGCCCGGTTGGCATCCTCCGCCGTGATCTCACCGGGCTTGAAGGACTGCCGGATCTGGTAGGCGATCACATTTCCCCTCTGCTCCCGTCCGGTGATCTGCTGATATTTCCGTTTGGTCAGCATGAATTCTTCGTCAACGGTCATCGGATCGCATTCATAGGAAGTGACCAGATCTCCC
>OCTW011602899.1_pt1 | contig 20906 bp, 17 predicted proteins | sample 1539671 | NCBI WGS metagenome assembly OCTW01 (sample SAMN02144230, study PRJEB22623) | gut metagenome | biome: sheep rumen | host: Ovis aries | place: New Zealand
TTAGCATTAGCGGCAATTAAGTGGGAATCAAATGACGATAAATTAATAAAATATGAGTATTTATTAATTATCTGATGAAATTAGGAAAAAATAAAATATATAATTTCCGTTTGTACAAAACCCCTTATATTTTTTTTTGAGTAATACTCATACTTCACTCAAAAAAAAGGTTTTCTACAAAGCCCTTTCTCTTGTTTAGAATAGTTTAATTCTATGATAAAAAATTTAAAAAAAAGTGAGGTATAATCAAAATTATTCAGTATTATCTTGATTATCCGTGTTTTTAAGTTCATTTTCTTGATTATAAACAGCTAATTGACTAACTAAATCATTTATACGTTTTCTTTGATCTTCAATTTTATTATATAACTTAAATAATAAATAAAAAATTAAAATTGTTCCTATTATAAGTATGGCATCTAATCCTCTACCAAAACCAAAAGTATTTGCAATTATACTTGTTATTTGTGGGAATAATGCTATAATAATTACTAATATCCACACAATCAACCATAAAAGGTAATTACTATTACTAAATGTATTGTTTCTGAATCTATAAGTAGCTAATAATATAGCGGCTATACTTAAAATTAAGATAATTATTTGATAAGTTAACATTAAAATCATTCCTTATTTTTTAAGTGTTTCATTTAAAAATTCTAAAACAATTTTTATACCAACAAGTGTATTTGTACCTTTTTCTATTGTTCTTTGATCATAAATGGTAGTCATAGGAACTTCTTTTAAACGAAGATGTTTTCTTTTAATTTCACCAATGATTTCAGATGATACTCCGTATTGTGGTGATTTAAGATTTAATTTTTTTGCTGCTTTATTTGAAAAAGCTCTAAGACCTGATTGTGAATCTTTAACCATAGAACCCTGAAATACGTATGTAATATAATTCATAACTGTATTTCCAAAACGTCTACCTGTAGGCATATCCTCAAAATCCCTAGCACCAATTACAACATCTGCTTCTCCATCTTGTATTGGTGGGTACATATTGTATAAATCATCGGGATTATGTTGACCATCAGCATCGAATGTTATCATAATATCTGCATCTTTACTAAGAGCTGCCTGAATACCTGTTCTAATAGCTCCACCTAATCCTACGTTGATTAAATGTCTATAATGATAGACCATAGGTTTATACTTTTCAACTAATTCTCTAGCTATTTTAGGGGTGTTGTCTTTAGATCCATCATCAATGATTAATACTTTAAACCCACGGTTAACTAGTCCTGTAACAACTTCTTCCAATGTTTCTTCTTCGTTGTAACTGGGAACTATGATGTATATATTAGATGTTATTGGTGGTATGTTTTCGTTGTTCATATTGTTTTCCCTTGTCATATTTTTTTATAGTAGTTAATCTATTTTAATCAAAATTCTTTAATATAATTTATATTTAATCTAATTATTATATTTGGTTAATGAAAACTATATTATTTGGCTTTGACTAAAAATTAGAGTATTCAATTTTTAATCCATTAAAATTCATTACTAAAATTAATTTTTGAAAAATGTTAAAGGGGTTGATGTAAACTTGATTATTATAAATCAAGATGTAAGTTAATGTATTTTAAAAGTTTGTTTCTGTTTCTTTTAGTGGTTTCCATAGTTTATCCTTATCGGATAGTATGATTTCATCAATATCATCTATTGGCCAATCGATACCAATTTCCGGATCATTCCATTGGATTCCACCTTCATCATTTGCTTTATAAAAATCAGTACATTTGTATGTGAATTCTGCTTCATCGGATAATACAACAAATCCGTGTGCAAATCCTTCAGGTATGTAGAACTGTTTTTTATTTTCGTCAGATAATATAACTCCTTCCCATTTTCCATAAGTTTCTGAATCTTTACGGAGGTCAACTGCTACATCAAATACTTCTCCTTTAATTACTCTTACTAATTTGCCTTGAGGTTGTGTATATTGGAAGTGTAATCCTCTTAAAACGCCTTTTTTTGATTGTGATTGGTTATCTTGTACAAAATTGAAATTTAGTCCTACTTCATCAAAATCATTTTTATTGTATGTTTCCATGAAGTAACCTCTTTCATCTCCGAATACGGTTGGTTCTATGATGTATACTCCTTCTATTGAAGTTTTTTTAAAATTAAATTTACCCATTTTTTTAGCTCCGTTAATTTATCATGGTTATATTTCTTTTAGTTATATTAATATTTTTATTTTATTATTTATTAAATGTAAATAAAAAAATAAAGAGTTATTTTAATAGTTCATCTCCTATACATGGAGTTTCAGTTTCATTTCCCATACATACATGACAGTAAGTAGGAATATTAACTTTATCTTTGTGTAATTGACATAAAACTTCTTGTGTTTTAATTGTTTTACATACGTAACATATTCTTGGTATTAATTCTATAGGTTCAATTTCTCCTGTAGATACTTCTTTTGCCATATTTTTAATATATTCATCTACTTCGGGGTTAAATTCTATTTCATGTCCTCTTTTATCACGTATATATTGGGAAACTGCTGGTTGTGTTATATCTAGTAATTCTGATATGTCTTTTTGTTTCATACCTAAATTTAATAATTCTTTTGCAAGTTTAGATCTTATTGAAGGTATTACATACCATACTACTATTTCACAAGGGGGTTTCATATTATTCCTCCACTTCCTATTAAAGCATATCCATCTTTTTATTTAATTATCTATATATATTGATATCATATATAATTTCACATTGTTATATACTTTTTTTTCAAATTTGTTAATGTGATGCTTAGTTTATCAAATAATTACTATATATTCTTAAATATCTTTTAACTATTCCTTTTAAGATAATTATATTATAATTGAATAATATAGATATAAATGATTTATAAAAAATTCAATAAACAATTTTAAATATAACAAAAATTTTGAATATACGAAAAATAGATGTAATGGGTAGGTGATTAGAATGGGTATATTATGGTTTTATATAGCATTTGTATTAGCTTGTTCAGATATATTACACGGAATAATATGGCATACTTTCAGAGATTTTTATATAATCTTTGGAGAAATGGTATATAATTTTGTAAAGTCACCTTTCAAAACGTGGATTGTTCATGAATTATTGGAAGCAATTTTTCATTTTATAGTACTTTCATTAGTATTCCAATCATTAACTATAGGTGTTTTAGCAGGTTCAATTCACTTTGTAATAGATGTATATCATAATTATTATGATATAAAAATGACATCATTACAACACAGAGCATTACATTTTACCATAGAATCATTATTTTTCATGGCAATATTAGCTTTATAAAAAAAAGTACAATACTTAAAATATTTATTTATAATTTTATTTAAACAAAACAAGGAATGATAATAATATGCCAGTAATAAACTTCACATATGAAGAATTATTTAACCAATTAGGTGAAGAATTGGATAAAGATGAATTAATTAACATACTTCCAATGATTTCTAGTGATGTAGAAGCATATGACCAACATGAAGTAAAAGCAGAATTTTTCCCTAATCGTCCAGATAACTACAGTATAGAAGGAATAGTTCGATCTTTAAAAGGATATCTAAACTTAGAAAAAGGAATGCCTAGGTATAATATCAAAGAAACAGATATGACAATAACTGTGGATGAAGAATTAAAAGATATAAGACCATATGTTGCATGTTGTATCATAAAAGGAGTAGAAATTAATGATGCAGAACTTGTAAATATAATGGAATTCCAAGAACATCTTCATTGGGTTATAGGAAGAGATAGGAAAAAAGTTGCTATTGGAATACATGATTATGATAAAGTCAGTGGTCCATTTTATTACAAAGCAGGAAATCCAAAAGAAACTTCATTTATACCATTGGAACACACAGAAAATTTAACACTTGATGAAATCCTCGAACAAAATGAAAAAGGAGAAAAATATTCTAAATTATTAGAAAATTTTGATAAATATCCATTAATAGTTGGAAATGATGAGATAATGTCCATGCCACCAATTATTAACAGTGATTTAACTAAATTAACAACAGAAAGTAAAAACTTATTCATTGATGTAACAGGAACAGATTTAAATGCAGTAACCAATTCATTAAATATAATAGCATCAAACCTTGCAGAAAATGGTGCAACAATAGAAACCGTCACTGTTAAATACCCATACCATGAAGATATAACTTATCCACAATTTGAACCAAAAATAATAAATGTACACACAGACACAGCATCAAAATTTATTGGAATGGATTTAACATCAGAAAAAATAGTGGAAACTTTGGAAAGAACAAGATTCGATGCAGAAATTATTGATGAAAACACAGTAAAAGTAACTGTTCCTAGATATAGGATAGATATTTTACATGAAGTAGATATTATAGAAAATATCGCTATAGGTTATGGATTCAATGATTTACCTTCAGAATTACCAAGTTTTGCCACAATAGCAAATCCTGATCCAAAAAGAGAATTTGATAAAATTATTGAACAAGTTATGATTGGATTAAAATTCACTGAAATAAAAAGTCTCATGCTTACAAGTGAAGATCAACATTATACAAAATTAAGAAAAGATATTGAAGATGATAAAATAACTGTTGCTCAACCAATCACTCAAGACAGAACAATGATAAGAAAATCATTAGTCAACAGTTTACTTGAATTCTTACAAGATAATAAACATGAAGATTTACCACAAAGAATTTTTGAAATCGGAGATGTGGCATATTTAGATGATACAAAAGAAATTAAAATGGTAACGGTTAAAAAATTAGCAGCTGCACTCATATCATCAAATGCAAATTTAACAACAATAAAATCAATAGTGGAATCTTTTGTATTGAATTTAGGATTTGAAATAGAATTAGAAGATTATGATAATCCTACTTTTATTCAAGGAAGATGTGCAAAATTCACAACTAAAGCAATAGATGATAAAATACCATTCACATTATCAGGTTACTTCGGTGAAATTCATCCGGAAGTTTTAACTAATTTTGAACTTGAATATCCTACCGTTGTATTTGAAGTAGAATTCGCATCAAAAGAATAATAATACTACTTTCAACTTTTTTTTTAAATTTTTTTAATAGGTTATATTATGAAATATAGACAGTTAGGGAAGACAGGTATCAAATCATCAATTTTAGGTTTTGGTGCTATGCGTCTACCTCTTCTTGATGAACATCCGGAACATGTGGATATTAAACAAACTGAGTTAATGGTAGACTATGCAGTAAATCATGGTATCAATATGTTTGATTCAGCATGGCTTTATCATACATTTGATAGATCTAAACCTGGAGTTAGTGAATCAATACTTGGTGATATATTAAGTCAGGGTTACTATGAAAAGGTTCATGTTTCCACAAAAATGCCCTCTTGGGAAATGAAAACATGGGAATATTTTGATACAACATTGGATGAACAACTTCAAAGACTTAAAACTGATCAGATAGAATTATTTTTTGTTCATTCTATTAAGGATTCATTTTATGAGGATATAAAAAATGCGGGTCTATATGAATTCCTGGATAGAGTCTTAAGTGATGGTAGGATAAAACACGTATGTTTTTCAACACATGGTTCTTATGATTTTTTAAATCAGATACTTGAAGACTATGATAAATGGGAAGTAGTATTAACTCAACTTAATTATCTGGATGAAGAGGATAACACCGGATTAAAAGGTGTCAAACAATTAAATAAACTTGGTATTGGTACAATGATTATGGAACCATTACGTGGTGGAAAATTAGCGGGTAATCAACCTAAAACTGTTCAAGATATTTTCAATAAATCAAATAGAAATTATAAACCTATAGAATGGGCTTTTAACTATCTATGGGATAAAAAAGAGGTTAATTGTGTTTTAAGTGGTATGTCAACATTAGAACAAGTAAAAGAAAATATAGAACTTGTTGAAAATGCAGAGATAGGTATGTTAACTGATGAAGATAAAGAAGTATTAAAATCAGTTAAAAAAGAATATGATAACTTAATAAGTATTCCATGCACAGAATGTAATTATTGTATGCCTTGCCCATTAGGTGTAAATATTCCTAAATGTTTTAAAGAATATAACCTGGATAATTTAGGAGATAAATCAATTAATTCTATTCAATATCATTTTCATATGCATGATGATAAAAAAGCACATAACTGTGTAAACTGTAAAAAATGTATTTCATCATGCCCTCAGTCTATTGATATCCCATCAGAACTCAAAAAAATAGAAAAACATTTCGGTGCATAACATGGAAATAAAAATAATTGATATAATACCTGCAAAACTTGTAGCAGATGTGGGAGCTATTGAATTATTCAAATACATTAATAGCTTAGAAGAAAATGATATTGTTATTAATTTTGCTGAAATTGATTATATGACTATCTCTTTTGCATTAGAATATTGTTATCAAAAAAATATCTGTTCTAAAAATATAACTGAAAAAAATCTTCTTAAAGAATATGAAGAATTAATAGAACTATCTCAAAATACTTATTAGTTTTTATTTTGAAAAAAAAGAACATAATTTATTATTGGATTATTCTCCAATAATAGTTATATTTATTGTACGATTGGAACGTGGACCATCTAATTCTATGAAGAATATACTTTGCCATATGCCTAAACTTATTCTTCCATTAATAATAGGAATATTTTGATTAGGATGAGTTAATAGTGCTTGAATATGACTTCTTGCATTATTATCTATTTTGTCATGGTAATAATTGGCTATAGGCACTGCTTGTTTTAAGAAGTTAATATAATCTTTTTTTAACCCTTCTTCATCTTCATTAATTATTATACCGGAAGTAGTATGTTTGGTATGTATTATCACAGAACCATTAATAATATTATTTTGGGATATGATTTCTTGTACTGTTTTTGTAATATTAATCAATTCTATCTTTTCATTAGTTTCTAATATTAACTGTTCATGTATAATCATCATAATTCTCACTTAAAATTGGGAATCTATGCCCTCAAAACTCATGGTTCTTTCACAATAATGACATCTAAGTATTAGAGGATCTTTAGATTGCACATCAAATTTAGCCTGTATAGGTTCATTAGAGTTTGATATACAATTAGGATTACTACAACTAACAACGCCAGTTATTTCATCGAGTAATTGTAGTGGAGCTTTACTTACAATTTCATAATTTCTTATAATATTAACTGTTGCATTAGGAGCAATAAGGACAAGTTTATCAACTTCTTCTTGTGATAATTCTCTATTCTCAATTTTCACAATATCTTTAGATGTCATGTTAGATGATTCCACATTAATTGCTACCATTAAGGATGTTTCATCATCGGGTAAATTAAGAATATTTAAAACACTTAATGCGCGATTAGCAGTAATATGGTCTATTACTGTACCATTTTTAATAGATTTAACTTTTAATTCAGTTTTTGTCATATTTATCACTCCTTAAATTTACGTGTTTTTATTGCTTGACCTGTTTCAAAATCATTTATTTCATAACTTGAAAGTAATGCTTTACCATAAGCAAGTAATTCATCGTCTTGATTAACAATTAGAACTTCATCATTTCTTCGAATATTTTCATCACAGCTAAGGACAAACTTGTTGAAAACACTTTTACCTTTTTTAGCATATGGTTCTGACTCTTTATTCACAACAACTCTTAAGTTAGGTTTGGAAAAATGCTGATGTAAACGTTTAGCACCTAAATCGGATATTATTAAAAATCCGTCATTGGCTCGCATATTCATTATATTTTCTTTTCCTTCAAATACTTGACGTATTTTTTTGGTTTTTTTACTTTTTTCAATAGTTAATTTTTCTGGATTATCACCAAATAATGCATTACCTGCACCTTTTCCAAATTGATAATCTGCAACATCAGTTATTCTATCAAAATCACTTATTTTTTCAGAAGGTAATATTAATATATTTTCCTGTAAGTTAAATCCTTTAACATTGTATTTATCTATAACTTTTCTATCAATTATAATATTTTCATATTTTGAGATATAATTTTCTATGAATTTTCTCATATACTTTTTAGAATCTTCATCAATTATTGATGGTGATTCATTTTGTGCAAGGGGATAAAATTCATCAAGAGTAAGTGGAATTATACCAAATGGAACATCAGCAACTACAATATCGGCATCAGAATAATCTGTGTAATCATTGTTATTGGTATAAAATGTTGGTATTTTTTCGTTATATTTTTTAATGTATTCCTTGTATACGTAACTTGTGTATGGTTTTCTTGTATGAGGTAAAATGATTAAATTCTTACTTTTTTGTTTTAAGTTTTCTAGTTTTTGCTGATGTTTGCTTACTTCAGCTCTTGAGAATGATTCATAACCAGTGTAAAAGAATGCTGTTTTTTTACTACTTGGATTTAATTTTTCCATGTCTTTTTGATATTCTTTTAATCGTCTAAGACCGTCAAGTAAAAATGGATGTGATCTACATCTAAGTTCCACAAGTTTCATTAATTCTCCATCTTTAATTGCTTGTCTTACACGTCTAATTTCAGCAAAACTAATATGTAAATTGTGTTCGGCAATTAATTTTGCACGGTCTTCCTGTTTCATTTGTTTAAGTTCTTCGACAGTGTGTTCTGTACAAATTTTACAACTACATGGCATTTCTATTAAATTTTCAAGTTTTAATGTACCATCTGGCATCATGAATCTATCTTTATTGGCATATAATATGTAGGCTGCGCTGTCAAATAAGTCACAACCCATTGCAACTGCAAGTGCAAATAACATAGGGTGACCTGCTCCCATTAAGTGTCTAGGTTTATCTTCAGGTAATCCTCTCATTGAATACATTACAACATCTACTAAATCACTGTATCTGTACATTTCCATGAGAGGTACAACTGCACCTATAGGATAAATGTCTGCGTTATATTGGCTTATTTCTTTAGCACATGTTTCTCTTAAATCAGTAAAAGTAGATCCTTGAACAACACTATTAAGTAACAATTTATTTCTTACTTCAGATGCTTCTTTAGCTCTTTCTATAGTTATTTCTAAATCAGCTTCTGCTTCTTCTCGTTTAACGTAAGGTGCTGTTGGAATATCTAATGAAGTTCCAATATCAGTTCCAATAGCTTCTTGGAATTCAATTACTTCTTTATTTGTGATATCAATATCTCCGTAAACTGATAATTGGAAAGAACCAGAATCAGTTTCTATAGTTCCTGGAAAATTAATTAAACTGTGTACACCATCGTTTAAAGCTTTTTCTTTTAATTTTTCATTTTTATAAATAATATAAGAGTTAGTTATTACAATTTCTGCTCCAAATTTTTTAACATCTATTGTCTGTTTACCCGGATGGACAACAGGCATTAGTGCAGGTGTAGTAACAGTACCATGTTCTGTTTTAAATTTACCAATTCTAGCCATTACATCTTTATATTTTATCTCAAAATCCACTATAATTACATCCTCTTTATATTAAATTAATTATACTAATTTATGTAATTTATAAAAGAAGTAGTTTTTTGATAAGTGCAATGTATCATATGATTGAAATGTATTTTTAAAAATAGTATTTATTTATTTAAATGTAAAAAAAGGATATAATTCATGTAATATTTAACATGACAGTTTAGGGAGTTTTATATCTTTTTTTACAAAATGTTTGTTTAATAAGAAGTGATTAGTTATAGACTTTTCTCAGTTATGAGTTAAAACTATTTGTTTTGTGTAGGAGTAATAGTTTTATAATTGTCTTAAACTCTAACTAGAAGTTTCACGTGGATAAAATTTAGGATAACCTAAACTTCTAGTCAATTAAATGTTGTACTTGTGAGTATATAAATGTTTTGGTATACCTAAATTTTTCTCATGATTTCAAAACAAATAAAAATATATTCTATTTTAACCATATATATTTATATAATGTAATTTTATCGATTTAAAATAAAAAATTATTATTATTGATAAATTAGTGGTATTTATTTTATTTAACATAATTTAGGAGATTAATTATATATGAATAAGGATATTCCAAAGGATTATGATCATACAAAAGAAGAAGAATTGCAAGAGTTGTGGCAAAACGATAATCTATATAAATTTATAGGTGACGGAACTAAGCCAACATATATCATAGACACACCACCACCATACCCAACAGGTAAATTACACATGGGTCACGTATTAAATTGGGTTTATATGGATATCATTGCTCGTTATAAACGTATGAATAATTATGATGTATTATTCCCTCAAGGATGGGATTGTCATGGTCTTCCAACTGAAGTTAAAGTAGAAGAAACTCATAACATCAAGAAAAATGATGTTTCAAGAGAAAAATTCCGTGAATATTGTATAGATTTAACTCATGATAATATAGAAAAAATGAGAGTACAAATGCGTAAAATGGGGTACTCACAAGATTGGAATCATGAATATATTACAATGACACCTGAAAATAAATTCAGAACACAGTTATCTTTTATTAAAATGTATAATCAGGGGTTAATCTATCGTGATATTCATCCAATTAATTGGTGTCCACGTTGTGAAACTGCAATAGCATTTGCTGAAGTAGAATATAAAGATAACACAACAAAATTAAATTATGTTAATTTTCCAACACCTGATGAATCAAATTATGTAACAATTGCAACAACAAGACCAGAATTTTTATGTGCATGTGTAGCAATAGTAGTTCATCCAGATGATGAACGTTATAAATATCTTCATGGTAAATCATTAAAATTACCTCTTTATGATAGGCAAGTAAATGTCATAACTGATGAAACCGTAGATCCTGAATATGGTACAGGTGTAGTAATGATTTGTACATTTGGGGATAAAAACGATGCTGAATGGGTAAGTAAATATGATTTGGATGTTATCACAGTAATAGATGGTAGTGGTCATTTACAACAGGTAGCAGGACCTTATGCTGGTATGACAATTAAGCAGGCACGTAAAAATATTATTAAAGATTTAACTGATGAAGGATTTTTAATAAAACAAGAAGATGTGCCACAGAATGTAGGTGTATGTTGGAGATGTAAAACACCTATTGAAATATTATCTAAAAAACAATGGTTCGTAGCAGTACATAAAATGACTGATGACATCATAGAACAGGCAAAATCAATGAGGTGGATACCAGATCACATGTATGCAAGACTTGAAAACTGGGCTAACTCAATGAATTGGGACTGGTGTATTTCAAGACAAAGAATTTTTGCAACACCAATTCCTGTATGGTACTGTGATGAATGTAATGAAGTCATATTACCTTCTGAAGAACAATTACCTATTGATCCAACAATTGATAAACCAGACCATGCTTGTAGTTGTGGTTGTAATAGTTTCACAGCAGAAACAGATGTACTTGACACATGGATGGACAGTTCTATAACTCCATTAACAATAGCTGGATGGCCTAATGAAGGTTGGGAAAACATATATCCTTCAACATTAAGACCTCAAGGTCATGATATTATAAGAACATGGGCATTTTACACAACACTTAGATGTTATGCATTAACTGGACAAAAACCATTCGATGAACTTGTGATTAATGGTATGGTCTTTGGTGAAGATGGTCATAAAATGAGTAAATCTTTAGGTAATGTAATTCCACCAGAAGAAGTTATAAATGAATATGGTGCTGATGCTCTAAGATTATGGTCTTCTAATAGCGTTCCGGGTTCAGATGTACCATTTGCATGGAAAGATATAAAATATGCTTATAAATTTTTACGTAAATTCTGGAATGCATTCAGATTTATCAGTATGCATATAGATGATGATGTAAGTGACAGCTTATCTGGTGAAAACATCATAGATAAATGGATTTTATCAAAATTAAACAGATTAAATAAAACAGTCACACAAGCTTTCGAAGAATATAATTTTGCTAAGGCAGAACATAGTATTTATGACTTTGTATGGCATGATTTCTGTGATGAATATATTGAAGCTGTTAAATACAGGTTATATGATGAATTAGATTCCACAATGGATGCTAAATATACACTTAAAACTGTTATTGAAACAGTACTAAAATTAATGGCACCACTTACTCCTTTCTTCTCAGATAGCGTAAATCAATATTTAGGAAATTCATCAAAAGAATTACATATTGGCGGATGGCCTACAGTAAATGAAGAATATATAGATGATGAAATAGAATCTATTGGTAACTATGCAATAGATATCATAGATGAATTAAGAAGGTTCAAATCATCTAATGGAATTCCATTAAATCAACCAATCACAACTGTTACAATATACACCGAAGATGTTGAATTAGTTGAAAAAGCAATATCTGATATTAAAAATACTATTAATGTTCAAAATATAAATGTTACAACAGGTAAACCTGAATTAAATGAAAAAGTCATATCAATGGAACCTTTAATGTCAAAAGTAGGACCGGAATTTAAACAAGATGCTAAAAAAATAATAACATATATTCAAACAAATGATTCTGATGAAATAGCACAGGTATTAAAAGCTGAAGGTAAAGTTGAAGTAGATGGTTTAGAGTTCACTTTTGATCATGTGATAACTGAATCTGAATTAGTAAGTCAAACAGGGGAACATGTGGATATTTTACAAATAGAAAATAGTAATGTACTTTTAGAAGTACAAAAATAACTTTTTCTATTTTCTTTTAGGTTATTTATATTGTTGTATAAGTTTTTTTTTTTAATTTTATTAGTTTTAATTTTTTGTCAATGATTTTTTTTAATATTTTTAATGCTTTAAGTTAGTGTTAGACTTTAATAAGAAATTATCTATCAAATCAGCTTCATTTTAGAATTTGAAAATTTTTATTTTATTTCTTGGTGAGGTAGGCTTCGTTATTTTTAAAAAAAATGAGCATTCACACTTATTAAAAAAAAACATGGAGATGTAAAAAATTCAATAATAGATAATATAAATATTTGATATAATTTAAATATTTTAATAACCATACAATTAATAATGACTATTTTTAATAAATATATCGAGGGGACTTAATTGGATTTAAAAGTTGATAAAGTAAATAAAGTAGAAGGAACAATTAAAGCTCCAGCATCTAAAAGTTATTCTCATAGAGCATTTATAGCAGCAGCATTAGCTGAGGGACAATCTATTTTATATGATCCTTTATATTCAGAAGATACTGTGGCTACATTGGAAGCTTGTGAAAAGTTAGGGGCATTATTTCAAAGATATCCTGATAAGTGTATAGTTCAGGGAACAGCTGGTTATATTAGAACGCCAGAAAATGTGGTGGATGTTAAAAATTCAGGTACTAGTGTTCGGATATTAAGCAGTATAGCAGCAATAGCACCTAGAGCAAATTTTACAATCTTCACTGGTGATGAATCATTAAGAAAAAGACCTATGCAGGATTTGATGGATGCACTTGAAAATTTAGGAGTTTATGTTTTATCTTCACAAAACAATGGAACACCTCCAATTATAGTTAAAGGTGGCTTTGATGGTGGTGAAACAGATATAAATGGTTCAGTAAGTTCACAATTTATTTCATCTATTTTAATGGCTGCACCATACTCTAAAAATCCTGTAACACTTAATGTTCGTGGAACTTTTGTATCAAAACCATATGTTAGCATGACTTTATCTGTAATGAGTAAATTTGGAATAAATTATGAATATGATACTACTAATGTACCAGAATACTCATCATATTATATAGAGCCACAAAAATATGAAGCAACAGAATATACAATTGAAGGAGATTATTCTTCATCATCTTATTTAATAGCAGCTGCTGCTATGTTACCTTCAGATATAATTATTAAGAATTTATATGCAGATTCAATGCAAGGTGATAAAATAATTTTGGATATTGTTGAAAAAATGGGTGCAAATGTTGAAATATCTGATAATCAAGTACATATAACTAGTGATGGAAATTTAAAAGCTTATGATATAAATCTTGAAAATGCACCTGATTTACTTCCAACAGTAGCTATTTTAATGGCACAGGCAGATGGAACTTCAGTAATTAGTGGAGTGGAACATGCGAGGTATAAAGAAACTGATCGTGTACATAATTGTGCATTAGAATTAGAAAATGTTGGGGTTGAAGTTGAAGAAAAAATTGATGGTATAGTAATAAAGGGTAAACCAACTGGAGGAACTGTTGATTCACATTTGGATCATAGGTTTGTAATGGCATTTTATGTTTTAGGATTAAAAATCGGTAATATTAATATAAAAGATGCTGCTTGTTATGATGTTTCTTTCCCTAATTTTTTAGAATTAATGAATCAAATTACTAAGGAGTAACTATAATGGTTGATAAATCAATGATAGGTGATTATACAGAAGAAGAACTTCTTTATGTAGTAGAAGAACTTGAAAAGTTATTTAAATTACGTACTTTTAGAGATGAAAATCCATATGAAGTTCTAGTTAGAACAATACTTTCTCAAAGAACACGGGATGAAAATACAGATAAAGCTACTGACCAATTATTTGATGTTTATAAAACAATGGAAGAAGTAGCAGATGCACCTGTTGAAAAAATAGCTGAACTTATAAAACCTGCAGGTTTTTACAATGTAAAAGCTGGTCGTATAAAAGAAGTATCTAACATTTTACTTGAGGAATATGATGGTATTGTTCCAAACGATATTTCAGAATTAATGAAATTACCTGGTGTTGGACGAAAAACAGCTAACTGTGTCTTAGTATTTGGTTTTAAAGAAGATGCAATTCCTGTGGATGTGCATGTTCATAGAATTTCTAATAGATTGGGAATAGCACGTACAGATAAACCGGAAGATACAGAAATGGTTTTACGTGAAATATATCCACAGGAATATTGGCTTCCTATTAATGATTTAATGGTTCAGTTTGGACAAAACATATGTAAACCCATAAGTCCTCAACACATGGAATGTCCATTCACAGATATATGTGAAACATATTTAAATGGATTAGAATAACTAATCATTTAATTGTCCTTCAACCAATCATAAACTCGTTCACAATTATTTTGATCTTGATATTTGAAAAATTCATCTGCTAGTTTTTTGTATGAATCTTTCATTTCAAAATCATTATTGATGTAATACATGATTTCATCCAATAACACTTTTTTATTATTGGTTACGTTTCCAAAGATAATTGTATGATTATCAGAATTATTGTTTTTATCTAATTTAGGATTTTCATCCAGTTGGTAATATAATATTGGCTTTTTATTATATGCAAAATCATATGCAAGAAGTGAATAATCAGTTATTAACAATTTAGAATTATTAATTAACTCCTGATTAGTTGAACTTGTATCTATCTTAATATTTGTAGTAATATCTGATTTGAATTCATCAATAAATTGTATTAAACTATTGTCAAGTTTGAATATGAGTTCATACTTCATTTTTTTGATATAATTAATTATATGAACATTATTTAGTAAATTAATTATATTCCAGTAATAATCAGATTTTTTTAAATCAATTTTAGTTTTTAAATTTGGTCTTCCACTAGGAGCAAAGATAATTTGTTTTTTGTTATTATCTTCCAAATAATCATATTTAGGTAATCCCAGTACTTGTATAATAGATTCATCATAACCGTTTTCACTATTTATCAATAATTCATATTCTTTTTCTGAAGAACAACTAATTAATGATAAATTATTATTATATTTATTTAATCTGTTAGAAACATCATTAATAAATGGTTCTGGTTTAAGATAATAGATATCAGCATTTAATAAACCACACATAAACTTATTAACTGATTTAAACGGATTCAATTTTTTAGTTGTATGAGATGTAATTATTTTTTCAGCAAACATGTATAATAATTTATGTTCATCTGAGTTGAATTCAACTATATTTCCATATTTTTTTAATCTTTCATAGTCTTGAGAATTTTTTGATATTACAAAATATTTTTCAATATTGTCCTCTTTTTGAATAGCATACTTAAATAATGCTTCAGCATTATCATCAGCAAAGTTAACTGTATCTTCAAATAACCATATGTTCTTATTATAGTACTGCAGGAACAAAGAAGCATATTTGAGCCTAAATTTAAGAATATCTTTACGTTTTTCTTCAGTTAATTTGGAATATTCCTTGGAATGCTGTTGTAAATATTCGATATTTTCATGTTCTAATTCAATTAATTTAAAACTATTAAATTGACTCACAGAAAATGATGAATTGTCTTTATCATATTTTATAATATGATTATTCTTTTGAGCATAATATGACTCATTAGATAATTCCGAATAACTGAAAAACTTGATTTTAGGATAAATGATAATATCTTTATATTTTAGTCTTAACTTAATTTCAGAATCTTCACTTAAATTAATAGGAACTTTAATATTGAAGTTTATATTTTGATAAAATAGTTTACCTAAATTTCTTTTATTTCTATATGGATAATTTAGACTATTATGTTCAAATATTTCCACTATTTCGCCATCAATACGTTTTTCTGCCTGAATTTCAAAAGAATTTTCCTCAAATAATGTTCTAATAGTTCCGTCTATAATTAAGTAGTTCTGTTTAATATCAATAATATCAATATATATTGGAAGATTATTTAATATATCAATTCTTCTATTACCAGCTAAATACAAAATCCAATTTTGATTAACTTTTTTATTAATTTCTCCATTGAATACTTCTATTTTTTTATCAGGATATTTAATATAGAAACAAATATTTTTTAACTTTAAATTGTACATTGTATTTCTAGAGATGATATTATCTTCTATATTTTCAAGAATTTCTTTTATTTTTGAGTATAACTCTTCTTGCTCATCATGAGATAAAATACTGATATCAGGTGTTTCAATTATTTCCTTAATTTGATATAATAAAGTATTTTGTATAAATGTTGGCAGTTTACCTAAATTTTTGTTATAATATTCAATTAATTCAAGAAAATGATATTTACATTTTGGCAAATAGTTTTTGATATTATTAGGCCCATAATTTAATTCATCTCTATTTTCATTTCTCTTTTTAAAAATATATTTTCCTTTATTTATTAAGCCCACTGTTCTTTTTTCTAGAAGTATCTTATTTATACAACTGGTATCTTCTATATATGGTATGTTTTCATCAAATTGAACATTTTCAAAACATTCTTTTTTGAAAAATGCAGATAATGGTGATAATTGAATGTAATCTGTGTATTTTTCTAAATCAGCGATTTTATTTTTTTTGAATTTTAAATTAAATGGGTGGTCTTTATTATTTTTACCAGCATATTTTGTAGGTATCATAACCACATCTGTTTGATCATAATGTTCTTCAAAAAATTCATATACATTACTCAAACTATCTTTACGAAGAGTATCATGACTATCCAGTATAGTTATATATTTTCCTTCAGCGAATTTTATTCCATTATTACAGGCAATGTTATAACTTTCTTCTGCTTCATAACTGTATTTGATATTATTAGGGTATTTTTCATGATATTCTAAAGAGTATTTTTCTGCTGTACTATATATACTTCCAGTATTAACAATAATTATTTCTATATTTTCTTCAAAATTGATATCTTGTGTAATTATTGATTCAATAGCATTTATTATTTCACTTCCATGGTGATTATGGATAGGCATAATTACGGATATTTTAAATTCATTCAATTAACTCACCTATTTTTTATAATAAATAAATTCTTAATTATATATTATTTCAAAATTATCTATTTAATTTTATCCTTAAATGAATACTCGCATATGTGATTTTTGAAAATATATAAAATGAAAAAAAATAATCAAAATATTAAAATATAAACAAATGTTTATAAAATGCTATATATCTGGTTAATCTTATTTTATTTGAGAATGAATGGGAAAAATATGTTTATTCTACCTAATTGTTAAGAATTAAAAGGTTTTAAATGTAAAAATAGTAATAAAAAAAGGGATGTTATATTTTTCCACTTTTTAAAAATGGAAATTTATTTTTTTAATTTCTTGAAAGTTTTTTAACTTCGTCAATGAAGAAATTCAATACTTCTTCTTGTCTTCCTTCAACAAATTTTAGAGATCCTGCTACTTCGTGACCTCCACCATCTGCCCCAGCTGATGGGATTTCTTCGACTATTTTAGTAATTATGTCATTTAAATTGAAATTATATTCATTTTTAATAACTTCAGTAGCTCTTAAAACTGCGAAATCAGGTCCATTGGCTAATGTCATTATTGGTTTGTCTTCACCTTTTTCTTGGACTAATTCATCATGGACATAACCTGTTGTTTTACCTGGTGCTGGGTATGTAAATTTATGTGCAAATTTCTCAACATCAAGACTATTAAATTGTATACCATTGTCAAAGTATTCTGTTTTAACATTAGGTAATGCTGCTTTAAGTTGTGTTTCAACTCTTTTATTAGATTCTGTTATTAGTACATCTAATAATTCTTCTTGACGTTTTTTATCATCAAGTCCTAATATTGTGTTAATCACACCTCTTCCATTCATGAATCTTAAGAAGTATGATTCAAAGTCTATACAAGTTGCGACAGTTTCTAAATCTTCTCTGGAATATCCTTCTTCAGCAGCAATTTCTAAATATCTATCTACTTCATGACACTCTGCATGATCTCCAACAGCTGCAATTGCTGGGAAATGTCTAATTGTATCACGTATATCTGGATTAATCATTCCAGCTAGTTCTACTGCTAATGCTCCTGCTGTTAATTGTGAATCTCCACCTACAAGATATGGATTTACATGTACATCAACATAGTTGTCTACTATTGATTTTCCATCTTCTACTTCACCAGGATAATGGTGATCAACAACTACTGCTTCGATTCCATATACTCTTGAGTGTCTAAGAGCTGCAACATCTTCTTCTGTTGAACCATTATCCAGTAAAACTAGTAATGGTAATTTCTGTCCGTGACGTTCCATATCTTCTAATGCAAAAGATAAATCTTTTACTACATCTTCAAGTTCATAGAATGGAGCTTTACTTGGGGAACGTTTAAAGAAGTGCCATTCAGCATCAGCATCATTACTTTCTTCTCTAAGTAATGGTAAAACTGCTTGTTCTACAGCTACTCCTGCACAAATACCATCAGCATCATAATGATGACGTACAAGTATTGATCTACCATCAAATATTGCTTTTCTGATAGTTTTTGCAGCTAAAGCTAATTTAGGTCTTAGTTTTTGAAGTATTTCACTTTCTTCAATAGTTACAGATGTGTCATCTGGTTGAGCTTTTTCATCAACTGCTTTATCTATGGCTTCTTTAAGTTTTTCTTCATCTTCTTCATCAAGTTTTTCAATTGATTCAGATTCTATTTGAATTTTTCCACCATGTAAAGAAATTTCACCTAATATTTCAACAAGGTCGTCAACTTCTAATTCAGGATACATTCTAACTCCTGGTTCATTAAATGCTGCTGCCCATGTTAGTCCTGTTTCATCTCTTATTGTGAATATTGTAGGACCACTGGTTTGTTGAATTTGTATGATTTCACCTTGTATTGCAACATTACGGCCCATGTTATCAGCAGATAAATCAGCTATTCTGGTTCTTTTTACATTTCTTTTAACTTTTATTGTATCATAGTCATTACCATATTTAGTTTTGGAGTAAGTTAAATCAACATCCATTTTTCCTTTATGAGGTTTAATTTCAGCAATTTTAACTATTACACGATTACCTACTTTTTCTTTAGGATTACGGGTTCTTAAAAGTCCATATACACTTTTGCTTAGACTTACAAAGAATCCATATTTTTCAACTCTGGTAATAACTCCTTCATAGTCACTACCTATTTCTAGGTCTTCTATTTGACATGAAGGGTTTAATACATACACTATAGGTTTTTTACCATTAGAATATGTATTTTTGTTATTATTCATAAATAGTTCTCCTCTATTTTATAATATAAACTAATTATCCTTTATTTTATGAATTTTTCAGGATAATTTGATTCTATTTGATTTCGTTTATCTGAATATTGTGTTGTATTTGACATAATTGCATTTGATTTTCTAAAGTGTTCTATTGATGAGTAGTAATTATTGTTATTGATTAATTCTATACCTACTAAAATTTCTTGTGTGGCATTAATCTTTTGATCTATTTCTGTTTGGGTTAACATTAAGTATTCTAGTAATATTGTTTCATTTTGATCTTGTGCCAGTTGAATTGTTGTATTTAATTTTTTACTAACATTTCCATAATTTTTTAATGCATTCATAGATCTTTGTTCAGCTTGCGAATAATTTTTATTATTAAGTGCAAGTACTGCTTGATTATATTCGGAATTACCTGTACGAATATTATTATTTATTGAAGGGATTTCCGAATCAATCTTATAAGTATTATTGTAATAAATAATACCTGCACTTATCATGATAATAAGGATAATGCAAATAATCATGGTTTTTTTATTCATATAAACAATTCTCCAATATATCATTTAACATTATATATTATATTTGTTTTAGTTAAAATAGTCATACTATTTAATCTTTAATCTATCAGGTAATATAATTACAAAAACATTTATTAAAGATAAAATATAGATATATTCTTAGGCTAGGTTGGGGGGCTAGAGGTCTCTTGTAAGTTCAAATCCTCTATATGGGACAACCGAAGTTTTTGGAGAGGCATATTAAATACTTATAAGCCTTTTTTTGTGATGTCGAAGCCTTACCCCGTAGGATTAGTGGTAATAGGGGTTCAACTGGAGGGTTGGATTAAACTATTTTAATTAATTGAATGGGTCAGGTCTGGAAAGAAGCAGCTCTGTTTTAGACAACTGATGTTTATGGATCAGTGGGGTGGAGTTACGAAATTAGATCACTTATATTTATGAGGTATGTCCATCCAATTACATGCCGTTATAAAATAGTAAATTATAAATGTTATAAAAAATATACTATAACATAATTGTCATAAACTTATT
>OCTW011604900.1_pt1 | contig 20893 bp, 18 predicted proteins | sample 1539671 | NCBI WGS metagenome assembly OCTW01 (sample SAMN02144230, study PRJEB22623) | gut metagenome | biome: sheep rumen | host: Ovis aries | place: New Zealand
TGATTTACCGGAACCCGACGGTCCGAGTATGGAAACAACCTCACCCTCATTAACGCTGAGGGAGATGTTATGAAGAACGTCCAGCTCACCGAAGCTTTTCTTTATATTTTTTATTTCCAGTAAACTCATATCACACCCTCCATACTTTAAACTTTTTCTCGATAGCTTCCATAACCATCGCAACGATGAAGTTGAAGATGTAATAGAATACGCCGGCTATGAATATCGGAAGCATACTTGCCTCGCTGGCAGTGATCTGCTTTGCGAGTGTAAACATCTCGGTGTATGCAAGTGCAAATGCAAGCGATGTATCCTTAACAAGCGTTATAACCTCGTTTGTTACCGGAGGAATGACTCTCTTACACATCTGAGGGAAGATGATCTTTCTGAAGGTCTGTGCCTTAGAGTAACCGAGCACATCGGCCGCCTCTCTCTGCCCCACAGGAATACCCTCGATACCCGCACGGAAGATTTCTGCAAAATATGCCGCATAGTTAAGCGAGAAGCCTATTATTACAGCAATAAATCTGTAGCTCTGTGAGGTCTCTGCGCCAAACAGGAAGTGTGGTCCGTAGAATACGACCAGCAGCTGCAGCATAAGAGGCGTTCCTCTCAGGATTGAAATGTAAATCCTTGCGATCCACTGAAGCACCTTAGCCCTCGACATTCTGATAAATGTCAGGAGAAGTCCCAGCGGAAGTGAAAAAATAAGTGTCAGGAAAAATATGGAAAGTGTGGCAAGTATACCCTCAGCAAGCTGCTTTGATATACTTATGAACTTCTTACCAAATGGCTTGTCAGCCTTTGCGGTGTCATCGGTTCTGTATGCAAAATCAGTTCCCTCGTCCATGAAGCAGAGGCTTTCGGCGATGTAGTAATCAGACCAGTGCGAAGCGATCTCCTGCATCGTTCCGTCCTTATACATCTCTTCGAGAGTTTCCTGAACCTCGTCACGAAGCTCTGTATTTCCGTATTTAAAAGCAACACCGTATTTTTCTGAAGAAACCGTTTCTTTAAGTATCTTAAAATCCGGATTCTGATTAAGCTGATAGTAAGCAACTCCGACATCGATGCAGACCGCATCAACCGAACCACTTGAAAGATCAAGAAATGCGCTTACGTAATTGCCAATCTGAATAAGGTCCTTGAAGTTCTTCGCAAGGGCTATATTTTCTTCGGTTGTGTCTTCACTGGTGAAAGCCGCAAGTGCCGCAGAGTCTGACTGAACGGCCACAACCTTGCCTTTAAGATCTGCTAAACTCTCAATATCGGAATCCTTCCTTACCACAACAACCTGTGAGTTATCTACATAAGCTGTTGTCCAGGTGTAATCATCCTCACGTCCGTTAACAGTGAAGCCGTTCCAGATACAGTCAATTGCTCCGGAATTAAGCTCCATGTTCTTCTGTTCCCAGTCGATAGGCTGCTTGACCAGCTTCCATCCTTTTCTCCTGCAGACCTCCTCCGCAAGTTCAAGGTCGAAGCCGACATAATTTCCGTCATCATCCTTATATCCGTAAGGTGGAAATTCTGCATCAAAGCCCACTACGAAGGTTTCTCTCTCCCCCTTCTTCTTTCCGCAGGCTGTAAAAAGTCCGGCAAGAAGCGATATAGAGAAAAGCACCAGCAGCGTCTTCTTAATCTTATCCTTCTTCATTTTCATTATACTTCCCTCATTATTTCATACATTTGATCAGTCCTCAGCCTTAAGCGCCTCTTCAAGCGTATGCCAGCCAAGCACCGCGCATTTTACTCTCGCAGGCATATGAGAAACATCCTTGAAAACCGATGCTTCCTCAAGCGACTCAATATCATCCTCTGATGCAGTTCCCTTGATCATGCCGAGGAACTTATCCTTAAGAGAAAGAGCCTCTTCCTTCTTCATGCCGATTATCATATCAAGCATGATATCAACGCTTGCCTGAGATATCGTACATCCGTCTCCGATAAACGCACCATCAGTGATCACGCCGTCATCATCAACCTGAAGCTGCAGGTAGATATCATCACCGCATGAAGGATTGACACCACGATGCTTATTTGTCGGCTTGATCATCTTGAAGCGGTGTCCCGGGCTGACCTTATGATCCATGAGAACCTCTTCAAAGAGACTTCTGTTCGCATCCTCAAATTTCGGAGTATCATTTATGCTCTTAAGCACATTTATGAATCTGTCAATATCCTCATCAGTATTGTAGAACATTATGCTGGCTCTTACAGTCGACGGAATTCCGAGGAACTGATGAAGCGGCTCAGCACAGTGATGTCCGGCTCTTACCGCAACGCCCGCATCCGCAAATCTTCCCGCAATATCATGAGGATGCATATCCTTTACCGTAAATGTAATTATTCCGTGTCGTTCCTTCGGATCCCTGCTTCCGACTATCTCCACGTAAGGAAGCTTGTTGATAGCCTCCATCGCCTTGGCAGTGAGGTACAGTTCTCTCTTCTCTATCGAATCAAAGCCAATTTTTTCAATATATCTTATTGCCTCCGCAAGCGCATAAGCACCTGCACCGTTAACGGTTCCCGCCTCAAATTTATGAGGAAGCTTGGCATAGGTAACGCCGTCAAGACTGACATTTTCTATCATCTCGCCGCCGGTCATGTATGGAGGCATCTTCTCGAGTATTTCCTCCCTTCCGTACAGAACGCCGATACCCATAGGCGCCATCATCTTATGTCCTGAAAATGCAAGGAAATCAATTCCCAGCTGCTGTACATCCACAGCCATATGAGGAACGCTCTGAGCACCGTCCGCAACGAAATATGCACCGAATCTGTGCGCTATCTCCGCAAAGGTTTTAATATCATTTACACGCCCAAATACATTTGATACGTGTGTCATGGATACTATCTTAACCTTGTCGGTCATAAGAGCCTCAAGTGCCTCCGGAAGAAATCTTCCGTCAGGTGCACACTCAAGAAACTTAACCTTTGCGCCCTTCTTTGCTGCGATATGTGTCCACGGAAGCATATTGCTGTGATGCTCGACAACAGTCGTGATCACCTCATCGCCCTCGCCGAGAACCATCTCCCCCAGAGATGCAGCAACGAGATTAAGGCTCTCTGATGCATTTCTTGTAAATATGATCTCGCGCCTTGAAGCGGCATTTATAAATCTCTGAACCGTTCTTCTTGCATCCTCGTAAGCATCCGTCGCATCTATCGAAAGCTGATAAAGTCCTCTGAAAGGATTGGCATTCAGATTTTCATAAAAATCCGCCTCAGCCTTTATAACGACATCCGGCTTCTGCGAGGTTGCAGAATTATCCAGATATGCTAGTGTATTTTTCTTGAAGAAAGGAAAATCCTTTCTTACTTCTTTTATATCTATGCTCATTAACTCTCCTTAATCTCCCATCAATATGCTCCATATATATGTAGAACAAATATAATCTATACTGTTTGTTCACTGATCAATCGATTAATCAATCGTCCAATCAATCCGTTAATCAAACAATCAATCTGCCGCTCAGTCAGTCACAAATAAATCCGTCGTCTACGATCACTCAGCATCTATAGCTGACTGGTCATCTTCCTCAGACTCGCCGAGTATCAGCCCTGACATCTTCTTCTCGGTCTCCTCATCGCCGATCTTCGAAACAACCGACATAAGTCTTCCGCTGGCCATAAGTCTGTATATTTCCTCATCAGTGAGACCTCTGGTCCTGAGATAGAAAAGAACCTCCTCCGAAAGCTTACCGATGGAAGCTCCGTGTTCACCTTCTACATCCTCTTCCTTACAGAGGATCAGCGGAACGGTCTTGTTGACAAGATCATCATCCAGAAGAAGCACTTCTTCTCTCTCTGCGCCCTTTGAACCCGCGCAGCCTCGAAGAAAATCAATGGTCTGTCTCATGGTCTTCTCAGCCTTTTCATGCATAACACCGCTGGCATGCATATCGGCTGTCGTGTCCTTGCCGAAATGTCTGGCAACATAATTAAAATCATATTTTGAACCGGCAGGTGCATCATAGGCAGTGTACTCGGTGAAGCCCGCCCTGTCTCCCTGAAGAGCCACCTGACAGCCTGCATTAACCTTTCTGCCTCCGAGGAAGATCTGTACAACCTCCAGCTGTGCATCCTCTCCGAGAACTGCTCCGATATCAGTAAATACCCTGCTGTTCTCGCCGGCCTTAAATACCTCAACTATCTTTACCCTGGCTCTGTCCTTAACAAGAACCTTCGTCACAGTGCCTGCTTCTTCTGCACTGTCCGGTATATCCGTCATATCAGCTATGACGCATACCTCGCTGTCCTCCCTGGCAACGATGAAGCTGCTGTTGACGCCATTTTCCACGTAAGATAAGTGTTTCATTCTGACAGGCTGTTCTTCCTTTACGCCACTGTCCGCAACGATAACGCAATCAGCCGATTCAGAAGAATCATCAGCTATGCCTTCACGATCCGCAGCCGTATCATCAGCCGCCTTCAGTCCGCTGACAGCCCCTGCAAACTCCGGTCCCATTCCTGTTTCCACAGCAGCAAGAGCCTGAAGCTCTGCGGTATCTATGTCGGCACCCTTCAGGCTGTCCGGCAGAACCGCATCTATTCCGCCTGCCACACTTAAACCGGCTGTATCGAAGAGATCGTCATTCATCTTCAGCCAGTTCCAGGTCATAGCAGGCAGCCTGTTAACTTTTACAACATTCTCTGTCATATTTTATCCTCTATATCATCTGATGTGACTGACATAAATAATTATTTCCGCTGTCAGTCACAGATCATCATGTTCTGTATTTTTACTTATCCGATGCTTCCCTTCATCTCGAGACGGATGAGGTTGTTCATCTCAACAGCATACTCAAGCGGAAGCTCCTTACTAACGTTATCAGCGAAGCCGCTTACGATCATCGCCCTCGCATCCTCCTCCGAGATACCTCTCGACATAAGGTAAAATACAGCATCATCACTGATACGTCCGATCTTCGCCTCATGTCCGATATCTGCATCCGAGGTTCTTATATCCATGGCAGGAATTGTATCCGACTGTGATATGTCATCAAGCATGAGCGATGAACAATCAACCGCAGACTTTGCCCCCTTTGCTCCGGCATTTACAACTACAGAGCTTCTGAAGGTGCTTATTCCGCCATCCTTACTGATTGATTTTGCATTTACTGCAGAGCTTGTATTTTTACCGATGTGCGTAACCTTGAAGCCGGTATCCAGATTCTGGTCATGGCCTGCAAAGGTTATTCCGGTATATTCCATCTTCGAATTATCACCCTTAAGAATGGTCATCGGATAGAGGTAGGAAACGTGCGATCCAAATGATCCGGAAACCCACTCCATCTTGGCATTCTCCTCGATGATTGCCCTCTTGGTGTTCAGGTTATACATATTCTTGGACCAGTTCTCGATCGTAGAATATCTGAGCTTCGCATTTTTTCTGACGAACAGCTCAACCGCACCCGCATGAAGGTTTGCAACGTTATATTTCGGAGCAGAACATCCCTCGATGAAATGCAGGTCTGCCCCCTCGTCAACTATTATCAATGTATGCTCGAACTGTCCGGCGCCCGGTGCATTCAGTCGGAAATACGACTGAAGAGGTATCTCAACCTTTACTCCCGGCGGAACATAAACAAACGAACCACCTGACCATACAGCGCCATGAAGTGCAGCAAACTTGTGATCTGTAGGAGGTATGAGAGTCATAAAATGTTCTCTGATCATCTCTCCGTACTCACCGTGCATTGCCGACTCCAGGTCTGTATAGATTACTCCCTGTGCAGCAACCTCCTCACGGATATTATGATAAACAAGCTCCGAGTCATATTGTGCGCCGACACCTGCAAGCGATTCTCTCTCCGCCTTCGGAATACCGAGTCTCTCAAAGGTATCCTTGATATCCTCCGGAACCTCGTCCCAGGTTGCACTCATTTTATTATCCTTAGGCTTCACGTAGGTAACTATATTATCCATGTGAAGACCATCGATTGGAGGACCCCACTCAGGAATTCCGATCTTGTTATATATTTCCAGTGACTTCAGTCTGAACTCAGCCATCCACTCAGGATCATTCTTCTCCTTCGAGATCTGTTTTACAATCTCCGGGTCAAGGCCTTCCTTAACCTTGTAGAAGTCATTCTCCTCGAATCTGAAGTCATACATATTTCTGTTTATATCTTCTACGTATGTTTTCTCTTTCATATTATTCCTTATCTTATCGCCGCGGGATTATCAGTCTGAAAACTGTATCATACTGCCATCACGCCGGATAACCTGCAACATATTTCAACTGATCATTATGCTTCAAGATATTTCTCAAAACCGCCCTCATTGATCTCGTTTACAAGAGATGCATCGCCTGATTTAACGATATTTCCGTTAACTAAAACGTGAGTCTTATCAACTCTGAGAGCATCAAGTATTCTCGTACTGTGTGTGATGATGAGGAGAGCGCCCTCGCCCTTCTCCTGGAAATCTCTCACGCCTTCTGAAACAGTTCTTACTGCGTCAACGTCGAGTCCCGAATCGGTCTCATCAAGTATTGCAAGAAGAGGGTTCAGCATGAGCATCTGAAGTATCTCCGACTTCTTCTTCTCACCACCCGAAAAACCAACATTCAGATCTCTGTCTGCATAGGACTTGTCCATATTGAGAAGCTTCATCTTCTCCTCAAGTTCTTTCCTGAAGGCCCATATACGATTCTTCTTACCGGTGATCTCGTCCTTCGCATTTCTGATGAAATTCGAAAGTGTTATACCCGGAACCTCGATCGGATTCTGGAAGGAAAGGAAGATTCCCTTCTTAGCTCTGTCCGTAACGCTGTCGGAAACGATATTTTCACCGTTGAAGAGTATCTCTCCGCTCTCTATAACATAGTTCTCATTGCCCATTATCGCATTTCCGAGAGTAGATTTACCTGCTCCGTTAGGTCCCATGAGAACGTGAGTCTCTCCCTTTTCAACCGAAAGGGAAACATTCTTTAATATTGTCTTGTCTCCGACGCTTACCGTCAGATTCCTTATCTCAAGTAGTGCCATTTTTTTCCTCCTTGCACCTTATATAAAACACTTCTTCACAGCCGAATTTCAGCTGTTCCAGCTTGTACGCCGGTCAAAAATACGATTTACTCAGTACGAAAATCGCCGGGACTGCATTTCTGCCCTCCCGGTTATTTACATAAAACAGGGCATTAACCGACGCGTATTCATATTTCTATGAATACACATTACGTACCCCCATACTATTCTTATATTTCCGCATAATTGAATGAAACGCCCAGATACTCAAGCATTCCCTTAAGGTCCGGATCAGAGGTGATCACAACCTGCTGTCTGCTCCTTGCTCTGCTGATTACCTTCATTACATTTGCGGCAGCTTCTCTTCCCATTCCGTCAAGCATATCCAGAACGATGAGAGGTGCATCAGAGGTAACAAAAGCCTCTGACAGTCCGAATCTGACTGCAAGATAAACAAGCCTCTTATCGCTGTCGGAAAGTTCCGACATCTCGCTCAGAACGCCGCCCTTACTTACAGAGATGTTGTAGTCTCTGTCAAGTCTTATATCATCAAATCTGCCACCTGTGATCTCACTGATATGATCACCTATATGAGCAGTAACCTTAGGCAGTCTCTCCGCCTTCATCCTGTCTCTCTCAGCGATCAGCTGATTCATTGCCGCAGTAATGGCATAGCTCTCATCCTCAAGCTCACTCTTTTTCTTAAATACGGTATTGAACTCAGCCTGAAGCTGATTTCTCTCTCTCCTCTTATCAAGAAGAGCGCTTTCCTTATTTCTGAGAGCTTCCTTCTGCTCGGCATATTCCTTGGCAAAGGTCATGTCAAACTCAATGGCTTCCTTCTCTTCCTTTTCCTCCTCGATCTCCTGAAGAACCATCTTAAAGTCCTCATCCGTAGGAGTAATATCGCCCGAATCGAAGAAACCGTTTATCCTGAGACCGTCAACAATGGTAAATATAACAAATATAACCGTAAATATCACAAACAGCTTCTTAACCGGCCCCTCGAAAGGAAGCATAAATACAACCGCTGCTACGATGATGATTATGAGAAGGCCCATTCCGAAGATGACCGGAAGTCTGTCGGTAAATTTAACCTCACCCTTTTCCTTCGGTTTGCTCATCATATCCTGCCCGGTTTCCGCAAGCATATCTATCTTCTTGTTCAGTTCCTTATCAACCTCGTAAGTTACGCTGCCGTCTTCATTCTGGATCATCCTTCTGGCAACTCTCTTACGTTTTGCCGCTTCAATGGCAAAATCCTCATCCAGCTTCTTTATTTCATCCTCGATGCCGTCAATATCCTTATCAACGGATTCATAGGTATCTATCCTTCTTGTCAGTTCATTAAGTCTTCTGACCATCGGCTGTGCATTTTTCTTATTTTTCATTTCCCGCAGGTATTCGATCGAAGCATCGAAATCAATATCCGCACAACCTGTTTCGGTAACATTTTTAATAAAGCTTCTGGTTCTGTCAGCAAGCAGAGCATCGTCAATAACCTCTTCATCGGAAGAAGCATCATCATCAATGACAAGCCCTGTTTTATAGGTACTTCTGTCCAGGGCTACCATATGCTCGGGCAGAGGGTTCATTCCCTTGCTGTCCTCCTGCTTTCCCGAAGCAAGATCCAGCACAGATGTCTTTGGCGCACCTGTCAGGAAGGTTCTCTCAACCAGATAGGTCTTACCATCCTCATTAACATACATGGCGCCTTTGTAATCATTTCCATAAGGCTTTCTCTCACCATGTACATCTTCGCCGATACCGAAAAGACTCCTGCCATAGCTGCCGTAGAGCATGCTTACTATAAAATCCCTGAAGGAACGTCTCTTACTACGGTCCTTATTATATACAAGGTTGATACCTTCCTTCAGCTCTACCTCTCTGCTGTTAAACTGTCCGTATGCTTTAAGTAATAGCTTACTAAGATACATTTATCTCTCTCCTGTCCTTGCCATAGCTTCAAGGCCATACATGGTCATTTTTTCTCTGATAACATCAGAAACATCCGTCATCCCTCTGTTTGCACGGCAGAAGGCTCCGGCGATATCTCCGGTATGCTCGGCCTCGATATTCTCAAGGTCGCTGACCGGCACCGTATTGTCGATAACATCGTAAATATTATATCTGTCCTTGATCCTCTTCAGATCTATGGACAGTTTGCTGTCAACAAGTCCTGTATAAGTTATGGTGTAAATATTATCAAATCCAAGCTTTCTTACTCTGTCAACTATTGCATCCGAAAGCTGTTCGCCGGAAACATTGTAGCTTACATCAATATTGAAGGTAACATAGTTTCTCTTGCTGAAAGGCATCCATTTTATGGTTGTTTTTCCATCCACAACCTCACCATAGATGATTCCATGCTTTCCCGTATCAGCAGGAGTAAGAGGTTCCGGAGAACCACAGTATGCCATTCTGTCTTTAAGGATATGCGCAGGCTTTCTGCTTCCGCCGAGAGCCACATAATCAAAGCCCTTTCTTGCAAGAGCCTTTCTGTCAAAAGGCATATGCTTAGGATCACCGCCGCAGGCAAGAAGTATATTTACCGCCCCCTCACGTCCCGGTGATATCTCTTCAACAACTGTCTCACCTATTTCAGGCTTATTATAGCTGTAGCCTGTTACACAGGTATTTATGCCCTTGAGATACGCGTTCGCCGTTCTTCCTCCCGGAAGCACAACAGTTTTGGATTTAAACTTATAGCTTTCCATGGCACAGCCCGGACTGATATAGTCCCTGAAGCCGCCGAGAATAACCGTTCTCGTGCCCTCAAGCTTTGAAAGTGTCTCATCAAGACGCTCAAGGTCCTCCGTTGTCGGCTGAGCTGCAAAAAGATTACCTGCGATCATCAGCAGGTTTATCTTATCATCAATGCACAGCTGAATGACCCTGTCAAAGGTATCGTAAAGCTCCTTCGCTCTGTCCTTGCTCCACTCCTTGCCCTTGTCAGGTTCAGCCCCGAGATATATATCTGAAATATGTATGAATTTCATATCATCATTCCTCTGGATTTTATTCATATGCATGCCATTTTTATATCAGGACATACACTAGATTATTTTAATACAAAAACAGCCTTTTTGTCTACTGTTTATTATCATCGAGAGCTGTCATTCTGAAATACTGTTTATAAGCTCCGTAAGTTCTTCAAATGAATTAACACTGTTGATCTCCCGGCGTATATGAGATGAATTTCTGACGCCGGCCATGTACCAGGCAACATGCTTACGCATCTCGTGAATAGCAGTGTATTCTCCCTTCTGATCAAGCATCATCTCTGCATGGCGGAGCATGGTTTTCTTTATTTCTGATACTGTCGGAGGAGTGAAGCCGTCCGGATCCTTAAGCTCGGCAAATATCCACGGATTACCCTTGGCAGCCCTTCCGACCATAACGCTGTCGCAGCCGGTCTCTTCCTTCATCCTCTTCATATCCCCGGCGTTTCTGATATCCCCGTTGCCTATAACAGGAATACTTACAGCCTCTTTGACCGCCCTGATGATGTTCCAGTCAGCCTCACCCTGATAGAACATCTCTCTTGTTCTCGAGTGAACCGCCACAGCTGCCGCACCATTTTCCTCGGCAACCTTCGCCATAAGGACCGCATTGATATTATCCTTGTCAAAGCCTGCACGGATCTTGACTGTAAGCGGTTTATCAACCGCACTGCTGACAGCCTTTATTATCCTTCCGGCCAGTTCCGGATCCTTAAGCAGTGCCGAACCCTCGCCGTTATTTACGATCTTCGGAACCGGGCAGCCCATATTTATATCTATAAAATCAAAATCTCTCTCCGCCAGTATGGCCGCTTCCTTCGCCATGATCTCCGGTTCACTCCCGAAGATCTGCACGCCTACCGGTCTCTCCTTCGGATCAGTCACCAGAAGCGGTTCCGAGCGGTTCATGTTATACATCATGCCCTTTGCACTGACCATTTCGGTGTAAACCATGTCGCATCCCTGCTCCCTGCATAATAAGCGAAAAGGCAGGTCTGTAATACCTGCCATCGGAGCCAGAATTATTTTGTTTATAAAAAGTCCATTAAACATAGTTTCTCCATTTGTAAAAAAGTTATGCCTCTTCTTTGCACCATAATTCTGCAAGCAGAATTATGCATGTATCACGTTGTGATACATGTGGTCTGCTTCGCATCCCGTGTCATTCACTGCGTTCATGATAGCAATATGCTACGCATATTACTACCTGGTTGTAGCAAAATACGCCCTCAGAGGCATAACTTATTTTACAAAATTACAAATCCCGATTATTGCTTGTCATAAATAATTCTGAGGCCATGAAGGGTAAGCTCAGGGTCATAGATATCGATCTGATCGGTCGCTTCTGAGATAAGCTTTCCGAGACCGCCGGTTGCGACAACCTTGATATTATCGAGCTTCGAATCCTTCTTCAGCTTCTTGATGATATACTCGGTCTGGCCGATGTAGCCGTAGTAAATACCTGCCTGCATGCTTGAAACCGTATCTCTTCCGAGTATGGTATCAACCTTCTTGATCTCAACCTCAGGAAGCTTTGCAGTTCCGCGCCAGAGAGCGTTAGCCGCAAGTCTGATACCCGGAGAAGTAACTCCTGCATAGAAGGTTCCGTCACCAAGAACAAGGTCATGAGTTGTAGCTGTACCGAAGTCAATAACGATTATCGGACCGCCATAGATCTCATATGCCGCAACAGCATCAACAAGTCTGTCCGCACCAAGTTCCTTAGGGTTAGGTATTGATACATTTATGCCTGTTTTGATGCCGGGAGCAACGATAACAGGTGTAACATTAAAATACTTGATAATACCGCTTGTCAGCGAATGCATGATATTCGGAACTACCGAAGATATTATTACATCCGTTATGTCCTGCGGTTTCATACGGTTCACAAAGAGCCACTCGCCAAGGAAAACTCCATATTCATCAGAGGTTCTGTCGGTCTGAGTGATCATTCTGAACTGCTTAACAAGCTTCTTCCCATCGAAGAGGCCAATGGTTATGTTTGTGTTTCCTACGTCTATCGCAAATAACATAGTTTTTTCCTCTCGTATTATTTAACGATACAAACAGAATATACCCCTTCAGGCGTAGCAAGAATACGCCTTCAGGGGCATATCCCATTTGTATCCATTCATTTTACACTAAAAAAACGCTTCATAATATTGCTCTAGTTGTTCGAACAACTCCTTTTTATTTAGCTGGAGCTGGCGGATTTTTAGTTCACTTCCTATTTCGTCGTAGAGGATGTCATCCTCCTCGGCTTCTGTCATAAGCCTGAGGTTTCCGTCCTCGTCAAACATAAGAAGTATAACGCCTCCGACCTCTTCTGTAAAGAGTACGCACATGATCTTAAGCTCATCCTTTATAGCTGTCGGAAGTCTGTCAAATTCCGGATTCAGATAGTATTTTTTTGTGTATCTTGAAGCACTGCAAAGCACTCTCTTTTCAACCGACATGGCGTTCTCCTTATCATCCTTATTATTCGATCGTTCCGGTCATATCAGCGATAACATCGCTCATATCATACATTCCCGGCTTCTTTCCTGCAAGGAATTTGGCAGCATTAACGGCACCGTTACCGAAAATATTTCTTGAATATGCGATATGCTTGATCTCAATCAGTTCGTCCGGTCCTGCGAAGAAAACCTCATGGGTTCCAGGAATATTTCCTGCACGAACAGCGGAGATACCAAGCTCCTTCTTATCTCTCTTCTGACGAACCTGTGAACGATCATAAACATATGTAAATTCGCCGTTTCTCGCATCATTTATCGCATCAGCAAGCGCAAGAGCTGTTCCTGACGGAGCATCCAGCTTCTGATTGTGATGCTGCTCAACTATCTCAACATCATACCCTGCAGGAACAAATACATTTGCAGCGTCCTTCAGGAGCTTGATGATGGTATTGATACCCATACTCATATTTGCAGATTTAAGAATTGCAGCCTTCTGTGAATGCTCTCTGATCTGATCAAGCTGTTCAGAAGTAAAGCCTGTTGTACAAAGAACTATCGGAAGAGACTTCTTCTCTGCATATTTAAGAAGACTGTCAAGAGCCTTAGGTGATGAAAAATCAATGATAACATCAGCAGCTATATCGCAGGCTTCAATATCGGTAAATACAGGAAACTCCATCTCGCTCTCAGCTATATCGATTCCTGCAACGATCTCAGAATCCTGATCTGCTTTAACTATATCGGCTATAACACGGCCCATACGTCCGTTGCAGCCATGCATGATTATTTTTGTCATATCATATCCTCCATGAATCATATTACCACGATGTCCAATAACTGTTTTCAACCATACATTACGAAACGCATCCATCCGTTTTCAGTGATATATGGAAACTGCGAATCAACCATCTATTGTTGATTTTTCTTCGTGTAATACATGATCAATTAGAACTGTATACCGTATTCTCTCATAGCCTTCTCAAGCTTAGCTGCATTTGCATCCTCCATCTCAGAGAGAGGCATACGAACCTTGCCGTTTGAAAGTCCCATGAAAGCTGTAGCCTTCTTAACAGGAATAGGGTTAACCTCGCAGAACAGAGCCTTGCAGAGGTCGATGCACTTAAGCTGAAGCTCTCTTGAGCCTGCAACATCACCGTTTAAGAACTTGTGAACGAGCTGATGTGTATCCTGTGGAATAATATTTGAAGTAACAGAAATAACACCGATTCCGCCAAGTGAAAGAAGTGGAAGGATCTGATCGTCATTTCCTGAGTAAAGATCGATGCAGCCATCTGCAAGAGCCATGAGCTTTGCAACCTGTGAGATATTTCCTGAAGCTTCCTTGATAGCTACGATATTCTTAACATTCTTAGCAAGGTAAACTGCTGTTTCAGGCTCAATATTGCAGCCTGTACGGCTTGGTACGTTGTAGAGAATGATAGGGATATTTACAGACTCAGCGATAGCTGTGTAGTGCTGGATAAGTCCCTTCTGTGTAGCCTTGTTGTAGTAAGGTGTAACAAGAAGAAGTGCATCAACGCCGTCCTTCTCTGCATCCTTAGAAAGCTTGATAGCAGTCTGTGTATCATTTGAACCTGTACCTGCGATAACAGGAACACGGCCTGCTGTATGCTCAGCAACAACTCTGATAGCCTCGCTGTGCTCTTCCTCTGAAAGTGTTGAAGACTCACCTGTTGTACCGCAAACGATAATAGCATCAGTTTCGTTCTCGATCTGGAAATCAACCAGCTTTCTTAACTGATCATAATCAACTGTAAGATCATCCTTGAATGGTGTTATAAGTGCAACACCTGCTCCCTTGAAAATTGCCATTTTTCTTTTCCTCCTAAAATGAAATGAGTTAATCTTCCGCCCATTTTCGTAGCGTCCACAGAAACTTCTGTCTGCCACAATTATATTGTGCATAGAAAACGGGCTGACAAAGTGCCAACCCGAAATAATCCTATAACAATAAAAATATAGTATCATTTTCCGATAGCGCTCCATCAATTTACTTGACGACAGTTCCGCGACTCTTAATCACGATCCCAGCATGAAAGTCCCTTAAATCCTTTCAAACTTCGGCGGATCATCCTTTTACGTACCCTCATCTGAAATAAGGTTCATCAGATACGCTACTCTTAATCTCCGCGTCCTCTACCATATGATTTTATGAAAATCAAGTGTATTGTATGACAAAGTCCCGGCTCTGTCAACCTTTAAAACACATATATCCTGTATATATTCCAAATAACAGGACTCCTCTTCCGGTCAGACGTGCCCGCATTCTTCCTGCCATCTGTTTATCAAATACTAGGTACGTTCATCCTTCGGGATACTATACTTCTCCTTAAACCTCAGCTTCTCGTCATACATCAGCTGATCGGCACACTTATATACCATCTCGGCCATCTCATCCTCCGGTTTGCATTCCGCAAGTCCGATCGACGCAGAATATCTGAACCAGGCATCCTTCTTGGTCTGATTATAGTATTTTTCAAAGAGTTCACGCGCCAACTTCACACGCTCTTCTCTCAGGATATAATCCTCACCTGTAAGTATGGCAACGAACTCGTCACCGCCGGTACGAAATACCGGTGAATGCTTGAATATATCACATACCACATGACAGCAGCCCTTCAGATATGCATCTCCCGCACTGTGTCCGTAGGTATCATTTATCATCTTAAGGCCATTGACATCGGCCATGACTATGGCAAATCCACCTGATATCAATCCATGTCATCTTCCTGCTTCGGTCAATATCTGAACAGTATTTGATCGATTGCGCTCTATACATAGCATGATCATATCAAATATTATAATTTGAACGCAGTACCCGTGAACTGCATGACATCCCTTCCGGTATCATCAGTAACGTCAACATTTATGATTGTTGTAGTGCGGCCGCTCTTTTTAGCCTTCGCTCTTGCGATAAGTCTCTCACCCTTAGGTGCATTCAGGTAATTCACAGAAACCTGCTGTGCAACCGACAGCTTGTGAATATTGTTTGAAGTAATGGCCAGCGCAAAATCAGCCAGTGTAAATATAACTCCACCCATAACGCCGCCGTATGCATTCTTATGATCCTCACGAATGGTCATGCTGCATACACAGCCATCCTCATACAGTTCATCAAGCTGCATACCGTTATAGGTTGCGAACCTGTCATTCTTAAAAAACTCTCTTGCTTCCTCTACACTACTGAATGTTGACATTTTAAAACTTCCTCCTGCAACCCTATTTACTCTCAGTTCATCGCATGTATAACGATCATAATTATCTATCATTATTTTTCTGTCACAACCGACGTTACTCATTCTACGTCAGTCCATTATTTTTTCATATATATTCCGGAAACAACCTTCTCACGGATCCTGTCCGGAAGAAGCGATACCGCCTTAACCGCCGCCTTATATTTAAAACCAACAGCTCTTCTTGCAGGTGGATTACTCTGTCCCACAAGATGGCCTACAACCTTCGCAACAGCCTTTGGAGAAACACCGTTTCGCTCATCCTTCTCCATCTGACCGATAGCCTTCTCAGCTGCCTCTTTGTAAACCGAATCCTCAGGAATAATCGTCTTTCTGCTGTCGGTAAAGCCTGTTTTTGTGTCTCCCGGTTCAACAACCGCAACCTTGATTCCGAAAGGCTTAAGCTCCATCCTGAGCGCATCGGCAAGAGCCTCAAGTGCGTATTTGCTTGATGAATAATGACTCTGCATCGGGATTGATATTCTTCCGGCAACCGAACCGATTATCACGATCAGTCCCCTGCCCTGTTTTCTCATAACAGGAATTATCTCATGCAGAACATTCAGAACGCCAAAATAGTTGACCTCCATCTGCTGTCTGGCATAAGACATCGGAAGATCCTCAACCGAACCCGCAACGCCCATTCCGGCTGCGAGAACTGCTATATCTATCTCCTCACAGCTGCCGATAACCTTCTTAACAGCTGCCTCGTCCGTAACATCCATCTTCTTAAATGTAAGGCTTCCTCCACAGGAATGCTTTACAACCTTCTCTTCGCAGCTTCTTGAAACTCCCGTCACACTGAAGCCTTTTTTTACAAAATAATTCGCGCAGGCTTTTCCGATTCCGCTTGTTGCCCCTGTAATAAATACATTTTTCCCGTATTTGTTCTTCACTTTTATTTCCACCCTTTACTATATTAATCATTTTACGATCATGACCGGCCAAATAGATAAACATTTATACATAATCGGACATCTCATTAATCGCATCAGTATCTGTCTGTTACATCATTTTGCGGTAACATCAACTACAACGATCTCGGATATACATCCTGTTTTAAAATCAATCTCCCAGTCAGAGATTCCTGAACATACGATAAAGGTCGTTCCCTTTCTCTTCTCTATTCCGTAGGTTCTGTTATTAGCCCTTATGATATACTGTCCTATAAATTGCAGCGGAATCAGCTGTCCGCCGTGGCTGTGTCCGCTGAGAACAAGATCCGCACCCGCTGCAGCTTCATTGTCGTAGTCCGTCGGCTGATGATCCAGCATAAGGATAAATCTGTCCTTATCCAGACCATCAGTCAGTTCCTGAGCAGTCTTTCTGCCGCCCTTGTCACCGCCTCTTTCATTTTCAGCGCTTGCATCCTTCCTGCCTACAACATAGAAAAGGTCATCCACGAGAATGCTTTCATCCTGAAGGATTACAACATTATTCTTACTAAGCTCATTCTCTATATCTTCGGCAGTGAAATCACGTGAATTAAAATATCCCTTATCATGATTTCCGTAAACAAAATATACTCCATACTTTGTTTTAAGTTCGCCCAGAGCCTCGCAGGACCTGATCAGATCTTTCTTCGTCGAACCGTCGTCAACATAGTCACCTGTGATAACAACTATATCCGGCTCAAGGTCCTGAACTGTTTTCATGTGCTCCGCAAAGCCTTCACCATCGAAGGTCGTTCCCACATGCGAATCAGTGATCTGAACTATACGTAGTTTTTCCGCACCGATCTCTTCTTCTGTATTTACCTTATACTTTGTTATTGAAACATGGTGAGCATTGTACCAGCCTATACCAAGATAGACTGCTGTGATCACGAGCACGGTAAGTCCGAGCCAGTAAGGTTTCATCCGTCCGGATGCTTCGTTTGATTCATCTGCTACTTTTCCATCTATGTCACCGTCTGCCTCATCACTGTCAGTCGTACGCTCCTCTTCATACGGAAGATCTATCTTCAGTCTCTTTCTTTGTTTTCTCTTAATCGATCTGACTACCGCCGCAATACCATCGGCGATCAGCCAGAAGACTGCAAGATGTAATAAAACTATTATCGCATTTACAGTATCAAAGACACCATAAACAACAAGCGGAAGAAGCATCAGCCATGAGAAGAGCTTAAGCAATCCCTTCTTCTCTCCGGCAAGTTTTCTGATAAACAGAAATTTCTTAAATCTGCTGACCAGATAGAACAGACTCGCGACCGCAGCAACAAGCGATAAGCCTAGAATTGCAACCCACATATTACTTTTCTTTATCCTTTCTCTTTTTAACCAATATCCAGACAACAACAAATATGATAGCTGCAAGTATAACTATCCAGATAAATATACATATACCAAGAGGATGCGGACAGAAGCCGCAAAGAGAGCATTTATCCTTCTTTTCCTTTGGTTTCTCAGGTGTTACGGTATCCTCCGTAGTTGCCTGCGTCGCGATAAGCGCACCTGTCGTTTCGGTTGTAACATCTTCTGTTGTATTTTCGGTAACCTGCATCTCAGGAGAACCAAATGATAGTATTTCCGAATACGGAGATTCTATCGTTCCACCCTCGGTCGATGCATTTGCGTATACAACATATTTGGCTCTAAGCTCGATCGGTGTATCCTTAGAAACGGTGCCCTCTGCCTCGGCAAGATTCTGAAGGTCAATTTTAAATTCACCGGATTTAAGCGAAATATCACCCTGAAGCTCCGTCCATTCCGACTTGCCCATAACTCTTGCCTCGGTCTGAAGCCAGATCACACCAATCCTGTTTGCCTTCAGCACAGTTTCAAGCTCCGTGATACTGTCCGTTACATCTATCGTAAATGCGATAACCGGAAATGTGTTGAACTCCTCGTCGGTCATTCTGAGACCACTGATCTTAGGAGCTTCAATTGTCAGATCCTTGACTAAATCCATATCATTTGAAGCTTCCTTGCCGACTGAAGCAATTTCCGACCAGTCGGAAGCTATCTTAACATCCTCACCGTCAGTCGGTCTTACAGTCACCAGATACCTCATACGTGCGTACAGTGTATGCTTGGTCAGATCAACAATAGCTCTCCTTGTGTCGTCAACTGTGATTATCTCATACTGATCCTCCTTAAGGACATCCTTCCAGCCCGGATAATCGTTGCTTCCATTCCATGCCACATCATCCGGATCATCAATATTTCCCTTATATCCGAAAAACTGACCTTCATTCGTTTTAGTGCTGTAATGCAGGAATGATATATACGCCCACTCCCCAAGACGCTGAACATAGTCCTCGTCATATCCATCATTATCCCAGTATTTGTTATAATGCCAGTCGTCCTGACTGTCCAGAGACCAATCAAGCTGAGGAGTTATCCACACGTCATCATAGCCCATGGCATTAAGCTCCTCGACAGCCGCGTCATGTGATTCAGGATCCTCCATCCTCGTCAACCACTCGCTCATGGAATCATTCTGGCTCCATGAAACTGTGCAGCCAAAAAACTCATAGTTGTCCGGTTCATATGAAATATAAACATTCTCCGGTGCCGTCAGTGTAAACGGCAGCTTGTATTCCTTTTCAGCCGACACCTTGTACGAAATGACACTAAACAAGATGATTGAAAATATCAGGCCAAATATAAACCTTCTCCTTGTCACTCCCGAACGCATCTCACTCTTTACCATATCAGCACCTCCCCATCAGCACTATCTCTTTATTACCCCGTAATTACCATCAGCTTCTCCGGAAGGATCTCAAAGCTTACATGCTTTGATTCTCCGCCGTATTCACCGTCAACATGAACTACCATTTCCTTATCGGAAACCAGCTCAACCTTCTTATCATTAAAGAGCATGAAGCTCTTCATCTTCTCATGCTTTGCCATCACAAGTACCGGAAGGATGAAGAATGACTTCCACCTCGGAACATCATAGGCAAGCGTACATGAAAGCTGTCCGTCACTATAGTCAGCCTTCGGAGCCATAGGAACTCCGCCGCCTTCGCACTTCATATTCATTGCTGCGAAAAATATAAGTTTCTTTATTCTCCGCTCAACCCGGTTATTATTTACCGTCTCATTTACGGTTATCAGATCAGCCTGTTTATCGGAAATACCGATCTTAGCCGTAATATCACTGTCTTCAACATCTTCAGTATAGAAAATCTTCACATCATTCTTTTCCATTGTGAAGAGCGAGATAACAGTCATGACAATATATGACAGGCTGCCCATTCCAAAGCGTTTGAGGAAAGCTTTGATCTTCGAGCCATCAAGCTTTTTGCATACAAGTGCGTCAAGTCCTATTCCCGAACTGATGCCGAAACGTCTCTGAAGAGAAGTTACACCTGCTGCTTTACCAAGCATAAGTGCCACATTTTCGTCTCCGTATACAGTGGTAAGTCCTACGTCAACAAGACTGACTCTGCAGGAGAATACCTCTCCTCTGCAACTGCTTATACCATTACCCGCTGCCGCAAAGTCTTCGTCCGATTCATCCTCTGCCATTCGTTTTCTATCATCATTAAGAACCCTGAGTATCCTTCCGACAGCCTTATCTGTTTCCTTAGGAAGTCCCAGCCCCCTTGCAAAATCATTTCCGGAACCGATAGGGATTATTCCTATTCTCGTTCTGGAAAAATCCTTTATTCCGTTAATCACTCCATTGATCGTACCGTCTCCGCCGATAACAGCGATATTTATAATACCATCTACTCTGTCCGTCAGCTTCTCTACAAAGAGCTTCACATCGCCCTTATATCTTGATGCAAAGGTCTTGAAATTCACTCTGTTTTTACGTAGTATCTCTCTCACTCTTGCATAGGTTTTCTTCGCTTTTCCTCCGTCTCCGGTCAGATTTACGATAACATACAGATCACATTTATAGTTTTTCATATTGTGAATAACCCTCCTCGCACCATAATTCATCTGTGACGAATTATGTATGAGCTGCCGCTCATGGTCTCCATAATAAACCACTTTTATTTTACCATAAATAATTGTGAAAATATATAAAAATATGTCCCGCCGAAACAATGTTTTTCAGTCCAGATAAGCCGAGTTTTGTTTGCAATCCCATGACTGCACCAACATCATGTTCCATGATGTTGCCCGGCTGCTATGCAGCCGCGGTCGTGCTTCGCACGACGTGTCCTGTGCCATATCACTGCGTGATATGCAAGACTTGCGTAGCAAGTCTTGGTTCTGCTTTGCAGAACGCATCTGTCCTGCGGACAGACT
>OCTW011618015.1_pt1 | contig 20872 bp, 11 predicted proteins | sample 1539671 | NCBI WGS metagenome assembly OCTW01 (sample SAMN02144230, study PRJEB22623) | gut metagenome | biome: sheep rumen | host: Ovis aries | place: New Zealand
TTTATTATGAATTAATTACGGTAATTTCTTTCAAGACAAAGTACCTCTATCCTCATTAGGCCGCTGGCCACCAGGTGCGACCTCAGGTGTAACTCAGGTGTAACCTCAGGTGCGACCAACCTACAGAAAATAGCCACTGATTATCAGCAAGTTAAGTGCTGGGTGTAAGAGGTGTTACCTACTTGTTTTTTACCTTATAGGAATCGTGGGTTAATGATATGTAAGTCTTTTTCTAAACGCAGAGGCGCAGAGTTATCATTCTCTACGTCTCTACGTTTAAACAAAAAAAGAGATACTTGAATTACTGAACTATTTCAGGCGGAAGGTGGCGAAGAGTGGGAAGTGGTCGCCCAGGGGCTCTTCGTGGTCCTTGGCATAGCCCGACGGCTTGAAGTAGTCGTGGCTGTTGTCTGCGTTGGTGCGCACCACGCTGTGGTGGCTGCGCCACCAGGCCTTGCAGCCGTCGGTATGGAACACGGCCACGTGGACATGGTCGTTAAAGAGGTTGTCGAGCGACATGCCGCCAGCCCAGTTGTCGTGGTCGTAGTTGGCCGTGAGGCAGCGCCCCAGTTCGGTGTCGAAGTCGAAGTTCTCCTGCACACCCGCTCATGTACGCCATGTACTATGACCTGCCTCCCATTCGTATTGACCGAGAAGGGAGCACAGGAGGTCGGGAACGATGTGTACTCTATTCTGTGTGTCCTCCGCCAAGGGCTCTGTAGAGCTGGATATATGCATCTACCAATTGATAGCGGTTTTCAATAAGAGAGAGACGCGCTTCGAGCAGCGACTGGCGAGCCATAAGCACTTGCAGGAAGTTTACCTCGCTCTCGTATTTCATACGGATCTCTGTTACCTGCAGTACGTGGTTGAGTTTCTCCACTTGCTGCTCGTTCAAGGTGATTGCTCGACTAGCATAGTGCTGACTGGCCAGGATGTCGTTTACCTCCTTACTGGCATTAAGGATGGCCTGACGGAAAGAAATTTGTGCTTCTTCTTGTTCGGCCTTGGCTTTCTTTAAGTCAGCCTTCAGCTTGCCTTGTGCGAAGATGGGCATGGTGAGTGAGCCGAAAGCCCTTGTCAGTAATCCCGAGAGTGATCCGTCCTCATCGGCTGAGAGACTGAATCCCACTTGTCCACCTATAGTCAGTGAGGGATAGAATGCGGCACGAGCCTCATTGGTGAGATAGAATGCTCTCTTTAGGGCTGACTCAGCCTGGCGCACGTCTGGTCGCTGAGCCAAGGCTTGCAGAGGCACACCGTCAGTCAGTTTGAGCAACTGGGCAGAGTTGTGGAAATTACCACGCTCGATGCCATTGCTATAGCGCCCTAAAACGGTGCATAGGGCATGTTCAGCTTGTAGCATCTGCTTTTGCAGGTCTTCTAATTTCGTCTCTGCCTCCATCCGACTGGCTTCGGCCTGAGCCACCTCATCGCTGGTGGCCTCGCCCACTGCCATGAGGGCCTTCTGGACTCGTATGCTCTCTTCCCAACTCCCGATGATTTCGCGGGTGTCGGCTATCTGGGCATCTAACATCTCCAATTGGTAGTAGCTAGCGGCAATGGTGGCGATGAGTTCCACCCGCACGGCCTGGGCGTAGGCTTGCTTCTCTTCGACGGTGGCAACTGCTGCCTTGCGGGCGTTCCGCATCTTGCCGAAAATATCGATCTCCCAACTAAGCTCAGGACCAATACCGAAAGTGTCATCTTTTCCTATAATGTTCTCATCCTCGTTGTCATCAGACTTCTCGTTTGAATGAAGCCTATTTGTTTCTCCCTCTGCCTTCAGCTCTAGCGAGGGAAAAAGACTGCCCTTGGCTTGACGCAGTTCGGCTTTTGCAGCGTCGATTTGCAGGTGTGCAATGCGCAGGTCGCTGTTGCCCTGGAGGCCTTCCTCGATAAGAACGACTAATTTGGGGTCAGTGAACACATCACGCCAACTCTTCAAAACGGCGTTGCCGGTCGTGTCAAGGTCAGCTATGTTGCTGCGTACCAAACTGTCGGTGGCTACCTGCTGAGGCTGATAACTGGAATAGGTCTTGCAAGAAGTGAAAAGTGAAAGGTGGATGGTCATGAGTATGAGCACTGTGGCCGTATGCTTCATCCGTTTGGGCATATACCGCTCTTCCATCTTCTGGAAGAACATAAAGAACAGTGGCACGAAGAACAACAGCGACAGGGTGCCCACGGTCATACCGCCGATGACGCAGAGCCCCAGCGACATGTTGCCCACGGCTCCAGCACCTGATGCAAAGGCCAAAGGCAGCAGGCCGATAATGAGTGTCATGGCCGTCATCATAATAGGGCGCAGACGGGCCTTGGCGGCTTCGATGGCTGCCTCACGGATGGCGAGTCCCTGGCGGCGGCGAGCACTGGCATACTCCGTCAGCAGGATGGCAGTCTTCGCCAGCAGGCCGATAATCATGATGATACCCACCTGCATATAGATATTGTTCTCTATCTCAAAGGCGAGTGCGAAGACGCAACTGCCCACCAGTCCGAAGGGTACACTGAACAGCACGGCCAGTGGAATGAGCAGGCTTTCGTAGAGGGAGCAGAGCACAAGATAGATGAAGAGAATGACTATGACGAATACCCACACCGTATTGTCGGAGGAGTTAACCTCTTCGCGGGTGGTACCGGTAAACTCATAGCCGTAGCCTTGGGGGAGCACCTTCTCTGAAGTCTCTTCTATGGCTTTGATGGCTTCGCCTGAGCTGTAGCCGTCAGCAGGCTCTACCTCGACACTGATGCTGGAGAAGAGATTGAAGCGACCCAGCGACTGCACGCCATAACTCTTCTTCAGCGATACCAGTTCGGTGATAGGGATATACGGCATGTCTTCTGTCGAGACGAAGATGTTGTTCAGGTCGTCTGCATCGGCACGCAGTTCGGGGTCTGCCTGCAGCATGACATGGTAGAGGCGTCCGAAGGCATTGACCTGTGAGGCATAGTTACTGCCGATATAGCCATTGAGTACGCTCAGCACGGTGGAAGCCTCAATACCGTAACGCTTACAGATGGAGGCATTGACAGAGACAGTGTACTGGGGAAAGTTAATCTTGTAGGCATTATAGACCGCTCCTATCTCCTCGCGCTCCTCCAAAGCCTTTGCAAACTCGTCGGTCGCCTGTTTCACCTGGGCGATAGGGTCGCCTTCGAAACTCTGGACGTTAAGTTCTATTCCGTCAGAAAATCCATAGCCGGTGACTGTAGGAAGGGCGTATGCGAACATATCGGCCGACTTGATGCTGTCCAGGCGTTGCTCAATCTTCTCTATGACGGCATCAATCGTATGATCACTGCCCGGGCGCTCATCCCAGTGCTTCAGTTTGATAATCAGCAGACCCGTATTGGCACCGTCACCTCCCAGGATGCTCCAGCCGGCAACAGAGGCCACAGACTCTATCTCATCGACATCCCCGATGGCCTTGCTGGCTTTAAGCACCGACTTCTTGGTCTGTTCGAGCGTAGAACCGGCAGGCGTGTTGATATCTACAAGCACATTGCCAGTATCCTCATCGGGCATCAGACTGGTGGGAATCATCCGCAGGAGGACCGTAGACAGGAGGATGGCGACGGCAGTGAGGCCTGCGGCCATCCACTTGTGTCGCATAAAGACGGTCAATACAGTGAAATACTTCTCAGCAATCGTAGCAAAGGCGGTATTGAAGGCAGTGAAGAACCTGGGTGTGGGTTGACCGCTCTCCTTTGGCCGCATCAGCAAGGCGCAGAGAGCAGGCGAAAGGGTCAGCGCGTTGAGGGTGGAGATGGCGACTGCGACAGCCATTGTCAGTCCAAACTGTTTATAATAGGTACCGCTCAGCCCACCCATGAACGAGATAGGGATGAATACGCACATGAAGACGATGGTTGTGGTAATGACAGCCGTACCGATATGTCCCATTGCTCCCAAAGTGGCCTGATAAGGCTGACGCGTCCCTTTCTCAAATTCGCCCTGTACGGCCTCTACCACCACAATGGCATCATCGACTACCGTACCGATGACGAGCACAAGGGCAAACAGCGTGATGAGGTTCAGTGAGAAACCTGCCACATAGAGGAATGCGAAAGTGCCGATGAGCGACACGACAATGGCGATGGCAGGGATGAGCGTCGCCCGTCCATCCTGGATGAAGAGCAGCACTATCAGAACCACAAGAATAATGGCCTCTATCAGGGTCATGCTCACCTCATGGACAGAGGCGTCAAGGAAGTGGTTGGTGTCGAGCAGCACCTTAAATTCCAGCCCTGGCGGCAAGTGAGGCTTCACTTGCTGCAGCACACGGTCTATCTCATGGTTCACCTCTCGGGCATTAGAGCCTACAGCCTGTGTCAAGATGGCCACCACGCCGTTGTGGGAGTTAACCCATCCGTCGTTGGAATAGTTCTCTGTGCCCAGCTCGCAGCGCGCCACATCACCCAGCAGCAGGCTGCCGCCAGTGGGAAGGGCCTTCAGTACAATATTGCTGAACTCCTCGGCATTGATCAGACGGCCACGATACACCATCGTATATTGAAACGTATGCTTCGAATCCTCTCCCAGTGTGCCGATGGCAGCCTCAATGTTCTGGGCGTTCAGCGCCTCTTCGATATCAGAGGGTGTCAGATTATATTTGGCCATACGCTTGGGATCCATCCAGATGCGCATGGCATAGATATTGCCAAGCAACTGTATGCTGCTGACACCCTTGATACGTTGTAGGCGCGGACTGAGATTGATGTTGAAATAGTTGGTGATGAAGTCGTTGTCGTAGCGATTGTCGGGGCATTCCAAGGCAATGATTTTCAGAAACGCTCGCTGATCCTTCTCAACATGGACACCCGTCTCGATCACTTCTTGTGGCAGAATGCCTTCCACTTCGGCTACACGGTTCTTGACCATGACTACTGCCATGTCGGGGTCGATGCCCGACTTGAATGTCACGGAGATAGAAGCATTGCCACTGCTCGTGGAGGAGGAACTGATGTAGTCGATACCGTCGACGCCGTTTATGGCTTCCTCAATGGGCACGATAACGCTTTTCTGCACGGCTTCGGCACTGGCACCGGTATAGTCGGCAGACACCTCAACGACTGGCGGCGCAATGTCGGGGAATTGCTCCACAGGCAGATTCACGAAGCTGATGATGCCCACCAGCATGATAACAACTGCCAGTGCCATCGACAATATCGGACGGTCTATGAAAAACTTGCTCTTCAATTCTTCAATTCTTTAATTTCACCCTCTGCCCGTCTTTCAGCAGTCCGGCACCTTCGGCAATGATGACGTCGCCAGTTTTCAGACCGCTTGTCACTACGTAAGACTGCCCGTCGTGATAAGGCAAGATGTCTACCGAAGCAACTTTGGCTACACCGTCTTCAACCTTGAAAACAAAGATTTTGTCCTGTATGTCAAACGTGGCTTCCTGGGGTATGACAATGGCATCCTTTATGGGGTACGGTATCTGTATCGTCCCATTACTGTTGTTACGGAACAAGCCATCAGGATTATCAAACGAAGCCCTGACGACTACAGTACCAGTATTCTTTTCCACATTTCCGCTAATGGCATCTACACGCCCTTTGTGCTTGATTTCCTCTCCCCAGTAGGTGGTCATCGATATTTCGGGTATTCTGTCGGGTAGTTCGTCGATACTGCATTGATAGTATTGCGTCAGGTCGTAGAGCGACTTCTCTGACAGTCCGATGTAGGCGTATATGCGTCTTGGATCGGAAACAATAGCCAGCTCAGGCTCCATCTCGGGGCTTACCATCTCTCCGATACGATATTCAATCATGCTGAGCACGCCGTCAGAGGGGCTTCTGACGACGGTGTATGACAACTCGTTCTGAGCCGCCCGCAAGTCGGCTTTTGCCTCTGCCAGCTCCGCCTCAGCCTCTGCCGCCTCATTGCGCGCCTTACTGAGGTCGAAGTCACCGATGACATGCTGTCGGAACAGTTCCTCCTTGCCTTCAAGTGTCTGTCGGGCAGTAGCCAATTTGGCCTTGGCACTGCGTTGCCTGGCCTCTGCGCTTCTTACGGCAGCCAGGTAGGCTGCCTGATCGATGATGAACAGTGGTTGGCCTTTCTTGACATGCGCACCTTCTTTGACACAAATCTGAGTCAGTCTTCCAGATATCTGCGGACGAATCTCGGCTGGCTGTTCGGATTCTACCTGAGCTGTAAACTCACGGGTGACGGTGTAGTCTTGCAACTTAATGGTCAATGTACGGTATGCTTCATCAGGTCCTTCCTCTTTGTCACTTGGGCTATAAATCAACCATCCTGCCAGCAACAGTACTGCCAACAAGCAAATGGGAATCCATATCTTTTTGTTCATCTTTTTTTTAAAACGATTTGTAAGATGCAAAATTAAGAGAAATTGTTATAATCAACGATTTTTTCCCCTTTATTAATGTTAAAATTGGCTTTGTTCTCTTTTTATTCTTGCATTTTTGATATAATTTCCTTAATTTTGTGGCTTTATTATTAAAAAAAGGATAAAGCTATGGAGAAGACATCAGTTGTTTACCCATTGAATGCTATGCAATGGGATATTTATGATGAGTGGAGCCAAAACCATGCGACAACGGAGTTCAACATGGTAATGGCCATTGAAGAGCCGTGTAGCAAGGTGAGTGCCGACCGTCTGTGTGAAGTCTGCCAGCAGGTGCTCGACAGTCAGCGCTACCTGCATGTTCACTTGGTGGACAGTAATGACACGGTGATGGCGTCCGAAGACTGGGATGTGCCCAACACCGTCGTGCGAATGGAGATGTCGGACGCGGAGTGGAAGAGCGGCATGACGTCTGTCATTCAGCCCTTCGACCTGTTCCATGAGCCGGCCGTGCGCCTGCATGTCATCGCCGCAGAGACGAAATCAGTCATGGTTGTAGAGACCCATCGCCTGTTTTTCGACTACGCGTCCCATATTGCTGTGTGGCTGGCCATCCACGATGCGCTACATGGCAAGGAAATCTTCCAGCAGGAGGATGCCGCACGCGACTTCAACTTGAAGGAGATAGCCGCCTACAACAGTGAGTCCTATCAGCAGGTGAAGGGTTTCCTGGAAGACTTTCCCGATGAAATCCGTTTCACCGACATCTGCCGTGATACAGACGCGCCCTGGGGGAAAACCATATCCGCGAGCCAGTTTGTGCCTGCCGACATTATTGGTAGTGGATGCGTGCGCGAGGGCGTGTCGTATGATGTCATCTTCCACGCCGCCTACGCTATGGCGCTGGGCCAGATGGCAGGTGAGCAGAGGGTGTTGTTCTACGGACTCTATCATGGCCGCGACCACAGCCTGAACGAACGTGTATATGGCAACTATCAGGACTGCCTGCCTATCCTCATTAATGTTGACCCGCAGCTGTCTGTGTCAGGCTTTCTGCAACAGGTCAAAGTCAGGATGCTTCTCGCCGTGCGCCATAAGGACAATTCCCCTTATCATATGCTCCGCGACTTCCATATCGGTGGCAAGGGCACCGAGATAACGCCCGATGCTCACAATGTGCGTGAGTATTGGATGGCCGACGGCGTGGCCTACAAGTCTTACCGCATCCATACTGGCCTGACGCGACAGCATCTTTCCGCCAAGATCCTTGTCGGTGAAGGCAAGGATGGAAAAGGCCAGTATGAAGTGCTCGTCGACGGCAGCGACGGCCTCTATACGCAAGAGCAGATAGACCGCCTTACCCGCCTGACGGCGGAATATGCCGTCAGGCTCGCCACTGGCGACCTTAAAAGCGTCTTCCGGAATGACACGCAAAGGGAGGCGGACGAAATGGAAAAACGCCTGAAGGCAGCTTTCGACAAGGACGAGGATGAAATAAGGCAACGAGACCTGTCGCGTTTGGTCTATCCCATGAACGCCATGCAGTGGGAAACTTACGATGAATGGAACCAGAACCGGGCAATGACGGAGTACAACATCGTAGTGGCCTCAGAACTCCCACGTGACAAGTTTGACCCCAACCGTATCAGCGATGGATGCCAGAAGGTACTCGACAGCCAGCGCTACCTGCACGCCCACTTGGTGGAGACGGATGGCACGGTGATGGTTTCTGAGGACTGGGACTTGCCCAACACCGTCGTGCGGTGGGAAATGTCGGATGCGGAATGGGAAAGCAACAAAGCGTCCATCATACGCCCGTTCGACGTGTTCCGTGAGCCGTCGGTGCGCATACACGTCATCACTACTGAGACCAAAATAATCGTAATGGTAGAGACCCAGCATATACTCTTCGACGGCACATCCCACAAGGCCGTGTGGTTTGCCATTAACGACGCTCTGCATGGCAAGGAAATCTGCCAACAGGGCGACGCTGCCCGCAACTTCAACCAGAATGAGATAGACTCCTACGACAGTGCACCCTACCAGCGCGCAAAGGCGTACTACAAGGAGCACGTGGATGGAAACTTTACCGACATCTGCCGCGACACAGACTCACCCTGGGGGAAGACCATCTCGACGAGCCAGTTTGCGTCAGCCGATGCCATCGACGCCGGATGTGTGCGCGAGGGCGTGTCGTTTGCCGTCGTCTTCAATGCTGCCTACGCACTGGCCCTGGGGCAGATGGCTGGCGAACAGAAGGTGCTGTTCTACAGCGTCAATCATGGCCGTGACCGCAAACTGCACGATCGCGTCTATGGCAACTTCCTGAGTTGCCTGCCTGTCCTCATCGACACCGACCACCGGCAGACGGTCACTGACCTGCTGCGGCAGACCAAGACGCAGATGTTCATCTCCATGCGCAACAAGGCCTATCCGCTCTATCACATGCTCCGCGACCTCCAACTCGACGACATCGGAACCGAGATTTCGCCTCAAGGGCGCTACATCCGTGAAGGATGGGTGCTCGACGGTGTGGAATATGGGAGTTACCGCATCAATACCGACCTGACATTTGAACACATTTCGGCAAAGATCCTGATCCGCGAAGACGAGAATGGGGCAAACCAGTATGAGGTATTCATAGATGCCAGCGACGGCCTCTACACGCAAGAGCAAATTGACACACTGGGCAGCCTGACAGCGGAATATGCCCTGAAATTGGCTGTGGCAGACAGTACGACAGTCGTGGAAAATATTGTGAATGAGAAATGATGAACACTGACCATTCAAGAATCGTGGCAGGCGTAGTCCTGCTGCTGGGTGAATATGCCGGAGCCACGGAAGCGTCGCTGGTCGTCAGGCATGGAGCGGCATCCATCCACTTGCAAGTGGACTGGACGAACGACGAGTCGCCCGACGCACTGCTTACGCGTGTGCGGCAAATGCTGGATGAGGGCAGTACCCCCGACAATCTAGAAAAAGACTGTCGCTTTGCCCTATGCTTAGACGAAAGCACGCAGGCTGGGCTGACAGACTTTGACCTCGTGTTCCGCGTGGACGGTGGAGAATACACCATCGACTATGACGCTTCGCGCTATGCGCCAGACTGGATCCACACGATGACCCTGACGTGGCAGGAGATACGGCAAAGCCTGTCAACGGCAGCACGCATAGCCGACATAAGGGTGACTGCCCCGGAAACGCTGGACCTGCTGGACGGCTTTAACGACACCAAACGGCCCTATGACCGCAGCGCAACGATAGTTGACATGTTCCGTACATGCGCAGCCGGCAGCCCAGGGAACGTTGCCGTCATCTACGAGGATTGCTCACTGACATACGCCGAGGTGGACACCCTCACCGACAAAATAGCGCAATACATTTCCCGGCAGGGATTAGGCCGGGGCGACACCGTGGCGGTGTTTATCAACCGCTCGGAGTATATGGTGGTAGCATCGCTCGGCGTGCTGAAAGCAGGCTGCGCCTACGAGCCGTTGGATCCCAACTACCCCGACGAGAGGCTGGCCTTCATGGTGAAGGATGCCGGATCGAGACTGATGATAGTGGATGACCGGCTCTGTCCCCGTCTGGCACATTTCAAAGAATTTCAAGGACCCGTGTTGCGCCTGTCAGAGGTGGCCGACCTGCCTAATGATGACGGGACGGTGGATGCTCAAGGGGATTTGCAATCCCCGCATCCGGAGGACCTGTTCACCCTCATCTACACCTCAGGGACGACAGGTGTGCCCAAGGGTGTCCGCCTGCTCCACCGCAACATCATGGCCTATGCGGCATGGTACCGTCGGTACTTTGCGCCCACGGCAGAGAGTCGCATTACCTGTTATAACAGTTACGGCTTCGACGGCTCCCTGACAGATATGTACCCTGCTCTCACGGTGGGGGCAGCCGTGGTCATCATTCCTGAAGAAAAGAAATTGGACTTGCCGGCATTGGCCGACATCATCAGGAAGCATCACGTCGAGATTGCCGACCTGCCCAGTCAGGTAGGACGCCAGTTTGCCCTCACCATGGACTGCCCATCGCTACGCTACATTGTCGGCGGCGGAGAGAAGCTGGTACCATTCCATCCTACGCATCCCTATATATTTGCGAATCAATACGGCCCGACAGAGGCCACCGTTGCCATCACCTGCTACAACATGACTGACTACGAGCAGGATGTCCCCATCGGCAAGCCGATGGACAACACCGCCATCTATGTCGTGGATGCGGCTGGTCGCCGCGTGCCACCCGGCGCGTTGGGCGAACTGTGGGTGGCTGGCGAGCAGGTCACGGGCGGCTATCTGAACCGCCTGGAAAAGACGCGGGAGGTGTTTGTGCCAAACCCCTTCTCAAAGGATAAATCCTACGAGACCGCCTATCGGACAGGCGACATCGTGCGCTACCGCATGGACGGTAACATCGAGTTCGTGGGGCGGCGCGACGGTCTGGTGAAGATTCGAGGCTTCCGCGTAGAGTTGGCCGAGGTGGAGGGCGTAGTCCGCGACTTCCCGCCCGTAAGGGATGCCGCCGTGGTGGCCATGGACAATCCCGCCGGTGGACAGTTCATTGCCGCGTTCGTCGTAGCAGACACGCCTATCGAGAAGGAAGCACTGGCGGCGTTCATCCGCGAGAGCAAGCCCCCATATATGGTGCCCGCCGCCATCGTGCAGGTGGAGGCCATTCCCCATACCCAGAACGGCAAGCTTGACCGTAAGGCTCTCCCCGTGCCAGACCTGCACGTTGTGGCAAGCGACTATGTAGCGCCGAGGAATGAGACGGAGGCGGCCATCGTCAAGGGTTTTGAAGCAGCGTTAGGCATGGAGCGTGTGAGTGCGGAGGAAGACTTCTTCGAGGCAGACGGCGACAGTCTGGCCCTGGTGCGTCTGCTCGCGGAATGCCGGGACCTGCGGCTCAACTTCAAGCTGGTGTACGAGGGCAAGTCGCCCACCGGCATTGCCCAGTTGCTCGAAGAGCGAGACAAACAGACGCACAAGACGCACCGCCAGAGGACGACCCATCTGCTATGTCCGATACCTGGAATCCACTATTTGTGGGGCAACGAACTGGAAGAGGGGTATGGCGTGCATTGTGACGCAACACTCTACCTAAGCCCCGAGACTGATCTGGAGCGGCTGGCTGATGCCGTGGAGCAGGCACTTAAAGCCCATCCAGTGGTGGATGCGCGGCTTACGGTCATGGCCGACGGCGGCCTGCGCTGGAAGGACGGCGACCTCAGTGGCCTGCGCCCGCAGGTGGAGAGCATAACGCGGGCGGAATACGACGCGATGCGTGGCACGCTGCGCCGTCCCATGAACAAGCCCGGCACCCGTATGTTCACCATGCGCGTCTTCGCCGTCACTGAGGCTGACGGGCAGGTTAGCAAGGTGTTCTACTTAGACTTCCTGCACCCCATCATCGACGGCGTTTCCATAGAGATATTCCTGGCTGACGTGGATGCTGCCTACCGTGGAGAGACACTGGCACAGGAGGAATGGAGCATCTTCGACTTCTACGATGAGATAGAGGACGTGCTGGGGAGCGAAGCCTACCAAAAGGAGGTGGAGTGGAACCACAACTTCGCCACCACCTTCGCTGAACATCTGTGCGAGGTAACGGGCGACCTTGACCCTGGCGATGAGAACACCACCATTGCCATTACCGAGCCGCTCCTCATAGACCTGGCAGAAACAGACCGCTTCACGAAGTCGCAGTCCATCACCGACGGCACGCTGCTGGCAGCAGCCTTCGGTCTCGTACAGGGACACTGCAACGGAGAGCAGGCTGGCGTGACGCTGACCTTCTACGACGGGCGCGACGACATACGCTACGAGCGCACCATGGGGGCCATCTACCGGCACTATCCGCTCTGCGTGCGCTGGACCGACGAGACCACGGCGGCACAGTTCGTAAAGGAGACGCAGGACAGCATCATGAGCTGCCGCCGCCATGCCCTGTATGACCCCGACCCCGTTCCGCTGATTACCTCTTTTGCCTATCAGGGCGAGGATGCCGACGCGGGAATGCCATTCTGCGGAGGCTTGGCACGCTATGAGGAGGCGGAAGACCACGAGGACGAGAACTTCAATTTCTATGTCCACCGCCGCCACGACGATTTCTATGTGTGCCTGACCTACAACACCAAGGCATACAGCGAGGCGTTTGTTGCCCGCTTCCTCAAGAACTACGCAACGGTCCTGCACGGCCTGGCCGTCGGCAGGAAGCCGTCGGAAATCGAAAAGCAACTTCCAGTGTAAGATGAAAAAAAACGCGCCTCAAGACAGACAACCGGGTGTTGTCCGCGACATCATCTCCTACGGTGGCTCCACCTTCGCCGCACTGGTGGCTGTTTCCCTCTTTTACATCACCGACGAGTATTTCATCGGCAATTTCGTGGGCAGGGACGGCCTCAGCGCAATGGCACTGGCGTTTCCCGTGACGCTCATCTTCACTTCCTTAGCCACACTGGTAGAGGTGGGCAGCAGTGCGGTGGTGTCCGAACTTATCGGCAAGGGGCGGCGCGACGAGGCGGAGGCTGCCATGTGCGGCAACTACCTCTACATGGTCATCCTCGCCCTGGTGCTCGCGGCCTTGGGCCATCTGTTCATAGAGCCCATCCTGAGAATACTGCCCGACCACCCCTCCGACCTGCACATCTTCGACTATGCTATGGCATACCTCAAGATTGTGCTCTGGGGCGTGCCGTTTCTCATAGTTATGACGCTGACCGAGACTTTCATGCGGTGCATAGGGAAACCGCGGCACGTGTTCTTTCTGGTTTCGACCTGTGCCTTGGCAAACGTGCTGTTCGACATTCTCTTCATGGTTCTGCTGGGCTGGGGCATGGAGGGGGCTGCACTCGCCACCCTGCTCTCCGAGGCACTGGGTTCGGCCATTACCGTCTGGTATTTCGGATTCTCCCGGCAGCGGTTCGCGTCGCCGAGGCAGTTATGCCGTCTCTCCCTCATCGGGCGGGAATTTGCCATCGGCGGTGGTTTCGCCTTTGCCGAACTGGGGATGTGCGTCACCGAGTTCCTGCTCAATGGCGTACTGCTTTACCACAATGCGCCGGAACTCTTAGCAGCGATTTCCATATCAAACGTCATCCTGAGTTTTGTCTATATGCCCCTTGCCGGTCTCGACACGGGCACGCAGCCCTTGGTGAGCCGTCTCTACGCCGAGGGCAATATCAAGCGATGCCTCACCGTCTGTCGCACGGGATTCTGCCTGACTATGGCACTGAGCGCAATCATCTATCTCGTGCTGATGGTCTTTCCCCGCGAACTGGGCGAGTTCTTCCTGCCCGAGGGTAAGTCGCTCAGCGATGACATGGTCACATTCCTGCGCTACACTTTCCTCTTGCAGCCTTGCGTCGGACTCACCACATGGGCGTGCGGCATTATGGCAGCCTTAGAGGATGAGTGGCGTAACATTGTGGTCAACGTCGTACCCTTCGTCGTGCAGGTGGTCACCATCTTCCTGTTACCGATGTTACTGCCCATCGAGGATGTTGCGCTCAACTATGCCTTCGCCGACATTGCAGCAGCACTCACGGCCATGCTCCTGTTAACTCCCTTCCTGCGTGGCCGTAGCCTCTCCCTCCGCATGATTTTCCTCAAACAGATCTAAATAATCCGTTTGGGCTTGCGTATTTGAAAAATTGGTGTTACCTTTGCATGGATTATTGAGGGTATCGGGAAATCTGCAAATCCAGAACGGGGATTCAAGTTTAGCGGACAGTAATATCTTAAATTATCGGATGATTTCAGCGATATTTCAGTGAAAAACGGCAATCCGTCGGATTTAAGACGACGGATTGCCAAAGGGGTAATGTTAAGCTTTCGTCTGCTTGTAGGTGGTGGGCGTCATGCCACAGAGCATTATTGCTTGTTCGTAACGGCACATTGCTCAATGGCCAGTCCCTGCTTGTAGTTCTCAATGTAGCGGTTGAATCCGGCCACGTCGTCAGCAGTTGGGGCGATGCTCGTGCCGGTGTTGCCTGCGAAGACCACTTCTTCTAAGTAGTCGGCCAAAGAGAGCTTGTTGGGGTTGTTCACCTCGTAGGCTGCAAGCAGGGCGATGCCCCAGGCGCCACCCTCGCCGGCAGTCTCCATGACGGAGATGGGCGAATTGAGGGCTGCTGCGAGCATGCGCTGTCCCACGCCCGCGGTCTTGAAATAGCCGCCATGGCCCGTGATACGGTCAACCTTGACATTCTCCTCTTTGAGCAGGATGTCGTTACCGAGCTTCAGCACACCGATGGCTCCGTAGAGGTGGGCGCGCATGAAGTTGGCCAGGTTAAACTTGTCGTTAGCCGAACGGACGAACAGCGGGCGACCGTCCTGCAGGCCCGTGACAGGCTCGCCGGAGACGTAGTTGTAAGCCATCAGTCCGCCGCAGTCGGCATCGCCCTCGAGGGCTTTGTTGAACAGCTTGCCGTAGATCTCGTTCATATCGACGGGCACGCCCAGCATCTGCTGATACTCCTTGAACAGGCCCACCCAGGCATTGATGTCGCTGGTGCAGTTGTTGCAGTGAACCATGGCTACGAGCGAGCCGTCGGGGGTGGTCACCATGTCGATCATCTCGTAGGGCTTCGACAGGGGCTTCTCCAGCACAATCATCGAGAATGACGAGGTGCCGGCGGAGACGTTACCCGTGCGCTGCTTCACGGCATTGGTGGCTACCATGCCAGTGCCGGCGTCGCCCTCTGGCGGACAGACGGGAATACCGGCCTTCAGGTGGCCGCTGACGTCTAAACGCTTGGCACCATCGGGAGTGAGAAAACCTGCGTTGGCACCGGCATTGAGCGACTTGGGCAGGATGTCGAGCAGCTTGTAAGGCAGGCCCTTGGCGGCAAGGATGGTGTCGAACTTGCTGACCATCGTGGCGTCATAGGTCTTGGTGGCGGGGTCGACGGGAATCATGCCCGAGGCATCGCCGACGCCGAGCACGAACTGCCCCGTTACCTGCCAATGGACGTAGCCGGCGAGGGTGGTGAGGTATTTGATGTCGTGGACGTGCTCCTCGTTGTCGAGAATTGCCTCATAGAGGTGGCTGATACTCCAGCGAAGGGGTATGTTGTAGTTGAAAAGCTCCGACAGTTCGGCGGCAGCCTTGCCGGTGTTAGTGTTGCGCCACGTGCGGAAGGGCACCAGAATCTGCTGCTCCTTGTTGAAAGCCATGTAGCCATGCATCATGGCCGAGAAGCCGATGGCAGCAAGGGTCTCTATCTCGCAGTCGTACTGGCGCTGCACGTCCTTGCGCAGTTCGGCGTAGCAGTCTTGCAGGCCATACCAGATAGCCTCGGTGCTATAGGTCCACAGACCGTCGACGAGCTGGTTCTCCCATTCGTGAGAGCCTTGGGCTATGGGTTTATTGTCTTCGTCAATAAGGACGGCCTTGATGCGGGTAGAACCGAATTCGATTCCGAGAATGGCCTTTCCGGCCTCGATTACTTGTTTTGCAGTCATTATTTATATTTACTATTTGACGATTTACTATTTACTATTTATTTGTCTATTTGATAATTTGACAATTTACTACCTACAATATAAATATTCAATTGCTGAATCGAAGAAAAAAATCGTAAATAGTAAATTGTCAAATCGTAAATGAGATTATTTCAGGGCCTTGGAGAGCATATAGTACATCTCGTTGTTCTGCAACTGCTGCTTGAACTCATAGGTCTTCGTATCCTTGTTGATCTTGACATACTCTATGCCACAAATCTCGGCGAAGTCTTCCCAGTACTCCTCGGTGAGGTCGTAAGAGAAGGCGCTGTGGTGAGTACCACCGGCAAGGATCCATGCGCCGGCACCAATCTCGAACGTAGGCTGGGGCACCCACAGGGCGCTGGCCACGGGCAGGTTGGGCATGGGCTTGGGCTCTATGCACTCCACCTCCTGAGAAATCAGGCGGAAGCGGTTGCCAAGGTCGACGACGGTAGCCTTGATACCGCGGCCGGTCTTCGAGGTGAACACCAGACGGGCTGTCTGCTGCTTACGGATACCAATGCCGAGGAAGTGGACTTCAAGCTTGGGCTTGTCGACGGCGATGAGCGGGCATACCTCGAGCATGTGACTCTGCAGGCAGCTGGAGCGGTCGCCGGCGAAGTTGAGGGTGTAGTCCTCGAGGAACGAGCAGCCCGTAGGCAGTCCCTGCGAGATGACCCATAGCGTGCGGTAGAGGCAGGCCGTCTTCCAGTCGCCCTCAGCACCGAAGCCGATACCCTCTTCCATAAGGCGCTGCGATGCCAGACCGGGAATCTGGTCGAAACCGCAGAAGTCGGGAGCGTCGATGTCGGCGTCGCCGAGGTCGTCGAAGTTGGTGGTGAAGGCCGTAGCACCCTCATCCTTCAGCACGCGGCGCAGGGCAATCTCTGCCTTGGCGGCGTTCTTAACCTTCTGCCAGTAAACCTCCTCGCCGCTCTCGTCGATCTTGATGGTGTACAGCTGCTTGTATTCCTCAACGAGGGCGTCGGCCTCCTGGTCGGTCACCTTCTTGAAATACTCCATCAGCGAGCTGACGGGGTAGTAGTCAACATGGTAGCCCAGGCGCTGCTCAAACTCCACACGGTCGCCATCGGTCACGGCCACGTTGTTCATGTTCATACCGAACATCAGGCAGCGTACGTTCTTGGCATCGGCAACACCGGCAGCCACGCGGGCCCAGACGGCAATCTGCTTCTGGGCGGCCTCGTCCTTCCAGTAGCCGCAAACCACCTTGCGGGCCACACGCATGCGGGTACAGATATGACCGAACTCGATGTCGCCGTGGGCACTCTGGTTGAGGTTCATGAAGTCCATGTCCATCGTTTCCCAGGGAATCTCGGCGTTATACTGAGTGTGGAAGTGGAGTAGGGGCTTCTGCAGGGCCTGCAGACCCTTGATCCACATCTTGGCGGGCGAGAAGGTGTGCATCCATGTGATGATACCTACGCACTTGTCGTCGTTGTTGGCGGCCTTCATCACGGCTTCCACCTCTTTGCTGCTGTTGGCTGTGCCCTTGTATACAATCTTGATAGGTATAATGCCGCTGTTGTTGAGGCCGTCTACCATCTCCTTTGAATGGCCGTCAACAGCCACTACTGCGTCACCACCATAGAGCAGCTGTGCGCCAGTTACCCACCATACTTCTAAATTCTCGAATGCTTTCATAAGATAAATTATTTGTTTTATATTAATAGTTATAGATTTTATTAGTGTTTCTGACCTTTCTGGCCGTAGTAGGCGTTGGGGCCGTGCTTGCGGTTATAGTGTTTTTCCACGAGCAGTGGGTTCATCGTCGTCTTAGGATTGACGCTGAACGAGACGAAAGCCATCTTGGCGCACTGCTCCATGACCTTGGCGTTGTAGACGGCATTGTCGGGCGAGGTGCCCCAGGAGAAGGGACCGTGGTTCTTCACCAGCACGGCGGGAGTGTGGTCGGGGTTAATCTTGCGGATATTCAGAATCTCGTCAACGATGACGTTACCTGTCTCTAACTCGTAGTTGCCTTCCACTTCCTCCTTGGTCATATCTCGTGTGCAGGGGATATCCTTATAGAAGTAGTCGGCGTGGGTGGTGCCGATGTTAGGAATATCGCAGCCTGCCTGAGCGAAAGCTGTGGCATAGGTAGAGTGGGTATGTACCACGCCTTGGATGTTGGGGAAAGCCTTATAGAGTACGAGGTGCGTTGGCGTGTCGCTCGACGGGTTGAGCTCGCCGTCGACGACCTCGCCTGTCTCCAAATCTACCACCACCATATCCTCGGCCTTCATCATGTCGTAGTCAACGCCAGAAGGCTTAATCACCACAAGGCCGTGTTCGCGGTCGATGCCGCTGACGTTGCCCCATGTAAAGATGACCAGCCCCTGCTTCACCAGGTCAAGGTTGGCCTTGAATACTTTTTGTTTCAGTTCTTCTAACATAGCTTGTTTTCTTTACTATTATTGTTTAAAGTGTTACAAATCTTTGTTGTTTGCTGTGCTTACTCTTCATTACAGCTTGAAGTATTGCTCTTCGTTGTAGATCTTATCGTTAAACCTGTAGAGCGCTGCGCCGCGCTTGGAGCTCTTCTTGTCGATGAGTTCCGTCTTCTCTATGGACTCCATCTCTTTCACGCGCTTGCGGAAGTTGCGCTTGTCAAGCTCCTGGCCGTAGACTACCTCGTAGAGACGCTGTAGCTGTGTGAGGGTAAAGAGCGGCGGCAGCAGGTTGAAGCCGGCAGGCTCGGTCTTCAGCTTGTCTTGCATCATCTTGCGGGCGCAGGCAACCATCTTTGTGTGATCACTATACATGACGGGCATCTTTTCCACGTCTACCCATTCCACACCGTGCTCCACACGCAGCTTCTCGTCGTAGTCCTTGACATTGATGAGCGCATAATAGGCCACTGAGACGACACGTGCGCCAGGGTCGCGGTCAACATGTCCGAAAGCGCCAACCTGTTGCATATAGACATTACGTAAGCCGGTCAGTTCGTAAAGCACGCGGCTGGCGGCAACGTCAACACTTTCGGCGGCGGCGACGAAGCCTCCGTAGAGGCTCCATTCGCCGCGACCGGGGTCGTATTTTCGGCGCCCGATAAGAATCTTGAGCTTGCCCTCGTCGAAACCAAAGATGATGCAGTCTACAGAGACCAGCATCTTCTCCTGGGCGTAGTTGTCGTAATATCCCATTGTTTACCAGAAGTAAGCATAGAAGCAGGCGCAGAGACCGATGACGACCAGTGTGCCGATGACGTCGAACATGCCCCAGCTCTCCTTGATGCTCTTCTTGAAGTCAGCCGAGAAGGTGATGGCGTCGACCTGCTCCTTCGAGGGAGCGGGCGTGAAGCAGCTCACCACGACCATGAGCACGACGATGAACACCAGCAGCCAGCACTCGAAGATGAGCCAGTTGGTCTGCCAGAACCATGCGGTGGCATCCCAGAAGGCACCGTCCATGACGGCCTTGCCCGAGTCGGTGACGACGTTGGTGACGAGGCGTATCATGCCGATGAGGAAGCCGCCGATAAGACCCCATTCGCCGGCCTTCGGCGTAATCTTCTTCGAGAAGATACCCAGTGTGAAGACGGCAACCATAGCCGGTGCGATGAGCGACTGGATGTCCTGCAGATAGCTGTAGAGGTTGCCCATGTTCATCATGATAGGCATCCAGGCCAGACCGAGCAGCACGACGACGACGGTGGCGGTACGTCCTACGAAGACGTAGTGGGCCTCCGACATGCCCTTCTTCATGGGCTTGTAGAAGTCCTCGGTGAAGAGCGTTGCGCACGAGTTGAAGAAGGCAGCCAGCGAAGCGACGAGGGCGCAGACGAAACCGATGGTGACGATGCCCTTGATGCCGGCGGGCAGGATGTTCTTCACCATCATGGCGAAGGCGCCGTCGGTCGACTCGTGGTTGGTGATGTCCATCTCGATGCCGCTGCCGGTCTTGAGCGACAGGGCGTAGGCAATCATACCGGGGATGAGGAACATGAAGCAGGGCAGGATCTTGAAGAAGCCGGCTGCGATGGTGCCGCGGCGGGCGCGCTTCATCACCTCCTTGTTGTCCTCGCCGGGCACCTGTCCGAGCACACGCTGAACGATGTGCTGGTCAGTACACCAGTACCAGAAGCCGATGATCGAGGCTCCGAGGAACACGACGTAGCCCGGGAACTGGGGGTACATCGGGTCGGCGGGGTCGGTGTGGAACATGTGGGTGGTGCCGAAGCCGTCGTGGGCGGCGTTACAGGCAGCCATCATGTTTGACCAGCCCTGGGTGATGCTGCCGTCGCCGAGCATGCTGAGTCCGAGGAACAGGACGAGGAACGAGCCTATAATAAGAATAGGTGTCTGGATGGTAGAGAGCGTCATCACACCCTTCATGCCGCCGAAGACGGTGAAGACGGCGGTGATGGCTATCAGGCCGATGGCGCCGTACCAGAACGGGATGCCGAGCAGATACTTGAAGAAGATACCGCCGGTGAAGGCCGTCACCGAGACCTTCGTCAGCACGTAGGCCACGAGTGTGATGATGCTGAGCCAGGAGCCCGTGCGCTGGGTGTAGCGGAACTTCAGGAAGTCGGGCATGGTGATGATCTTGCCCATCTTGTTGATGAGCAGCTGGTAGAAGGGAACGAAGAGCCAGCCCAGGATGAGGATCATCCAGCCCTGCATCTCCCAGTGGGCCATACCCACGCCGTCCTTGGCACCCGTGCCGGCCAGTCCGACGAGGTGCTCTGATCCGATGTTGGCGGCGAAGATGGCCATACCGATAACATACCACGGCTCTCCCTTACCGAAGAGGTAAGCTGAAGAGTCTTCGCCCTGCTGGGCTTTCTTGTCTTTCCAGATGGCATACCATACGGCGGCCACCACTCCACAAAGGCCGATGGCGAGTACCGCCCAGTCGAGCCAGATAAATTCATGTGAATTCCAGTCCATAACTTTTAAAATTGAAGATTGAAGATTGAAGATTGAAGATTGGGCTGCGTCGCCATTCCTTCTCCCTTCTTATCAATCAATTGTTAATTATTTAAATTTTGTTTTGTTGACTTGATAATATTTATGAATTAGACCATAGCCT
>OCTW013405611.1_pt1 | contig 20866 bp, 17 predicted proteins | sample 1539671 | NCBI WGS metagenome assembly OCTW01 (sample SAMN02144230, study PRJEB22623) | gut metagenome | biome: sheep rumen | host: Ovis aries | place: New Zealand
ACAACAGGGATATCCTGTGTCTTTTTAGCAACTGCCTGAGCTGCTGGAGTGGCAATGGCATAGATTAAATCAGGATTGCTGTTGACAAGCTGTTCAGCAATTGTTTCACAGTTACTTGCATCACCGGATGCATTCTTCACAACAATCTTGTCTTTGTTGTAGCCATTTTTCGCAAGTTCATCCTTGAAGCCTTTAAGTGTTGCATCTAATGCATCATGCTGCATATACTGGATGACTGAAATCTTGACATCTGACTTGCTTTTTGTTGCGGAACCCCCACCACAACCAGTCAGCATAAGTCCTGCTACGAGTAAACCGCTTAATACTTTTTTCATACATTTCCCTCTTCTTTCCAAAAAAACAAAAAAGATCCGTCCAAGAGGGCGAATCCACGCGTTACCACCTCTAGTTCATCACTTGCTCACACAAGTGATCTCACTAGGTTATTTCAACCTTTATGGGTTAACGGCCATAAACCGGAATACCTTTTTGAGGCACCAACTCCGTGGTGAATTCGGGACCTCTTGCGTATTACTTGCACCAAACGTAATATCTCTTATGCCACGAGATCCGTACTCTGTCACTTCTCTGTCTTTTCTAAATATAACAACATTATGTCTAAAGAGTGCTTCTTTGTCAATCAAATTATAAAAAAGATGAATTTATTACTTAAATTTCTAAAAAGGCGACAAAGATATGAAAAGAAAAACAATGGTGTAAAACACCATTGCTTAGAAAATTGTTCTGATGAGAATAGCTTTGCTGCTAGGAGCCTGTTTCTTCTTATCAAATGTCTTGATGACTGAATATTCAACAGTATCGCCACGGACAACCTCTTCATCATAAATATAGTCTGCCTGACGGAAGAAAAGGTTATCTTCTTCAGTTGGTAAGCCAATTGAACCGAACTGTTTATTTTCATTGTAATAAACAATGCGACCTTCATGTCTTTCGATATATTTATCTAAATGTCTCATGATTTCATTATAGAACTGGTCAAAGAGATAGCTAGCACTATTGGCATCATATTCACTGACGTCAACATCAACGTCATAAGTATTGCCATGTTCTTCTTCAAGCTTCTTGATCATTGCTGAAGCATAAGTATAGGCTCTTTCTTCACCTTTTTCTTTCGCAAGTTCAGCAATCTTCTTGTAGTTTGAAACATATCTGTAATCAAAGCCATTTAAGAAGAAGTCGTAGAATAATTGTGTATAAGCGACATTTTCACGACCAGTATGTAAATAAAGGTCATAAAGAATTTCTGAGAAATCAACAGCTCTGAACTTGTCTTTTAAGGCAATAAAGACATTTTCAGCTTCTTCATAACGACCAAGCTTTACTAAAGCACATGCTTTATAGTACTGTACCCAGTTTAAGTTATTGTAATGCCATTTTAATGGTAGACCAATGGCAATCTGTGCCTGTTTTAAGCATTCTGAATAATTGCCAATTTCATAAAGGGCACGAACCTTCATGCGATACCATTTTTCTTTCTTACTTTCGAATTCTTTTCCTTCTTTATTGACGAATGGTGCGTCTTCTAAAGTAGGAGCGTCAAGATAGTCAAGTAAATCTGATAATTTCTTATAATCTACAGGATTCTTCTTGCTTTCATACTTAATTGCTTTATTGATGGCTGCTTCTAAAGGTGAATATCTTTCCTGACGGCAATGACTTGCAATTTCTTCAAGAATGTCATAGAAAAGTTTTTCATTTTCAGCAATTTTTTCGTCATCAATATTGATATAACGATTATAGAGGGCATAACCATAGTAATTGATATATCCACTTAATTCAGGACACTGTTCAAGAAAAGTACGACCAACTTCAATTGCTTTATCTTCCTTTCCTTGGTTTTTTAGTTCCTTTACATAATCTGATGCCTGAAAGTCGTTGAAGCTTGTTGGGTCTTCGTCAAAACGATCATTGTAGGCAGTCAAATCTTTTACTTTCTTTTCATCCACTCAAATCACCTCTAGTTAATATTATAACAAAATCTTTTCATATTTAAAGAAAATAATCGTATTAAAAAGGGAATAGCTGTGTATTCCCTTTAACTCTTATTCAACGGTTACTGATTTCGCAAGGTTACGAGGTTTATCAACATCGGCACCTTTGATTTTAGCTGTATGATAGGCAATCAGCTGAAGTGGGATAGCCACTAAGACTGATGTAAGCAATGGATCAACATGAGGTAAGTTATATTTGTTTTTAATGCCTTCCGCATCCTGGTCATCAGTTGTAAAGAGGATTACATCAGCACCTCTAGCAATTGTTTCCTGAATGTTAGAAATTGTCTTTGCAGCAACATTAGGCTGTGTAGCAACGGCAATGACCACTGTACCAGGTTCAATTAAGGCAATTGGACCATGTTTTAATTCACCAGCGATATAAGCATCAGCATGGACATAAGAGACTTCTTTAAGCTTTAGGGCACCTTCAAGAACTGAAGCATAGTCTAAGCTACGGCCAATGAAATAACAATCATGCTGATCTCTTAATAATTCAGCATAAGAAGCAAAGATATCTTCGTCCTTAATAATCTTTTCAACATACGTTGGTAAGTCTTTTAACTGATCCAGGGCGTTTGTATCAACAGGCTTATCAAGACGCTGGGCAATATAGAAAGCAAGAAGTGTCAATAAGACAAGCTGAGTTGTATAGGCTTTTGTAGATGCGACAGCGATTTCAGGTCCAGCTGCAGTATAGAGTGTATATTTGGCATCTCTTGAGATTGTTGAACCTAAGACATTGGCAATCGCGATTGTTGTACAGCCCTTCTTGTTGGCTAAGCGTAATGCGGCAAGTGTATCAGCTGTTTCACCTGACTGTGAGACAAAGATACATAATGTATGTTCATCAATAATTGGATCGTTGTATCTAAACTCTGAAGCAACCTGTGTCATGACTGGAAGCTTTGTTGCTTTTTCAAGAACATTGGCACCACATAAACATGCATGATAGGCAGTACCACAAGCGACAAAGTAAACTTTATTAAAGTTTTTAAAATCAATACCATCAAGCTTAGGTAAAGTAACTGTATGACCATCAAGACGTCCTCTTAATGTTTCATTGATGACATGAGGCTGTTCATTGATTTCTTTTAACATATATGTATCATAGCCATTCTTCTGGGCAGCTTCTAAGTCATAAGGAATTGTTGTAAGTTCTTTTGTAACGCTTTCTCCAGTACGAGTATAGAAATCACAGCTATCAGCTGTCAATAAAGCAAGTTCATTGTCTTCTAAGAAATAAACATCCTTTGTATAGGCAAGAAGTGCAGGTGTATCACTTGCGGCAACATAGCCTTCCTTCGTCTTACCAATAACTAATGGGCTATCTTTTTTTGCCACAACAATACGATCAGGTTCATGAGTGGAGATCGCACATAGGGCATAGGAACCATCAATACAGTTTAAAACTTTCTTCATGGCTTCCATTAAGTCGCCATCATAGAAATAATCTAAAGCCTGTACAACAACTTCTGAGTCTGTTTCTGACTGGAATGTATAGCCTTTAGAAAGCAAGATTTCTTTCAGTTCTTTATAGTTTTCAATAATCCCATTATGAACGATGGATAATGTATTTTTAGCATTTGTATGAGGGTGAGAATTTAAGTTAGAAGGGACACCATGTGTTGCCCAGCGTGTATGACCAATCCCCACATGACCAGTCATATCATAGTTCTTTAATTCTTCCTCAAGATTCGCAAGTCTTCCTTTTCTCTTTACGGTTGTAAGCTTCTCATTTAAGATTGTTACTCCCGCTGAGTCATAGCCACGATACTCAAGACGTGCTAAGCCCTGCATTAAGAATGGGAGAGCTTCACCATGGCCTACATAAGCAGTAATTCCACACATATTCATTTCCTCCTTGTGTTAAGCATGATGAGTACCTGATAAGATCTGTTGGAGAATCGCTTCTCGTTTTTGCTTATCGCTCAGGCAGTACTATGCCTCTAGATTATCCGCCGAATTTTCGATCAATCTAGTCCTCGTCAACTCAAAGAGTTCTGGCGCTATGCTTTATTATCATCATGCCTTGTCTATTATAGGAATACATGGTGAATTGACAAGTGTTTTCAATCGTTTTTCATAATATGTAAATATGTTTGAAGAAAATAACGAAAAAAATGAAAATTTAGGTGAGTAATTTCCCGATTTCTGACGAATAAATATATGAGGGGGTTATTTATGAGTACAAGTGAAAATATAAAACTATTGCATCATTCGTTAAGACAATTGGAGAAGAAGGGGGGTTATGATGCTGATAAATATGCACAGTCATTATTGCAGATGACTAAGGAGCTAGAATTCTTTTATTGCAAGAAGGCAAAGGGGAAGAATCCTGATCACATATACTATTATTTAAATAGACGCCCGATGGAACACAGTCTTGCCTATTTTAATTTATCAAGAGGTTATCCTAAGGAACTTATGGATGGGCACTGGTGTTATGTGGTTAAGGATTTTGGTGTAAAAATGTTGATTGTTCCCTGTACTTCATTAAAAGAAGGATCTAAAGATGTCGATGGACGTTTTCAGAAAGATATTGAAATTATCTGTGAAAACAAACATATGAATGTTAGATTACAAATTACGGATATGCGCTGTGTGGATGTCATGCGCCTTGATGAACGAAAGCCATTTTATCAGGTTGTCAATCAGCAAGAAGAAATTCATGACTATATCATATCAAGAATATTTGATAATTGAGATAAGGTAGATTAGAATACTCTCCATAAGGGGGAAAGATTCTATGTTTACAAATGGACTAAGAAGGGGTATGCCCATTGCTTTAGGGTATTTTCCAGTTGCTTTTAGTTTTGGTGTTCTATGTGTCAATAGTCATATGCCTTTAGGTATGGCAACACTTATTAGCGTGACAAACTTTACTTCAAGCGGTCAGTTTGCCGGCTTGAATTTAATGCTTGCCCAGGCAAGTTATTTTGAAGTGGCTTTGACGCTATTAATGATTAATGCACGCTACTTTCTCATGTCATTATCACTTTCACAAAAGATTGATCGCCATATGAATACTTTGGAAAGAATGATTGTGAGCTTCTGTATTAGTGATGAAACCTTTGCCTTGGCTTCTCTTGAAGTAAAGCCTATTACATTTAAATGGATGAGTGGCTTTTTATTGGGACCATTTCTTGGCTGGAGCTTAGGCGCACTGGCTGGTGAACTTGTTGTTGGATTGCTTCCAAGTGCTATTCAGGGAGCGATGGGAATTGCGCTTTATGGCATGTTTATCGCAATTATCGTTCCAGCAAGCAAGCATGCTTTGAGCGTTGCAGTTGTTGTATTGATGGCATCTCTTGTTCATATTATCTTAACTTATGTTCCATTCTTTCAATTTATGTCAGCCGGCTTTAAGCTGATCAGTGCAACACTTATTGCTTCGCTTTGTGGGGCTAAGCTTTTTCCTAGGGAGGTAAGTGATAATGAGTAGATATCAATTAACAGTTGTCGCAATTATGGCTATTTTTACTTACCTGCCACGTTTTATCCCATTGACGTTCTATCGTAAGAAAATTACATCACCCTATCTCTTATCCGTGCTCTATTATTTGCCTTATGCTGTGCTTGGGGCTTTGACATTCCCCGGTATTATCAATGCGACACCTCATATGTGGGAATCATTAATGGGTGGTTTGGCCTGTCTCTTCTTTGCCTATCGGGAAAAAGGTTTGGTCTTTGTCGCAATCATGGGTATTGTTGTAAGCTACATAACATACCTTGTCTTAACACTTATTTAGCTTGTACTCCGACCCGCTCGAAAGGGGAGGAAATATGATTAAAAGGTATTTTCGCATATTGCTTTGTGCATTATGCTCATTCTTTATTTGTGTGTCTGGAATGGGAGGGATAACACCCGTTCATGGTGAATCTGCCTTTCTTGATACAACTACAATGAAAATTGGCTTTGATTTTAAAGGCCATCATTCCGATCATGAGGGATTTATTACACTTAATGGGCAAGTGGCATTCTGTGCCGATTATTATACGAAAGTAGGCTTTAAAAAGACCTATCATTCTGTTACTGATGGCTATAAACGCTATGATGAAAAAACGCTTAAGAAACTGCGTACGCTAGCCTATTATGGTTATGGCTATAATGGCGATAAGTCCTATGAAATGTATATGGCTACACAGGCTGCCATCTGGGAAACAATCCATGGTGGTGAGGTAACGCTCACACCCTATCGTGGGGATGGCAATATTAAGAATAAGCATGTTGATGTCAACTATCAGCAGGCAGCCTCAAAGCTTAATGGCTTACGTGCGCTCGTGAATCGAAAATGGCAGAACTTTGGCACAACACCAAACTTAGCTTCAAGCTATATGCTTAAAGGCGTTGGTGATCATCATGTCTTAAGCATTAATGATCCACGAGGAACGTTGGAAGACTATGATCTAGTTGATCATGCCAGTCTTGATGTTTCTAAAAATGGCAATAGTCTTAATATAAAAGCAACACAGCCATTTACTGGCAAAAAGACATTACGCTTTAGCTTTCATAACCGCAATAATGGTACACTCAATAACAGTCAGCCCATCCTTTATATTTCACAAGATTACCAGGATGTTGTACGCTTAGGCTTTATGTACAATAGTACTTTCTCTGTTGATGTTGAAATGCGTCAGGGTCAGATTGAAGTTCTTAAGAAAGACACTTCGACAAAACAGCTTATTTCTTCACCAGCAACATTCCGCTTATTTGATGAATATGGCAAGCTCGCAGCATCACTTACGACGAAGGATGGCAGTGCGCTCTCACCACTTCTTCCAGAAGGGAATTATACGCTTGAAGAAACACATGCTCCAGATGGCTATATTAAGACCAGCAAGATTGAAATCAATGCTGACTTTACAAAGAATACAATAAAGACAGTTGAAGCTTTCAATGATGCTATTAAAGGCTCCATCCATATTGACAAGAATGTTTTGTTCCATAAAGATGTTGATCTTTCATTAATTAATCATGACCTATCTTCAATCGCTTTCACTCTTAGTGCTCAGGAGGATATCCTTTCACCAGATAATCAAAAAGTAATCTACAAGAAGGGAACAGAAATAGGAACATATCATCTTTCAAAAGATGGCAAGCTTGATATTGATCAGCTTGCTTTAGGCAAATATGTCCTGAAAGAAACACAATCACCTGCTCACTTTGCCACAAATAAAGAAAACTATATATTTGATTTAAAGCATGATAGTGAAAAGAAAACAGTCATAAAGAAGAATGTGACAAACCAGCCAACTATTGTGGAAATTTCTAAAAAGGCATTAACCGGAGAGGATGAACTTCCAGGTGCTATTCTTGCCCTTTATGATCAGCAGAATCATTTGATTGATCAATGGACAAGCACAACAAAGCCTCATCGTATTGAGGGACTTAGCCGCCATATGACATATAAGCTTGTTGAAGTGCGTGCACCAAAGGGCTATGTCATCTCTTCACCAATCACTTTTACAATTGAAGATCACGCTAATATGCAGAAGTTTGTCATGAAGGACAAACAGCTAACTGTCAGCAAGCAATCCTTAACTGGTGAAAAAGAACTTCCGGGCGCATCTCTTGAAGTATTAGATGAAAAAGGCAAGGCTGTTGATAGCTGGGTTTCTGGTCACCAGCCTCATTTTGTAAATGGTCTTATCGAAGGCAAGAGCTATGTACTAAGAGAAAAACAGGCACCCAATGGCTATGTCGTAAGCAAAGATATTAAATTTATTGTAAATAGTGAAAAGTCTCTGCAAAAAGTTGTCATGAAGGACAAACAGCTAACTGTCAGCAAGCAGTCAGTAACTGGTGAAAAAGAAGTTGCTGGGGCAAAGCTAGCTATCTATGATGAAGAAGGTCGAGAGGTTGAAGCCTGGACTTCAACAAATGAGCCACATCTTGTCAGCCATTTAACAGAAGGCAAGAGCTATATCTTAAAAGAACTCGAAGCTCCAGAAGGCTATGTCTTAGGTGAAAGTGTAACCTTTACAGTCAATATGAAAAAAGAGCAGCAGAAGGTTGTCATGAAAAACAAGCAAGTGTTAGTGAGTAAGCAGGATCTTACAAAGAAAGAGGAACTTGCAGGCGCAAAGCTTTCTGTTCTTAATGAAAAAGGTGAAGTTGTGGATGACTGGATCAGTACGAACACACCTCATGCGATTAGAAATCTCAAGATGAATCAGCGCTATATCTTGCGTGAAATCCTTTCTCCTGATCATTATGCGAAAAGCGAAGATATCCCATTCACAATTACTGATAAGCTAGAAGACCAGCATCTTACGATGTATGATCGCCTTACAAAGCTTAAAGTCTATAAGACGGACACGTCCAACAAAGACTTAAAGGGAGCTAAGTTACAGATCATTGATGAAGAAGGTCATGTCGCTGATGAATGGCTCAGCAATGGTGAAGTTCATATTACTGAAGGCTTAATCTTAAATAAGAAATATGTCTTAAGAGAAGTGAGTGCTCCTAAAGGCTATAAGAGAGCTAGGGATATGTCATTTACCATGCTTGATGGCGAAAGCATTACGCTGATAAATGAGGAAGAAAAAGTTGTCAAAACTTCTGATAGCACGTCCATTCTTTCTTATGCCATTCTTCTTTGCATCGCTTTGATTGGCATTCTTATTGTGATGGCAACAAAGAAACTCAAGAAACGCAAGTAAGCGTAGTATTCAAAAAAGGAACTCTAAATAGGGTTCCTTTTAGTATCGTGAAGAATTTTTTAATATCTATTTCATTTTATTTTCTAGGGAAAGTGAAATTGATATACTGAAATGGAAAGGAGATGACCAAAAATGAAGTGTCCAAATTGTGGCAAAGATGTGAAAAATGACAGAGATGTTTGTCCTTATTGTGGAACTAAGCTATCCACCTGTAAAAGTGCTTTGAAAAAGTGGATCTTAGAGCCTAAGACTGTTTCGATATTTGGCATGTGTACTGGTGGATTAATGCTCGTCATGTTATTGATGACAACAAGGATCGATACAATAATGAAAAGAGTCAATCTCTTTTTTCATAACGATGATTTCAAAACCACAATAACATGTCTCCAATTCATACCCCCAATCTATTATCTCGCTTTTGTGCTTGCCATCATGACAATGGTGCTTGCAACAATCCACTATTACAAAGGAAAAGATTATCGGTTAATGATTTTTTCTTCACTTATAACTGCTCAGACAATCTTGATGATTGCGAATATGAAATTTATAAGAATGTTGCAGGCTATCTTGATGGCTTATCGCAATGGCCTGACGAATGAGACAATTGAGTTTGATATTTTTTACCTTTTTGGGCACTTGAGCGAAATGAAGAGAATGTTTTTGATCATGCTCATTTTTGGTTTGATCGTCTTAGCTTATGCCATCTTTATGTTTATTTTGAATAATAAGGAAGGGAAATAAAATGAGTAAGGAATCTTCAAAGAAAAGAGTGATCCTTTTTGTTGTACTAGTAATTGTTGTTTTGGCTTGTGGTCTTTATTATTGGAATGCCTATCTTAGCAAAACCAAAATTGATCTCTCTAAGAATATGACGGTGCACTATATTGGTATTTCCGGCTTGGCTTCAATAGATTATGTGGATTATCATTTTGACGAGGAGACTACTAATCGCTACCAGAAATTCTTACAGAGTGTGTCCTATCAAGCCAACAAGTCATCCCATCTTTCCAATGGCGAAAGCATAACAATCACTTCGGATTATAATCATGAAATAGCGAAACAGCTTAACTTGCGTATTGTCAATACACAAAGAGCCTTTAAGGTCAGCGGTTTGCCATATCGCTATAAAAAGGGAACAGAAATCGATAAGTCATTGCTTACTGAGCTCAAAAACCAAGCCTTCGCAAAGCTTTCAGCCAATGATCATAATGATGGAGAGGACGATAGCTTTAGCTACTATGGAACTTATTTTTTGAAGCATCAAGATTTTGATTCGTTTGTCTTAATCTACAAAGCTGATCATCACAAGGATGACGTTATGGAACATTCTTCAAAGTATTACTATTATCAGGTTGTTGGAATTGATTCAACTTTCAATAAAGAAAAAATAGGAAAAGGGAAATATGTGGTAAGCCTGGATGATTTGGAATATGAAGGACATGATGTCACAAATGAGACTGTTATTCCTTTAGCCCTCACACATTTAGAAAACTATTATGCCAGTGAAGTGACAAAAATTGATTAAAAAAGGGTGTTGGCTAAGCCAACACTCTTTCTATAAGTTTAAGATTTTTTTAGCATCTCTGGCAATGACAAGTTCTTCATTTGTAGGAATGACATAAACCTTGACTTTGCTTTCTGGAGCAGAAATTAAACGTTCACCCTTGCCATTTTCATTTGCATCATCATCAATGACAATACCAAGAGCTTGTCCAACAGCTTCAAGAATCAGTTTTCTCACCCAAGGAGCATTTTCACCAATACCAGCAGTGAAGCTGATAGCATCAACCTTGCCTAATTGCACAAAGTACTTACCGATGTAGTCAGCAACTCTTCTGATAAAGATATCGATGGCAAGTTTTGCACGTTCGTTGCCTTCATCAGCAGCTGCTTTGACATCACGCATATCACCTGAAACACCTGATACACCAAGTAAGCCAGATTTCTTATTCAACATATTTGTGATATCTTTAATAGACATATGTAAGTTTTCATCAAGATAATCAATAACGGATGCATCAATATCACCACAGCGTGTGCTCATCATGACCCCAGCTAAAGGTGTCAGACCCATTGATGTATTATAAGACTTACCGTCCTTTACAGCACAAAGTGAAGCACCAGCACCTAAGTGACAAACAATGACATTGGAATGTTCAGGATGACCTAAATATTCAATTGTACGCTGGCTGACATAGTAATGTGATGTGCCATGGGCACCATATTTTCTAATCTTGTGATCTGTATAATATTCATATGGAATTGGATAAATATAGTTTTTAGCAGGCATTGTCTGGTGGAATGCAGTATCAAAAGTAGCTGTTTCACCAGCCTCTGGCATAGCCTTCATGCAGGCATTGATACCAATAAGATGAGCCTGATTGTGAAGAGGTGCTAATGGAATGAGCTCTTCAATCTTTGCCTTAACATCATCATCAATACGTACGCTTGAATCAAAGTAGCTGCCACCCTGGACAACACGATGACCAATGCCCTTGATTTCATCAAGTGACTCAACGATGTGTTTATCAAGTAAGTTATCTAAAAGCAATGCGACTGCTTCGTTGTGAGTTGGAACACTCAATGTTTTTGTTTCTTTTTTACCATTGTACTTAATTGTGAAGATGGCATCTTCATAACCAATTCTTTCAACAATACCTGAAGTAATAACTTCTTCGTTATCCATTTCAAATAACTGGAATTTCAAAGATGAACTTCCACAATTGACAACCATAATTTTCGCCATATCAAATCTCCTTCTACTTATTTTACGTTGTCATTATAGACCTAAAAAGGAGAAAAGACGAGGAAATAAACGAAAACACTTTCAGATATCTTCTAAAAAGTGCTGATAATCTTCATCACTCTCAAGATAGTAATCAGCTATTGCCATAAGATCATGCTTATAGTCTTTACTGTAGTCATCAAAGACACCAACAACCTTAAAACCACCTTCCTTGGCAGAAGAGGCACCATGAAGGGCATCTTCAAATACAAAGGTATCAGAAGGAGAAGAGTTGGTATAATAGGCTGCTTTGAGATAGATAGCTGGTGTTGTTTTATCGACACCTGCTTCATCGCAAGTGAGAATATAAGTAAAGTCATCCATGACATTTAAGCGACTGAGGGCCTTTTCAATAATGCTTTTGGTGTTGCTTGTGGCAATGACCATGGGGATATGCTTTGCCTTAAATTTCTGAATAATGTCATACATATGATCCTTGAGCTCAACTTCATGCTCATAGAAGTCTTCTACAATCTTCAACAAGTCATGCTTGATTAAAGCAGGGGAGTCAGGAATATGAAGCTCATCATGCATATAGGCAATGCTTTTTTCAAGGGTCATGTTGAAGAATAGACGGGAGAGTTCTTCTGTCGCTATAATGTTGTGACGAGCTAGATAGATGGTATCAGCCTTTGTCCAAATTGCCATGGAATCAAGTAAAGTACCATCAACATCAAATATTGCACCTTTCATTAAATCACGTATACTCAATCTAAGTTTAGAATTGCGTATTTTCCTTTCTAGCCGAAATAAGAGTTCTATCATCTACGGCCATTGATGACACACTGTGGATTTATATCTAACTTTCTATAGAAAATATCTGTACTGTTTCAAAGTGAATCCTGCCGCACTTTCTTGAACACATAGCTGATCAAAAAGCTTATGAATCATGTGATTATACAAAGAAGAAACTCATGCATACAATCAGTGCTAAACTATTTTAAGCAGATCATCTTCATAACGTATTTGGTGGCGACAAAGCCAATTGCTTCTCATCAAGGGGTTCTTACAAGTCACCACCCCTAGAAAAACTAAAGCCGATGAGATTGATGCGACATGCATTTCATCTTTAAATGACGATAGACTACAAGCTTATCATACATCTGCTTGAATAAAAATCTTTAGTAAAATAACGCTCTTTGACACTTGCAAGTGTCCTAACGTTCTGGCTTCATGCTTTTGAATGCGAGGCTTGGTTTAATAATGATTTAAGATTGCCTCGTGAAAATATTATAGCTTATTCTCTTTTTAAGTCTAGGGTATTGTCTTTTCGTGCTTGAACATGTCATTTTTAGAGGTTAGCAGTTTTCAAGGCTTGTGAAAACGTGTATAATGACCACGGTGAGGTGTACAATGAGTGATTCTTTAGTAGGTAAAGAGCTTCTCATTCACTGTTACAAGCACGATGGAAAGCCCCATCGTACATGGGATAAATGTGTTGTTTTGGAAGAAACAAAACGTCATTTTATTGTCATTAATGATCATACCCTGGTCACAGAAAGCAATGGTCGTAAATGGATGACAAGGGAACCGGCAATCTGTTATTTTCCTAAGGATCGCTGGTATAATGTTATCTGTATGATTAGAAAAACAGGTGTATATTATTATGTCAATATTGCATCGCCAACGCTCTATGATGGTGAGGCATTGAAATATATTGATTATGATTTAGATTTAAAAGTCTATCCTGATTATCGTTATAAAGTTCTCGATGAGGGTGAATATGCTGCTCATCGTAAGCTTTATGGCTATAGTGATGACTTGGATCGCATTTTCCACCAACAGCTGGATATTTTAATTGAAGAAGCTCGTAATATGACTGGAGCCTTCAGGCCTGATTTCGCATTGAAATGGTATGAGGCATACAGAAATGGAGTACATAAAAATGATGAAATTTGAAAATGAAGCGGCAATGATTGCCTTTGGCAAAAAGCTCGGGCAAGCATTACAGCCCAATATGATTATTACGCTTAATGGTGAACTTGGCGCCGGCAAGACGACACTGACGAAGGGAATTGGTGCAGGCCTTGGGGTAAAGCGCGTCATTAATTCACCAACTTTTACAATTCTTAAATCCTATGAGGGACGTTTGACGCTTAATCATTTTGATGCCTATCGTCTTGAAGGCCAGGATGATGATCTAGGATTTGAAGAAATCTTTGATGATGGTGGTGTCTGTGTGATTGAATGGCCTGAATTCATCAGTGATATCATTCCAAAAGAACATCTAGATATCACTATTTATAAGAATGAAGATAATACTCGTTCATTAGAACTCAAGCCAACGGGTAAGAAATATGAGGATTTAGTAAACGCTATGAAGATGACATTGGTAATGGATACATCCAATCAATATTTAGGTATTGGATTATATCGTGGTGATGAAAAACTAGAAGCTATTCTCGTTAATGAATCTAAGCGTCAGTCAGAATATGCCATTCCGAAACTTCAGGAAATACTCGAGCATCAAAATGTAAGCCTGATGGACATTGATGAAATGGTTATCACAAAAGGTCCTGGCAGCTATACAGGTGTTCGTGTTGAAATGACAATTGCGAAAACACTCGCTGTGATTGCCCCAGTAAAAATTAAGGTTGTTAGTTCTCTAGCAGCCTATGCTGGAAATAGTAAGGCGATAAGTATTATTGATGCAAGAAGTCATAAATTATTTGTCGGGGTATTTGATCAGGGCAAGAATATTGTTGAAGATCAGTTGATGAGTATTGATGAGTTTGAGGACTTAAGAAAGCGTTATCCTGATTATAAGATTGTTGGTGATGGGGAACTTGTTGGGGTAGAAAGTGATAACAGTCAGTTAGTTGATAATATCTTTGCCCTTTCTAAAAAGGAAGAACCAGTTGAACAGCCAGATTTACTTGTTCCTCAATATATTAAAGAGGTTGAGGCTAAAAAAGCATGTTATTAAGAGCGATGAGATTAAGTGATCTTGATAACATCATGCCCTTAGAACGTCAGCTCTTTTCTTCACCTTGGAGTAAGGACGATTACATATATGAACTCTCCTCTAATCCTTATGCCAAATATTATGTCTTAGAAGACGACAAGATTGTTGGATATGTGGGTATCTGGATTACCTATGAGACTGCCCAAATTACTACAATAGGTATCGCCAAAGAAAGACAGGGCGAAGGATTAAGCAAGTTATTAATGAATAAGGTCATCGAAGAAACAAAGGATTGTGAAGCGATTACTCTTGAGGTACGTGTCTCAAACGTAAAAGCCATCAAGCTTTATGAATCCTATGGCTTTAAAAAAGAAGCTATTCGAAAAGACTATTATCTCGATAATCATGAAGATGCATATCTCATGATGAAAGAAAGGAAGATTTAAGTGAGTACAATCTTAGCGATTGAATCAAGTTGTGATGAAATGAGCGTTGCAATATTACGCAATGAAAAAGAACTGCTCGCCAATGTTGTGGCATCACAAATTGATATTCATAAACAATATGGTGGTGTTGTCCCAGAAATTGCCTCACGTAAACATGTTGAATGTGTCTCAGCAGTTTTGCGTGAAGCATTACGTCAAGCCAACATTACACCACAAGACATTGATGCCATTGCAGTGACAAAGGGTCCAGGACTTGTTGGGTCATTGCATGTGGGCATGCAGGAAGCCAAGACTTTAGCCCTTGCGCTTAATGTCCCTCTTATTGGCGTTCATCATATTGCTGGACATATCTATGCCAATAATCTAGAAAATACCATCCATTATCCAGCTTTAGCTTTAGTTGTTTCAGGTGGACATACGGAACTTGTTTATATGCGTGATGAATTCCAGTTTGAAGTAATTGGTACGACATTTGATGATGCCATTGGTGAAGCCTATGATAAGGTTGGACGAGTTCTCCATTTACCTTATCCAGGTGGTCCAGTGCTAGATAAAATGGCGCATGAGGGAGAAGTGACTTATGACTTGCCTCGTCCTTTAGATGATGGCAGCTATAATTTCTCTTTCTCTGGCTTAAAGAGCGCGGTGATTAATTTAAAGCATAATGCTGATCAGCGTCATGAGGAAATTAGAGGAAATGACTTGGCAGCAAGTTTCCAGGAAGTCGCCATGGATACGATTAGCTCAAAAGCCATCAAGGCAGCGAGAGATTTAGGCGTGAAAGAAATTATTGTCGCCGGTGGTGTTTCTGCCAACAAGGGTCTAAGAGAAAAAATGGCAAATAGTGAAATTCCAGCAATCTTCCCACCAATGAAATACTGTACGGATAATGCAGCAATGATTGCGGCTGCTGGTAGCGTGATGTACCGTCACAAAATGTTTAGTTCACTTGATATTTCTGTTAAACCGGATTTTGATCTGGAAAATGAAAGTGCAGGTAAATAATATGGCAGAAAAGAAAAAAATCTCAAGAGCGACAATGGCGCGTTTTCCTATTTATTTAAAAGCCTTACGAGCAATGGGACACATTGGTAAGGATAATTTCTTAAGCAGTGAACTTGCGGAAGTGACACATATCCAGGATACGACAATCCGTCGTGATTTTGGTTTTTTGCCTCAGAAAGAGACTCTTGGAAAAAGAGGCTATGGGTATGATACCAATCATATGATTGAAGCATTAAGCGAAATGCTTGGTCTTGGACTTGATGAATCGATCATTCTTATTGGTGTTGGTAATCTCGGCAGTGCCATCTTAAAATATAATCGTTGGAAATATACGGTTGGAAAGATTGTCTGTGCCTATGATGCCAATCCTGATAAGGTCGGTAGTGTCTATGGCATTGATATTTATAATATTGATGATTTAGAGACATCTTTTCCAGATAAATGTAAGATTGCGATATTATGTATTTCTGATGATGTTCAGGAGACTGTTAATCGCTTAGTGAAATTAGGTGTTAAGGGAATTGTTGATTTTACACATAATCACTTTGTTGTACCTAAGGGTGTTGAAGTACAGTCTGTTGATGTTGTTGTCGCAATTCAGGAATTAGAATTAAAAATGAAAGCGAATGAAGAGGAGTAATGATATGTTTGAATTCATGACTATTAGAGAATTATATGAATTATGCCTGAGTGGAGATCAGGTCGAGCAGGATAGCTTAGAATATGTAGAGCTTGAAGGCTGGGTGAGAACGAATCGTCCAAGTGGTAAGATTGGCTTTATTGCCTTAAATGACGGGACATATTTTAGAAATGCTCAGGTTGTTTATTCTGATAATCTCAAGAATTTTGATGAAGCCAAACATATTTCTACAGGCAGTGCTATTCATGTGTTAGGCAAATTGAAATATACACCTGAAGCTAAGCAGCCTTTTGAAATTGAAGCAACAGAAATCGAAGTAGAAGGTGCCTGTGATGAAGATTATCCATTACAGAAAAAGAGACATTCCTTTGAATACTTACGTGAAATCCCTCATTTAAGAGTAAGAGGTAATACTTTCTTTGCCATCTTCAGATTAAGATCAGTTCTGTCCATGGCCATCCATGAATTCTTCCAGTCTCAGGGCTTTGTCTATGTTCATACACCAATCATCACTGGTAATGATGGTGAGGGTGCTGGGGAAATGTTTAGAGCAACAACAATCGATGATACTGATTTTGAAAAAGATTTCTTTGGTAAAGAAGCTTTCTTAACTGTAACTGGTCAGCTTCATGTAGAAGCTTTTGCAATGGCTTTTAGAGATGTCTATACATTTGGTCCAGCTTTCAGAGCAGAAAATTCCAATACAACAAGACATGCTTCAGAATTCTGGATGGTTGAACCTGAAATTGCCTTTGCGGATTTAGCTGATGATATGGACTTGATGGAAGATATGATCAAGTACTGCATCCAGTATGTCTTAGATAATGCGCCTGAAGAAATGCAATTCTTCAACCAGTTTATCGATAAAGACTGCATTAACCGCATCACAAAAGTGAGAGATTCTCATTTTGCCCGCATGACATATACGGAAGCCATCAACATTCTTGAAGAAGCTATCAAGAACGGTCACAAATTCGAAAACAAGGTTTACTGGGGTGTTGATCTCAATAGTGAACATGAACGTTATATCTGTGAAGAAATCGTTAAAGGTCCAGTATTCTTAACAGACTATCCAAAAGATATTAAAGCATTCTATATGCGTCTTAACGATGATGGCAAGACAGTGGCTGCTGCAGACTTGTTGGTGCCTGGAGTTGGTGAACTTTGTGGTGGCTCACAGCGTGAAGAACGTTATGATGTCTTAGAAAAGATCATGGATGAAAAAGGCATGACTAAGGACACATTACAATGGTATATGGATTTAAGAAGATTTGGTGGCTGTAAGCATGCTGGCTTTGGCTTAGGCTTCGATCGCTTCTTAATGTATCTCACAGGTATGGAAAATATCAGAGATGTAGAACCATTCCCAAGAACACCAAGAAATTTAAAATTCTAGAAAAAGGAGCACTGCTCCTTTTTTTCATGCATGAAAAATTGTAGAATACTAGAGAGGTGTTAATCATGTTGGATTATGCATTTGCGAATCTTTTTTATAATATAGTTTATTCTGATAATACAGTCTATGAACGTGACCTTAAAATGGAATATCAGGATTTTATTGATTTCAAGAACTGGCTTCATGTCCATGATATTGCTATTCCTATTCTTGATAAAATGAATGAAACAATGTTTGTCTATTTCAAGCAGGCCAAGACAACAAAACAGATGGAGCATCTGTTACATTTGGATTTCTCTACAGCCTTTAGTGACATCAAGAAACAATATGCCCATAAAACGCATGTCGTTTTTATTCCTGGAACACATAAAAGCTGGCCGGACTTTACTTTAAGAAGGAAGGATGTTGTCTTTATCCAGCTTAAAGATTCTTTCGAGCCTGCAGATATCTTAACCTGTGATCCTTGTGATCAGATGACAAGCTTAGCGCTTTATATTGATGAATGTCCAGGAGCTTATATTTTTACAAGTGATCAGGAACGCTTTTTCCCGATGCGCACTGCTGATGATATTGAAAAGCTTAATGAATTGTTGGAAAGTGATGAGCTATTTGATTATGATCCGGGACCATATAGTTACTACATCCATCTTTCTGACCTTCATTTAGGCTCTAGCCATAAATTCCAGGCCCTTGAAGCGCTTTACGAATCACTGAACAAGCTTTATCCACATTTAAAAAGTCATCATGAACTGAAGTTCTTAATTTCAGGCGACTTAATGAATACGCCTAGTGAAAAGAATATGTATCAGGCGAATGATTTCATGAATGTCTTGAAAAAGCATTATCGTGCCAAGGTATCCTTTGTATTAGGCAATCATGATATGATCACAATTGGATTATCGATGGCGACAAGGGGCAAGGGGAAGGCTATCGCCTACCTGCTTGGCGAAAAGATTCAGGTCTTTGAAGATGATAAGTTGATTGTCTTGAAAATTGATAGTAATATGAGTGGTAACTTTGCGCGTGGAGCCATTGGGGCAAGACAGATGGCGGAGATTGAATACGAACTATCAGCTATTGATCATTTAGAAGACTATACGATCGTTGCAATGCTTCACCATCATGTCTATCCGGTTGTGAAAAGTGACTTCTTAAAGCGTAAATGGAATGAGCACTTTATTATTGGTAAGTTGATGGATTTGTCAAAGGCTTTAACTGATGCAAAGAGCTTTACGACATGGCTCAAAGATATGCATATACGCTATGTTGTTCATGGTCATAAGCATGTCCCATTCTTCATGCAGAAAAATGGCACTTACATTGTCTCGGCAGGTAGTGCTACGGGCAGTCTGAAAGAAAGTGAAAGCAAATATTTAAGCTATAATGTCTTGAAATATAATTATCAGACCCAATCCTTTACCAACTGCTGTATCATCTATCGCGACAAGAAGAATGCCCAGCGCTTAAAGATTGAAACTTACCTATTTGACAAGGAGAATGAAAATGAAATTGGTTGATGAAATGAAAGATGAGAAATTAGGTGTTGCGATTCTCTATAACTTTACAAAGGGATATCAGGATCCTGTACCCATGGAGAGCTACAACATCGTTATTCCTTTAATCTTTAATGATACATTCACAAAAGAAATCTTAAAACATGCGACACTAGAAGAAGTGATCAAGGCATGTCTGAAAGAAGATCCTGAGTTTGGTGTCAAAATCAAAAAAGCACTTGTCGATGACAATGACATTACGACAAAGAGTCAGGGCATTGGTGTGATTTCAGGCTTATTATCATTTGAATTGGTTAATAAAGAAATGTGTGGCTTTGCGAATGAGGCCAATGTCCTTGATTTTAAGGAATGCCGTATTCTAGGCAAGCTGATGCGTGGCAAGAGTGTTGATGATGTTCTTTCCATGATGGTGACAAGAGATATCAAGATTGTCATTTTACAAGCTTCCAGTGTTGGAAAAGATATTGACTTAGGCTTCTTCAATGCTCTTGGAGATGTGACATTCTATGAGAATGCAAGTGATGATGAAATCATTGCATTATGTCAAGATGCAACAATCATTGCGACAAACAAAAACAAGATTACTGCCAAGGTCATGGATGCTTGTCCAAAGCTGAAATTCATTGCCGAAATGGCAACTGGCTACAACAATATTGATATTGAGGCGGCAAGTACACGAGGCATAAAGGTGGCTAATGTTGCCAATTATTCAACATCGGCTGTAGCCCAGCATACTCTTGCCCTCGCTCTTGAGATGCTTCAGCATACTCATGAATATGACAGCTATGTCAAAAGCAAGGCTTATGGCGAAAGCGGACGCTTCTCATATTTTGAATATCCTATTCATGAACTCGCTGGTATGACCTGGGGGATTGTTGGCTTAGGAGCAATTGGTCATCAGGTTGCGAAAGTTGTTAGCGCGCTTGGCTGTAAGGTCATCTACTATTCAGCAAGTGGCCATCAGCAGGATTGTCCATATGAGATGGTAGATTTTGGCAAGCTTTTAGAACGTTCCGATATCATCTCCATTCATGCCCCACTTAATGATAAGAGTTATCATTTATTTAAGGGTGGTGTCTTTAAGGTCATGAAGAAATCTGCTTATCTGATTAATGTGGGCAGAGGTCCGATTATTGATGAAATCAGTTTAGTAGAAGCTTTGAAAAACCATGAAATTCAAAAGGCAGCTCTTGATGTCTTTGAAGATGAGCCATTAGCTGTTGATTCACCTCTTTATGAAGTCAAAGATCAGCTGCTCTTATCACCACATGTTGCCTGGGCAAGTGTTGAAGCTCGACAACGTCTTGTTGAGGAAGTCTATCAGAATATCGAAGAATTTCTTAATGGGCGCCAGCGCAACATTGTCAATCATTAGACGTCTTAAGACGTCTTTTTCCTTATGGTAAGTAAAAGCTAACTATATAAAATTCAAGTAGTTTTTTATGAAATAGTTTGAAAATATAAAACGATTAGATTTTTTAGTTAGTTTTGAATTGA